>Ga0209986_10003713_pt1 | contig 13270 bp, 19 predicted proteins | sample BlataG_FD_183168 | JGI IMG/M metagenome (GOLD analysis project Ga0209986, IMG submission 183168) | Deep subsurface microbial communities from Black Sea to uncover new lineages of life (NeLLi) - Black_00105 metaG (SPAdes) (version 2) | ecosystem: Environmental > Aquatic > Marine > Oceanic >...
TCTTTTTCAATTGTGGCGTAGAATATAGCCTGCCCATTGTAGTTTCCGCTTTCAAAATACCTATGCCTTTTAGCCTCGTATTGCAGCTTGAAAGATCCGGTAGATCCTACCCCTTTAGGTTTTGACTTCTGAACAAACACAATAGTATCATATTTCCCGTACTCTATCCCGTTTTCGTCCCTAAGCCCTTCTTTTGGCCTCCACACCGCTATCATTTGCTGACCCTTTCGCGCCCATTCTTGACCGTTGGCTACCTGGTTTCGGGTCGGTGGTGGATAGTACCTTATACCGCTCTCCTTTTCTGTCATTAGCTCAAGATCCCTTGTGTGAGTAACTATTATATTATGCCTTCCAGTAGATGCCGCGTTTTTTCTTACCTCGCTCAGTTTCTCGCCTATGTAAATATCGCGGCCAACCTTTCCCCACTCATGATAAAACTCATTCCAAGGGTCAACAATAGTAATATCTATTTTGGTGGCGTAAACGCGCTCAATTATGCTCACGTATTCATAGAAGTCAGATACCGCGAATACTTTATCCAATGGGTCCACAACTATAAAATGAGCAGCAACCCACAAATAAGCCTCCTCCCTCTCCTCTTCTGTCATCCGATAATCGCTGTGGTAAAAGTCTTTAGTCACGTACATTTGCATAAGCTCCGCGTATATCTCAGCGGCTGACCCTGACTCAGGGGAAAATATACAAAGATTTAATCCGTGCTTATGGGCTAACTGTATAGCAAACTCAAAATTTACTTGCGACTTCCCGCTGTACTCCTGACCGTAAAAATACGTAGTACACCCAGGCTTGAATGAGATAAACTCGTTCGCTGACCTGAAATAGAGGTCGTACCCCTTTGTCCTTCCATTTGTCCAAAGGTCCACAATGTCCTCTGACACATCCTCAGCGGTGTAGTATATCTTGCCTAGTTTCTGCTCTAGCTCCTCCTTTTTTAGCCTTCCGTGAGGATCTTTAGACTCCAAGGGGTCTAGCATCCCATGAGAAACCCCATCTAGTACAGTCTTTTCATTTATCCAAGGTTCATCTGGATTTATTTGATTAGCCACGTTAGTTAGTATCCTTTCGGCCTCTGTTCTGTCTATCTCTCCTGAAGCAACGAAACCCCCTGCCAGCCTTGACGCGTCCCTTATTTTGTCGTGACGCTCACCCTGTACCGCGCTTTGAATGATATTAGCGCACCTATTTATTATCCCGTAGTCGTTTTTTATCTGAGATCTGTCTACCTCTACCTTGGGCTGTTCTAGTTTTGTTTGCCAAACCTTAGAATCTTTGTTGTAATAAAGTTCTTCGTCAAAACTTATGAAACAAGCTCTATTAATATCCTTGCCCGACTTGTCCAAGTCCGGGAATTTCACCTGTAACGCATTGAAATACTCTTTAAACTCCTTGTCATCCTTACAAATTGGAACCCTTATAAGAGCTTTTACACCCGTTCCGCTGGGAGACGTGAACAAAACATGAACGTATTCACTCATTAGAAGCCGCTCACGGAACTTTTGCGCGTCCGTTGGGGTGTTACCGTCAAAATCTAAAACCGCAAGCCCTGAGGCCTCTATTAAGCCCGTTTTCAATCTTTCTTGAAACTTACCACCAAAACACACAACGGGGAGTGAACGTTTTTTTTCTGAGACACTGCCTTTTAGCCTCATATCTGAGATGTTGTAGTGATCTTTTTTTATCCCGTCAAGCACTCTTGATAGATCCATGTGTATAGGTTCTGAGGTGTTTAGTATGTTTTTGTAAAAAGTCACTATCGGATTATACATAATCGTTAGGATTAAAATTTCTCTCGTTGTCGTTTTGCTGAGGGGGTACTATGGGGTCATTAAAAACCTTTTCCTTTAGGTAGTTCTTTGCAGCCTTCCGGTACTTGTGATCTGGTGTACTTCTGACATACTCCGCGCAATCTATGGTACATTTCTCCTTTTCGTATGAATTTAACTTTTCCCATTCCTGAAATGCAACATACTTACCGCTTTCAGGTTTGCCGTCTGAATGGTATTCAGAAAACCAAGATTCAAAGTCCTCCCCATAGGATAGTTTACTATCTGGTTTATTATCTGGTTTACTATCTGGTATAGGTCTGTCGATTTCAACAAATCCATTTGTTGATTTCGACAAATCCATTTGTTGATTTCGACAAATGCATTTGTTGATTTCAACGGTGTACCATTTAGTTCTATCGTAACCGCTTTGATTATAGTTTCCTGATTGTATTTTTCCAATATCCTCTAGGTTTTTTAAAGCCTTCCGTATAGCGTATTCTGTCATATATGGGAATAGCTTCTTCCATGCGTCAAGGCTGTTGTATACCCAGTATTTACCGTCTTTAAAGTTAGATCCGTTAGCTTCATTTTTAGATTGCCAGAATCTCAGGTTTGCCAATATTACAGCCCCCTCTATTCCGCACTCTTTAGCCTCCTCTATGTCAAATATGTGATTTGGCATATTACTTAATTTTACTTTCTAAAATAGCTCCCACAAACCGGGAAAACAATCTAAACCTTTCAGAATACCAGCCCATCAAGGACCACCCGAAAGGATCAGTAAAAAGGCTTATAATGCAGCATAATGCCGCGATAGTGTAAGGGATGGCCATTATCACCACCCATATAATACCTGCTATTACATTTTTCATATTCCTAGATTTAAAAGCTCCTGTTCTAATTTCCTCCTTTTCGCCACCTTATATTTTACCTCGCTCATTATCTCGGTTTGCCACCTGGACTCCCTGGATTTAAATAAAGGTCTGTCCATTTGTTGTAGTAGATAGTCTACCTCGGCATTGAACCCCGCTATCTTAGCGGTTATTTGAATCCTTACCCTTGCAAAGTCTAGATCCGTATTCACGCACTCGTACATCTCATCGTCTGAGTCTTCTCTTTTCCTCTTTCTTATCATTGTTTTGGATCGTTAAGCCTGAACGAATAAACAGCGTCAATGTCTCCTAGTCCATCGTAAACCCTATTAGCTCTAATTATTTCCCAATAGTAATCTACTTCGTCCTCGTAAGTCCATACGAGCGAATCTATTAATTCATCCTTTCGCCAATCTGGAAGGGAAGTTCTTTCTATCTCCCCTTCCAGTATCGACATCGTTGTAAAACTTATTTGTCCGGGAAATTCTATCATAGTGTTCATATAATAGTTTACGCGCCCCGGTTTAAAAGGTTACATCAAAAGGGCAGGTCGTCCGGCTCTGACCCTGTTGAATTTTGTACGGGTGTAGCATCATCCTTTTTAAAAGGCTCACTTACTGACGCGCTAAAGTATTTCACTCCCTTTGCTGAGGTGTTTAGCCACAGGGCAATATCGTACTCCTTACCGTCAACGTTTATACCTCCTCTATAATCCGGGTGCTTATCACTTTCCTTTTTGTCATTCTTAAAGATCGCTCCTTTGTTTGGTTTATTATCCATGATTATTTATTGTTTACGTTTAAAGTCCTCTGCTTCATCTTCCCCGAACGCTCCCAGTTCGTAGAATCCAGCAAGTTTTAACACTATCCGGCTCATAGCCCTTTTTTCGGCCATTGCAATAGGGTATGCGTTTGAGTTATTGTTAGGGTTGCATTCCCCGTAAGTTTGTATCTTACGGTCACCTTGAGATCCGTACGCCTTCATTATAACTATCTTACAGTCTGGCGAATGGTACGTTAACTCATAATTAATATCAATATTTGCCTTAGCTTGGATCTTGTCTATCCCGCTTCTAGTAATTATTGAGTAGAATTTGTGCTTAAAATAGTCATCTTCGGTCAGGCCGTAATCCTTGTACAGCTTATTTAGTCTTTCCTTGTTTGTCATTGTTTTAACTTTTAATATTTCGCAATCAAAAACTTTTATAAAATTCTGAATCCTTGTATCTAGTTCAGGTGTATGTACTTTGCTTTGCCCGTGATGCCGTGGTTTATCATTATGTTCCAATTTTGGTATAGTTTAGCTATAACATATTTTCCGGCCAAATCGTAGTAATGAGTTCTATTGACGTGCGGCCAATGCGTCCTCTGAACGCTCCCGTCTGAAATAGGCCGCAAGAGTTCTAGCTCTAATGTAGTCATTTTTCCCGAGATTAATACGGAGTAGTTGTTCGGCAAGTTCATATTCTTTTTGGCTTAAGTTCTTCATGTACATCGCTAAGTGAAAATCAAATAGGCTACCTTGTAACCTTTTGTCTATCATTTTCTGGAATTGTTGTGGATTATAAGTGTTCATAGTTGTTTATACGTCTATCATTTATAAAGGTTTCGTTTAAATAGTAATTAGTTGTTAAATACCCATCTTCGCCTGGGAATGTTCTAGAAAACCCTATCGCGTTGTTTTCTGAGTCGAAGTACTCAATGGTGAATACATCGCTTGTCCATTCTACGCGCTCTGATCTTTCCATGTTAATTCCTACCTCAAATGTGAATACTCCTTCGTTTGCTCGTGTCATAATGATTCTATTTTAAATTTAATATACTCTTTTCCTTTCTTAACCACAACTTTTTTTACCGTAGCCTCCATAATAAAGCGGTCGTTAAAACCGTATTTACTTTGTAATATGTCCTGGATAGGCTTCACTGGGTTGTCCCAGTCACTCAGTACATTCGACACACCGAACTCATAATAGGCTCTTAGCTCTCCTGCTGGTATGTCGTAGAACGGAGGAAGCAAAGACATTACCTCCATCTCATAAAATTTATAGTCCTTTGTCTTGAACCGCTTTCCCTGCCACGCCTTATTTACGCTCATTGGTTTAACTCTTATTTCTATCATGTCCCAAATATATGAAAAATCTGTGACAAAAACAATGTATTATATTATACGCAAATGACTGCAAAGTGTTTCAAATAAATAACAAATGACTAAAAGGCATATAACAACAAAACCCCGGAAAATCCGAGGCTCTGTTATTTACGTATAGTATGAAACATTACAAATGTAGTGAATTAATCTACATTCGCAAAACTTTTTATAATTCTTTGCAATTTATCTATCCTTTCTTGCGTCATTGTTATTATATACGCCTCTCCCGGCTGTTCTGCAACCATAAAAGCTAGGTAGTCCTGCTCCTTTTTTAGTTCAATCTCTAGTTCCTCTTTGTCCATTTTATCGTACGTTATCATAGATTCATAGGTATATTGATAGGCTGTCCGTTGAGTATTACCGCGCAACCTATCGCGGGTTTCTTAAAATTCTTTGCGTATGCCATTGCGTAGCTTTTGTGATCAATCCCACACCCTACAGCGCAACCGAACACCTTAAAGTTTGCTCCTACCTTCCAATCTGTACCCATCTCGGTATGTCTGTGGCCCTGCACTGTTGACATCATATCGTCCATAGCCTTTTTTATAGCCTTCCCCGCCTCTCCGTGTATGTACTGAACATCATCAATTACCACCCTATCTACAAAGCTCCATAAAGGCGTATTAAGCACCTCTTTATAGTCCTTTATCCATCTCGAAGGTATGCCCCCTGTTTTCGCTTTACGCATTATAAGGCGGTCATGGTTACCTATTGTCACCTCAGCGACTGGGAAAGCTTTGTACCACTCACCTACCTGCTCTATTGCCATCTCTAGTTCGTCACCACCCCCCATACCGTCCGGGTCTGTCTCGTGATAGCTGGAATAGTGGTTATCAATAATATCGCCAATAAATACAACTTTATTACAATTAAACCTGTCGTATTGCTCGTAGCAAAAATCTAGGTATCCGGGCAAACAAAAAGGCGCGTGTATATCCCCCACAACCAACACCCTCGATCCATCGCCCTTTATAAAATCTGCCTGTGATTCAGTCAATCTAGGTCTTACACTCATTTATTTTCTTCTTAGTGAATAGATAAGGGTAAAGGCTAAAAAGACACAAATAAAAACTAATGGCCATATCCATTTGCTTTGCACCTCTTTAACCTCTACCCGATCTACCGGAACGGCTATTTCTCGAATAGTTTCGACTCGTATCGTATCACACTCCCCCTCAATATATACGCTGTCATTGTGTACGTAAGTCCTCACGGTTAGATTTTCTTTTTCAATTACTACGGTGTCACTTAAAAAAGTATGCAACGAGGTTACCGTATCTGTGTGGACCCTGTTAGTGACAATCTCGACCGTATCTATTACGTTGATCGTGTCTGTTTTAACTAACTCCGGGTTATTTTTTACCAGCCTTTGCATACGTTTTTCAGGTGAGCACCCTAGTAACATTACTAGCAAAGTACCTAAAATAGGGATGAATGCCAAATATTTTTTATTTTTTTTCACTTATCCCAGCTTTTTTATGCAAAAACTTCATTATAAAGTTCTTTGTTTGGTCGGCCTTAAATAGAAATAGGGCCAATCCAACCCCTAATATTACGCAATACTCGGATAGCTTTATACCGTCCGTGAAGTAAAAGTAAGATGCCGCTATTGTCAGCTTTAATCCTAGTAAATTGGTTAGCGTATTTTTTAATTTATCACTCATTTTATTTTATTTTGGATGCCGCTTTGATGGCATTGTAAAACTTTAGGCAGTCACAATATGTGGCGAAAACAACACGCTCAGGATATGCGCCTGTGCTACTCTCTACTCCCATTGGAAGGGGTGACCAATAAAGCTCCCACTTCTTCTCTTTTATCTTGTATTTCGGTTTAGTCGCTACCATAAAACTGACATTCTTTTACCCACTCTGAAACCTCGAAGCACGGACACGCCTTAGCCACCCCAGGGAAGTCTCTGTGGCCTTTTATTTTTGCGCCTGGGTACTTCTCTAACAAGTCGTACATAAGCCCCTCTAGTGCCTCCATTTGCTCGTTCGTTCGCGTGTCTTTAGGGTTCATATTCTTGTCTAGCCCCCCGATATAGCATACCCCTATCGAATCTCTGTTGTGGCCTTTTACGTGTGCCCCTTGTACGTTTTCTGGCCTTCCCTTCTCTATTGTGCCGTCTAGTAATACAACATAATGATAGCCTATATTTTTCCAGCCCTGAGCCATGTGCCACCTTCTTATAGTATCAGTGTTTATCCATTGGCCCTCGCGTGTGGCCGAGCAATGAATCACGATGTTATTTATGTCTCTTTTCGCCATCTATTTTATGCTTAATTCTTTGGCTTAATTTTGTTGCCCACGGTTTTAAAATTGCCGATATTAACACGCCTACAATGCCTCCCACGGCTGCTAGTACTACTGTTTCGAAAATCGCTGCGCCTGTTACGTTCGCAAATATCACAGTAGCTAGTATGCCACCTACGCCACCCTCGGCCATTCCTTCAACGCTCATCTCATTAATTCCTTTTAACTATATCTTTAATCCTATCCTCAAATCTATATTCGTACCTACCTAGTACAGATCCCTGTCTATTGTCTGCCTCTGATTGTTCTAAAACCTGCACGGGCACTCTCTTAAACTTTGTTAAAGGAGATTCATATCCCTCTACCTGTCCATTATTTAGAGGGTTAAATAGGTTGTAGTCGCTTATAAATACCTCATTAGCCATAAACATATTTTTACCTAGTTTATCTTTTATTGACATGGGTATATTTCGCATTGAAAGTAAGTATTCTGAATGGACTCTATCTTGTATCTGGGTAGTTTTACGTGAATTACTGGGTACATTGCTAATGGTGTAAACGTCCTCTGGATTGCCAAAGAATCCAGGCACCCTTATTGACTGCTCCCATCCGTTAGCCGGGTATTTTAGGCCGTTCTCAAAACACCCCGACATATTTCCCTCTATCTTAACGGTGCCTTTCGCAGCGTGTACGCTGTACTTCATCACTCTGTACTTATGGGTGAGGGAATCAAAGTCGCCTCCAAATATATTCCGGGTAACCTTTATTTGATATTTTCCACCTCCGAATAGGTTGAATATCTTCCACCATTGCACTCGGAACCCAGCTAGTAGGGGTTGGTCTGTGAAAGATCCCAGGGGGTAATCTATGCCGTGCGTTGAGTCTACGAGCGTTGTTTCTGTTCCGTCCGGTTGTATTAGTGTAAAAGTTACACTATCCGAATTTGTTGGTAGCTCAACTATTAGGGGGGTGTAGTCATTTTTATATGTGTCTACCCCATCGTCAGCGAATGCCTTCTCTACATATTCACACTGGTAGTCGCAAAAACAAAACTCAAGGGGTGAAAACTCCACGGGGTTTGAAAATGTTATGGTATCTATCTTTGTGGATAGCTCAGTGACCGCCATCGGTCTATCGTTGTTTTGTGCTGCTTCAAATATTGCCATTTGTCAAGGTGTAAAAGGCCCTATAGTTGGGGCTGGTGCGTTAATTAGTGAACCGTTATCCGCTGCTACTGTCTCGGTAACGGTTGTCCCTATAATCTGGTTAAAATCCCAGTTCCTGAGAGTTGATCCTATGTCTATTGTTGGGTCTAGGTATAATTGCATAGCCTCTAATGCTGTAGCCTCTTTGCTATAAACTTTTACCCTCTCCCATATTGAGGGGCCTTGGGCCAGTGGTGCCCCAGCAAATCTGGAATCTGCATTTATCCTGTAATCCAGCGGGTTACCCGACAAGTCCAGCCCTGCCGTTGTTGTTGCTGGCTGTAGTGTGTCGCTAATAACAGTTTTACCAGCCTTAACCCCATTTATGTAGCAGTTCATTCCCGCTGCCGTTCTGCTACCGTCATAGGTTGCAACCAAGTGCATATACGCGCCAGTTCTAAATCCCTCTATGTCGTATCTACAATCTATGTAATCGTTTGTTGTGCTTCTATCATCACCAAAGAACACCCTTATTTGATCTATAGATAGTTGATCTATCAGTAGTCCACACTGAATATTACCACCGCTCCTATCTGTATTAGTGAACAGCATTATAAAACAGCCCTTAGTCCACATCTCTACAGTCCAAGGGTTAGCGCCTAGTGCGTTGTCCATGTAGTTTGCAAATGCCCCACCATTTAGAGAGGCTACACAGTATTGAGTACCAAAAGCGGTCCAAGCATCATTAAAGGGTCGCGCCTTGGGGTTGCTGTTATAGTTTAGTCCGGGGTTAGTTCCTATCTGTTTAACAATTTGTTCATCGTTATTCTGCCATGTAATGTCTACCGAGTATGTTCTAAATGTTCCTGAAGCATTGGCCCAAGTAGGGAACCAGTGGACGGAGTATTTTACCCCCTCAGTTATGCCTAATATTGCCGCGTTTAGGCTGGCTATATCTGTGTAGTCTTGTAGTGCGTAATCAGTTAACCCAACGGAGCCGGTCTTTAGAAAGTACCTCATCGAGTTTATCCCCGCGCCTGTAGCTTCTGAGGATAACTGTACGTGAGTATCAAAGAATAAGGACTGGAACCTGTCAACATAATCAGCGGATACCCAACTGAAGTTTACCGTTTGATTCTCCCCAATATCGAGTAATACCCTATACCTAAGTATCGCTCCGAACATATTTGGAGTATCCTTTAGCGGTGATTGAACTTCGATGTAGTAATAGTCATCGTCATTATTCTCTAAGTGAAGCTTAAAGGCCGCGAAGTCAGCAAGGTAAGCAACCGCACCCCAGCCCCCTAGACCTGGGTCGGTATTAGAAACCTTATAGCGCAAGTCGGTGTCTAAGTCTAGAGTCTCGTAGTAGGGGGACTCTATGGACACGTTAAAAAACTGCTCGTCCTGCTGTCCGACTACGAAATTTTGATGCGGCAACTTCCATTCGAGCATAATGTCTTTAAACGTCTGCGCTATCTCTGGGATAGATCCATCCAATAAACCAAACCTAGCAGATACCTTATATCCTTGACCGTCCACCAGCTTAGTAGGGTCTGTCTGGCATTCCGCAACCACATTGCCAGATACTACCGATATTTTAGTTTGTGTTTCTCCATCCAGGGGGACTAATGGATTATTAGGCACACTAGACCAAATACTACTAAGCTCGTAGATGCTTAAAGAAGGATTTTCTATTGGCTCGATACGTATTACTGCCCAATATAGTAGGGGGTCAGGGCCAAAAGGCACGTCCGGGGTGTATGTGGCTTTTATCTTAGTTATCTGGTCTGTCAGTACAACCTCATTGGTAGGGTTCCCAGCCTCGGTAAAAGTCTCTATAACACCCGTCCAGTCCGGGGCCGTGCCATCGTTTTCGTCATAATCCCTTACCCGTAGGTCGTTTGTTGACTTTCGGTAAATAGTGTTAATACCATTTTGTGATACGGTGGCCTCCGCTATTATACGTATCTGGTAGCTGTTTTGATCGCTGTACCTACTTGTCTTTTTGTTTAGCCCGTTTTGAGGCTCTGATTTGTCGTAAAAGGCGGTGGGGGCGTTGGGCAAAGATAGCCACTCTTGCCACGGGAATTTAAAAGCTACCTTTGTAGTGTATGGCATATTTGGGGAAGAGAACACCCCCGTTTCGAGCTTCTTCCAGTTGAATTGATCCCCATCGGCTAAATTAAAGCCTCTGGTAGTATCTACTTCTATTTGTTGGTTTCCTGCCCCGTCCACAACCTGACTGGAAAGATCAAACGTGGTCGAGTCTAAATCCGTGAAAGTGTTTTCATCTAGGAAAGCTACCAGTCTATACGTCAGCCCCTCTAACACCGCGTCTTCGTCCCTGTCAAGCTGGAAAGAATGGTCTACCATTATACCGTCCTCGTTCCATTGTTGGAGGTCTGTGAAGCCCTCAGATACACCGTCAACGTAAGGCACTGGGTGCGTGTATAGATCCATCTCAGACCACGAGAGTAGACCCGTTATATCTGAGTTAACCTCGTAATCTTGAGCGTCTACAAATAATTGTGTAGCGTCCGAGGCGTTATTATTTAGTGTATTGTCGGCAACCTCACAGCATATCACAAATGAATCACCATCGTTTACGCGCCCTATCTCAGGGCTTTGAAACTCTATCTCGGCCTCTACTAATATTTCGTTAGGGCTATTTAGGGTGGCTTGTAGGCTCCTTATTATTTGCCCCGTGGTTACGGCAGGATCTCCTATTGTTGCTCTTATTGTTTCGCAAACAAAAACCTCATCTAATTCTAGTCCGCTATTCTGGTATTCGGTCGCGCTGGGTCTTTTCGAGTGACCAAAAACAAAGGGTTGTGAAGCTGAGAAAGTTCCGTTTGCTGAGTTTACAAGAAAGGAAACTTTTGTCCTCTTACCAGCTATTATAGTGGTTGCCGTGGTTACGTCTGTTAGGTTTTGGTATACTACATTCGATAGCGTGTATTGTGTTGGTAGGTTGTTAAAGTTCTCGTTAAACCAACCAACAGACCCCCTATTTTGGTTGCTGTCATCTCTTACCGATATTGGGCTATTAGGATCTGAAAGGGTGCGCCTAACGTCAATTTGTATTGAGTATTTCAAAGACTTCGCGCCCTTAGCTATATCCTCGGGGGCAATTATCGCCTCTAAATCATCGTCTTCGCCATCTCTATACCAAGGATGTACCCGGAAAACGTGTTCAAGCTCGTACACGTGAAGTCCATCAATAGCCCCGGGCGTTACCCCGTCAGCGGTAAACCTATTGTTAATTGACTTTGAAACCCTTCTAAATCTAAAGGTGCCTGATTTTCCCGACTTAATTAATCCGTTATAATTGCCATCAACAAAATTTGTAGGTGTCACCGAATCTAACTCTACGCTATATTGATTGGCTACATTACTTATCTTACTTATAGTGTTGAAAGATTCGTCATTTTCAATTAGTCCGAAATTATAGTTACATGATAGAAAGTCGGACGTGTTAAAAATATAATCATTTTCGGCAGCACTTCCCGAGAATTGGCCAGTAGGTAGAGATCCGGCAGGTCCGGCCCAATTACCCGAATTTTGAACTATATTTATTAGCTCTACTTCGTCAGTTGTGACAAAAGCCACGTCCGCGAAGCCTCTAAAGTTCCCAGTTCCCCCACCGTCACCAACATTTATAAAAACTTGGTCGCCCTCTTTTATTGCCACATCCGAAATGAGGTCGCCTGAATCCACTAAAAGGGTATAGCTAACGTTTGCCGTATTCTCGTAAATCTCATACGACTGAATATTGAGGTACGCTTCAAGCTCAAGGGTGTACTTAACCTGTACGCGCCCCATTGTATTAGCGGATAGGTACGAAGGTAGGTTTGTTTGATCGGTTAAAAAGTCCGAATCATTTGGAAGCTCCCTTAGTATTTCCCGGTTCTTTATTTTTATCCTTGTCGGCATCCTTTTGATTTTTCTCTTTTACTTTTTTAAGTTCTTCCAGCTTTTTAAAAATACTATCTATATCTCCCTCTCTGACCATATCGCGTATTTTCTGGCCTGAAAAGTCTTTTTTTGTATCTTCGTCACTTTCAAGTATTGATATCATTTTATTATACTCAGGCTTTAACCTACTTGCAGCCTGTGATAATGAGTACGAAAGGTCTTTTAACACCTGCTTTATTACTTCTGGATTATCCAATCGCTCTCCTCTCTCTTAGATTTGTTGTGTATCTTTGCTCTATGTATATGTCAACCTCTGCCGTATCTTTGTCCATCTGCCACTCGCACCTAGTCAACTTCCCGAACCTACCGTCCGGCATTTGGAATACTGTATTTTCTAAAATTTCAAAAAAGTTTGAAAGTCTAAAAGGTATTATCAGGTTATTATGTATAACACGTTGCCTTCTATTTGGGTTCGATACAAAGCTACGTTCGCTTATATATTCATCGTAGATATATTCCGCGTTTAGCTGCTTTCTGCTGTTGGTATCTAAAAGCGATCCGTTCATTTTCAGCAATTTAGCCACTGAGTGATAAGGTGAGGACACCTTTAAAACCGCCCTCCTATCGTCTATTAAGTTTACTAACTGGGATTGTATACCGAATACACCTAATAGGCTGTCAATACCTTCAGCAAAGAACCGCAAAGCCTCCTCGACTAGATTTAATTTATCCTTTCTATTTCCAAGGGCGAAAGGTATATCTATTGATTCTAGCTCGGTTATCCTGCTCAACTTGTCGTTTGTTTTCGTTGATAGGTCGGTATTAACTGTAAAGCTAGTGCCTTCGTAATTGTCAATTGTAAAGTCGTCCTGAATATCAGTAGCGAAAGATATTATTCTATTTGCTACTATATCCTGAGTGTTGTATTCCTTTTTTTTTAGCCTAACATCTGGTAGGGTGAAAGTTGTATTTTGCCTCCAAAAGTCATCCGATAGCGTTCTAAATGTTACATCGCTGCCAGTTACAAAGAATTGACCATTGAAGGTTTGCTCCATTATTCGCATGAGGTCGCCCAGGTTGTACCCTGGATCTCCTTGAGCTGGAACGCCTACGGTAACACTCTTTTTCCCTATGTCTAAAAACCCT
>Ga0209986_10003714_pt1 | contig 13267 bp, 5 predicted proteins | sample BlataG_FD_183168 | JGI IMG/M metagenome (GOLD analysis project Ga0209986, IMG submission 183168) | Deep subsurface microbial communities from Black Sea to uncover new lineages of life (NeLLi) - Black_00105 metaG (SPAdes) (version 2) | ecosystem: Environmental > Aquatic > Marine > Oceanic >...
AGAGAATCATACACTCCTTTTATTCCCCAGCCAACAGAGCCATATACGAGGCCACATTCTGCACAAAGAGGCGGAGTTGGCGGTATTAGTCATCCTGGTGGAAGAGTGAGTGTAGGGAAGCAACCAAGAATGATGCCTATTCACATTCTTCAGAAGTCGGCTCCTTCTGTCCATTATCCAGGTGAACTGCCCTCTTATACTAAGCAGCAACAATCTACACACACAACCATGGAACATGGGATGGGAGCAGGTGGTGGGTTGGCTGGGAGGGTACTGAGGGGGCTGCCTTCACATCATCATCATCAACATCATCAACAACAGCAGCAGCAGCAGCACGGGAATAATATTAATACTGATAATAATATAAGCTCAGGTATGATTCAGTCACAGTCGCACCCAGCACTGATAACAAGCAATACTGGAGGCACTACTGCTGCGAATAATAATAGTAACAATGGTAGTGGTAGTGGTAGTGGTAGTAGTCGTCAAGTACAGAGTCAAGAGGAAATCATGCTACGCCTGCAACAGACACTCATGCTCAGAATGTCTCCCCAGCAGCAAGAAATGTTGAAAGTAATGGATCCAGAGAAGAGAAAGGAGTGGTTGAAGCAAGTTTATACAGTGTATTATAATAGATCAGCAATGGCCAAGCAACAAGAGCAACTCAGGAATAGGAATACTAGTGGTGGTGGTGGTGGTGGTCCTTCATTGAACATCCCTACTGCTAATGGTATTGCGCTAGTACCAGGGTTAGTACCATTGGGAAACATGCCACCTCAAACGTTCAATAGTCATCTGTCATCAACAGCTCATGGTGGTGGTAGTGGTGGTGGTGCCAATGCCCCATCAATGTTGACGACAACAATGATGGCCAACACGGGCAATATGCTTCCTGTGATGATTGGTACTGCTACTGGCAATAATAATAATAATAATAATATGATGTCTTGGGCTCCTTATAATGTCAGAGGATTGGCTGGTAGAAGCCAAGTACCACAGCAGCAACAGCAACAACAGCAGCAGCAGCAGCAGCAGCAGATACCAGGTGTACTGAACTTTCCTAATTATGCCAATGGAACAAGAAATATGATGCTGGGCGTACCTGTCGGAGGAATGAAACAAAGTAGTAGTAGTAGTGAGTTCATTCCTATTGATGAATTACAACCTGCTATTGCATCCGGTAGTGGTGGCGGGGGGAGAGGAAGAGGACAGTCAAACAGAGGGTCGACGATCAAGAAGGGGAGGAAGTAGGTAGAGGGAGAACGAGTGAATGCAGCAGCATTAGTATTATGTTTTGGTAAGTGAATATGAATGATAATTAAATATTGATTTTTTTATGAATGCATGAAGATGGTAACAGTAATTGTATATAAACATGTACACTGTCATGAATCTCTATGCGATGTGCTGATGGATCACCCCCAGCAGCAGCTTCAGGTCAAACGCCAGGACATTCAATAGGAAGGTGCCAGCAACCAAGGATAAAATTGCATGTAATTAAACTTCAATTTATCGTAATGTTGCATGTTATTCTATCGTGTTTATATTAAATACGCAGTAAATAAGATGTTTGCTGCAGGAGATAAGCTTTCCAAGGGAGAGCAATGTGCAACGCTGCCAGTTTCTCCTCCTCCTCCTCCTCCTCCTCATTATCAGCCTCGTAGAGCAAGCATTTCTGGCCAAACCAAGTTCTTACTCGTCCTGATGCTTCTTTTAACCATTTCATTTATTTCTAATGAAGAATACGGAGGCTTTATAGACGTTACAAGCTACAATGGAACTTCCAGGGGACAAGACAGTGGCTATCCAAGGCCAGTTGCCAGGACAGGTGGTGCAAGCGCCAGTCGTTGCAATGATGTGTTAGACATACCTAAAGTAGCACTCCTCTTCCTTACCAAGGAACCAAATATCTACCATGAGAAGACTTGGAAGCGTTGGTTCCAGTCAGCCAGCAACAAGATCCCTGCATCCAAGGTGTATGATACCTTTTGCCATCCTCTCAACAACAACAAGTACTACCCCTCTTCACCTCGTCTCTTTTCAGAAATCAAAGACACCTGTACCACTACTACTACAACAACTACAACTACTACTGCTGCACCAACTGCTAATAGAAGAAACCTCAGGAAACACAACAAGAAGAGCAACAATGATCCAATCCTCCAACAGCATCTGTTCTCTGCATACGTTCACATCCCCGCCGGACATCAAGAAGAAGAAGACTATCCCTCCTCCTCCTTCTCCTTCCCCACATCCTCCATTTTCTATCGCCACGTCGTCTCCCACCGCCTCCCCTCCACTGGCTGGGGTGGTTTCTCCATCGTCACCGCAACTAGATCACTATTATGGGAAGCCTACCAAGACCCCCACAACCAGGATTTTGTGCTACTCAGTGAGTCGGACATCCCTATGTACGACCCTTTGACGTTCTACCACCAATTGACTGAAGAGACACGTAGCAGGATCAACGCATGCCCCCACCACGCTGACCCTGGATCTACGATGGTGAATAGATGGACAGATGCAATGGAGACTGAGCATATGAAGAAGGGGAACTGGAGGAAATCAGGGCAGTTTTGGAGTTTGAAAAGAGAGCATGTGAAGATGATACTGGACGATGAAGAGGTCATAGGTAGTTTTGAGAAATTTTGTAATGGATGGATGGCTGATGAAATTGTGATTACGGTTGATGAAGAGAATGGTACTAGAGGCTTGAGAGGAGGTGGGGAGGAGGAAGAAGATGGTGGATTGTATAAGGTTGATGACGGCATGGTTGATAGCGATGGCATTCCAAAACCAGCAGCAGCACAACAACAAAACCAGCAGACCAAAAAGAAAATTAAGAAACAGGTCAGCTGGAGGAATTGCATCCCAGATGAGCATTATTTCCCAACGCTCTTCAGTGTCATGGGGAAGGAGGAAGAAGCTAACTGTGGTAGTTGGGGAGTTGTGTATGCCGACTGGTCCAGAGGAGGTTCCCATCCTAGAGCCTACACCTCCTCCGAGGCGACTACTTCAACGATGGAGGCCAATAGACAGTCTCCAGACAAATGCCCTGCTGCACAAGCTCAGCAATGCGCCAAACGTATGTTTATTGATATCGGCAGTTTAATGGAGGAAGAGCTGCCGGATGTGTGTTTGAGGAGGGGTGAAGAAGAAGAGGCAGAAGGATGTGGGTTGCCTCTGCCAGTGGGGTGTCATTTGACGAATAGAAAGTGGCCAGAGGAGACATCTGATGCTGTGTACAACATGTTTGTCAATAATACAGAGCTGGGGTTGCTGGCACACCTTTAATATGAATCCCTTGTATTCTACAATGTTATACTTACAGTATCAGTAGTAGTACACGTCGTCACTTGTCAATTGCAACCAAGAATAGTAGAAAGAAACAAAAAAAACAAAAAGAAAGGGTGCAAGAGAGACACCTCACTTCAACTCTTAGAACAATAAGTAGACTCCAAAAGTTAAAGAAAAACAAAAATTCTACTTCTATATACATTGCTAATGTGGTGTGTGTCAAGATTTTATTATCACCTATCATTATTCAGAGCAGAGCCCTTTTGTTTTAGAAAGCATCAGCTGTGATTTCAATCTAGCACCAAACGCTGGCTTCTCTCTGCTATCACCACTACCCTTGCTCCCCCCTGACGCTACTGCTTGCTGAGCAGCCTTTAATTTCCCTTTAAATTCCTTCTTCCATCTCTTATACCTCATCACCAACTTAGCCAGCTCAGCATCTGAACTCATCTCCTTGGTTGGATTGACTTTGCCCGAGGCGACATCTCTGATAAAGTCTGCATCGTCATTCAACAGAGCTCTCCTTCTCTCAAATTCTCCTCCCAGGTCTGTTTGCTCCTTGGTGGAGGCAGCAGGATGAGGAGGAAGAACATTGTGGCCTTGCCCATTTTCATCACCAACACTAGCAATAGCAGTAGCAGCATTCTTCCGCCCTCCTCCAGCCATTCTGGAGGCTATGCCACCTCCACCAGTTCCTCTCCCACTTAGTACCCTGGGTGTTGGCTTCATTGAAGATGCTGCAGACAGATAACTTCCTCCTCCTCCTTCCTCCTCCTCTCCAAAATATAAAGTGTCACAACTACTCTCCGCAGATAACAATAAATAAGAAGCAGATGTATTAGAAGGCATCCTTGCAGTTGCAGCATGCAACACAGCTCTGCTCTTGACCTTCTTAGGGGAGTCATTGGGAACAGCTGCTTCCATGGTAGTCAGCGCTCGTCGGAGCAGACTGACTTCTTGGGCTGATTGTTTATATTTGGCCTCTAGCTTCAAGGCATATTGCTCCATAAGAGATAGCTTGGTTTCCAGTACATCGCCTTCCTCCTCCTCTCCAGTACAACCAACACTATTTCCTCCTCCTCTCTCTGGTCCTGGTGATGATATGATGACGGGAAGGATTCCTCCCGATGCTGCTAATCTGTGATCTTTGGGACGATGTGCTACAATCCATTGCTTGATAGCACTACTATTCTCTGTCCACAAGCCAAGTACTGCCTTGATTTCATTCCTCGACATGTTGAACTCTTCCTCTAGACTCTTGTGTTGACGAACAGTAATTGCTTCAACATCACCACCATTGTCATCTTCTCCTCCTTCCTTGTCCTGTTGTTGTTGTTGTTGTTCTCCTTCTTCCTCCTCTCTTGCCAGTCTCCGCCTCAGTTCCTCTTCTTCTTCCTCCTCCGCCTTTTCTCTCCTCATCTCCAACACTCTTACCCTCGCAACACGTCCACGGTACACCGCTTGCATAGTCACAGCAGCCACAGTATACTCTCTCACCATTTCTCCGTACCACCTTCTCGTCACACATCCCTTCCACCCAGCCTGTATCTTCACCGCTGCCCCTCTCACTTCTCTATACCTCCTTTTAGCCACCTTCATTCTCCAGTAAGCTTGTATGTACACTGCACACCTGATCATTCTGGCTGTTTTATCTTCCATTAGACCCAGGACACCAGCTCTGAAGAAGATTCTGGTCCGTCCAAGTCGATAGGAATTTTCACTGATGTTGAATGTTCTCAATATTTTCAGACATGTCTCTTTATAATAATTAGAACCATTAGCATTGGCATTGGACAGTTCATCTTGATCGCAAGGAAGGGGTGTAGAGAGGAGGGTGCTATACCTTTTAGCAAAGGTAGCATGGTCCAACCTAGTGGGATACCCAGCCCTAGCAATGCGGGCCACCTCCCCTATACCACAGCACCTCAGTTGATGGAGGACAAGGGGAGAGTTGAACTGAGTGGCACACTGTTCATTGTTGGGTTTGATGCATCTGACGAAATGCAAGGCAGTGGAGTCGAGATGCTCCATGAGCTCGTGTAGTTGCTCCCTGAATCTTCCTCCTACCGTCTGGTTTTGATTGTAATTCGTGGTAGTTTTAGTGCTGGCTTTGCTCTCTAGCAAATACGTGGTGAGTTCCTGGACGTATACTCTGCTGCTTTGTTGGCCTAGCTCTAGTAATTCATGGCTCAAATTGTCTTTATTTTTTTCCAGAAAACCAGTAGAATTGTATTTTACCGGGCCAGCAAAGTGGTTGATGCTGAACTCTTCAGTTCTGTCTAGAGGAACAACTGTAAAGTGAGGATGATGCCTGCCATTATTACTATTGCCATCATCTGTACTACCAAAGGCGGACTTTAGTTTAAAGGCAAAACTGGTATCTGAGCCTTTAGGAAAGAAGCATTCCTCATCAAGCAGTGCAAAGACACCTGCTGGGCCCTCCTTTTTTATCTGCTTCTTCTGCTTATGAGCAGAAGACGCAGATGATGAGGAATTGGCGCCTCCTCTTGCTTCAAGGAGGTCCACACATGCTTGATTGTCTTCAAATGGAATATGAGCCCAGTCAATACATTCTTCATTATAGACAGATTGCTCCAGGTGGAATAAATGGTGGTTGAACTGCCTTTGTAGCCTCTCATTTGCATAGTTGATGCACAGCTGCTCAAATCCATTCCCACTGGGGAGGCTCTCGAATCCTGCAATGTCTAGAATAGAGAGGCAGGGACCAGTTGATGTGATGTCTGTAGCTACTGTTTTCTTGCCTTTGCTACTTTTAACATTGCCTCTTCCTCCTCCCAACAAGCCAAGGTTGATATCTTCCACCAGTTTGGTAAAAATTGCTTGATAAAGAGCTTTAGCAAGTGCATCACGAGCATCCATGGCACCAATCACATCTCTTCTCTTTGCAATAACATCTCCACCACCAGCCACCAGCCTCTGATGCGTGAGCGCAGATGCTAGGGTATCACCGGAAGAGCACCCCAGCAACTGTGCAGCTGCCGTCAGCGCAGGCATAGTGAGGTCAGAGACGTGCACCATGTCCTGTCCTTCGTCATCACTTGTTTCAGCAAACTCAATGTTTCCCAGCCACAAAATAGCTGCCAAAGTACGCCAGAGTTGAAGCTGGTGTTCTTCTGATACTCCAACACCCTTCATGGCTTCACAGACCTGCTGAAAACCAGCTTTGTCGTTCACCCCTTTGATATCAGTGCATTGCTTGAGGTAGGCAAATGCAGATGGGTCTCCAAGGTGAAGCTTCTGGCCTAGATCATTGTCACAGCAACCACTGCATAATTGATAAAAGATGTGGAAGTTTCTCTCATTAGGAGCTTGTTTCACTACTCTTGATTTTTCCAGTAAATATGTCTTGATCTCTGCTCCAATAATGCTGGTAGTTGTGGCAGTACTTGTCTGTCGATGTCCTCCTCCTCCATTATTGCTAGTATCAAAATGGATTTTTATCAGTTTCCCAAACCTACTACTGTTGTTATTAAACACTGTTTTAGCATTACCAAACGCCTCCAAAATGACATTCGTTCCCAGCACACGGTCCTCCATCCCAGATCCCCCACTGGCAACATCAGCCAGATAGCGCATAGCATACTTGGTACTCTCAGTCTTCCCCGCTCCAGATTCCCCACTGACCAGGATGGACTGGCTCTCGCCAGTCATGACCATCTGCTTGAAGGCCTTGTCGGCAGTGAGGTAGATGTGGGGTGACAGGGTGGTGTCACTGTTGAGGCGTTTTTTATAGGTGTGGTTGATGTGGGGGGAGTAGAGGTGGGGGATGGGCTTGAATGGGTTGACAGCGATGAGAACAGGGCCTGCCATGGTGTAAATGTCCTCGGAGGAATGCCTGTCTTGGAGGACGTGGAGGATGGATGGGTCATTGAGATGGGTGAGTTGGGTGAGGTCTGGGACGGCTTTGAGCATGGGGGGGTTTGCTGGGAGGAGGTGGCAAGAGGTGTTGGAGACGGAGACGGTGGTGTTGGTGTCGATGACAACTTCAACTTCATTTTTATTGTTAGACTTAATTCTGCCTTGCTTCCACTCGTTGAACTCTTCCACATATACCCATACTATCGAACCAGCTTCCAAGGCCACGGTCATATTTATTAAAGGCGAATTTCAGTTGGTTGAAGAATATTTTCTAATTGCTTCCCCTGGCTTGTCAACTTCTTCTGAGAATTAGTTTTGCAATCAAGTCTAGAATGCAATAGCAATCGAATAAGGAACCGATAGTAGCTATATGCAAGTGTTCCTGTCTCTTTTGTGGTCACGTCTGTTGCTCCCCGCTTTTGAGTTGGAGCCAATTGTCAAATCAGTGGAGAGGGGTGGCTGCCTGTTGCTGCCTTGAAAGGCTTGCTTCCTAGGCTACCCATGCATGCTGCATGTTGATCCACCTAGATATCATGATTAGTATCCGTACTATGAAGCTCTGAAGAGACTGCCGTAATCACTTGCCAAGGTTGTCCACTCCAGCTCTCTATTCTGTCCGCCGCCTCTCCGAGTCGGGCGCCGTCTCTGTCGGTGTCCCCAGCTTAGTGTGCATACATAAAAGTCGATGGGTTCCTCAACCATCAACATAATTAGATCTTCTGTACTTATTTACCATACACTAATCGAGTTTCTATTACAAAACCTGAGAATACATGCTTCAAAAACTAATTGTCATCACTTGAATCTCCCAAAATGTCAAGTGCACTCGCAGAACAGCTGCAACAGATTGCTGTTGCAGCTGGTATTGCACCAGTCAATAATCGGATTAGAGGAAAGGCTTCATTACTCTACACTTTTCAAGAAGCAGCCGACATTGACACCGAATCAATATATGAAATTGGCTTGCAAGGTAAGTTAAAATAACATATTCAGTCCGATATTTCAACGATCTTGAATTAATCAGGCGTTACATGCATCCATATTATCTTTACCCACCGATTACCAACACAATGCATCCCGCTCCTATCTCCCCTCCTCTCTCTCACAGGCTTTGAGCAACTCTGCCGTCTGGACGTCCGCTTCCAGACATTCTCCAAATCCCTTTTTGGCCATGGAACTCTCTCTTTGGACAGATCCAAGCTCACAATAGACGAAAACAAGCAGCTAGACAGCATCATCACAGCTTTTTGCCGTCATTTATGCGCCTTTTTCACCCTTCCTCCCGCTTTCAAAGCTCTCGAGTATTTGATTCGTAAATTTAGGGTGCATGAACGCAACATAACTGCCTTGATGACAGCTGCACTACCATACCATGCGACCAATGAGTTTGTCAGACTTGTTCAAGTCATGCTCCTGGATAAGTCCCTATTTACCTTTCTAAAGCCAATGCAATCCAGCGGGGTGCCACTCCCCCGTTCCTCTCTGGTAGCACGGTGCATCAACGACCGCCCACTCCTGAAGTTTATATTAGACAAGACTAAGACGATGGCTGAAGCTAAGATAGCAGGAAGAGTAGTTATACCTTTCTATGCAGCTACTGTATGTGAAGTATTGGCCGGGCTTAAAGTGATAGATGAGCCCTTGGTTGCCACGATGCTTCCCTATCTCAGATCTGGTTTGTCAACCAGTAGCAGTGGAGACTTCCGAGCAGCTACTTACATGGTTATATCTCAGTTAGCAACAAAAGCCACACTGGGGGCTGTGTTGGTAGAGGCAATAGTAGTGGACATATGTGGGAGTGCATCAGTAGCCAGTTTGCCTCAGGTGATGCTGGTTCTCTGCCACATGGCCTACACGCAAGGCGATCATTTCAAGACCTTTCCAAATGCTGGTTTTATGTCGTTGGCCAAGATAACAGGACTTTCAACTACATTGGCTTCAATATTGCAAGGAAAGAAGGTGATGTCTGGGCCGTTGACGCACCTACTTCTGTCTGCTGCAGTGAGACAAGCAGTGAAAAGACCTGCTGCTTATGGGCAACTGTTGCAGAGCTTTGTGCATCACTTGCCTTTGGAAACATTGCAGGCAACACAGTTGGCTAAACAAGTGCTTCAGTTAGGATCAGAGATTGTTACTTGTACTTCTACGCATGACATTGCAACTGAAGATAATGAGGCTCAAGATGCACTGCTGTCAGTCCTGAAAGAACTGGACCTCCGTCATCCTGCTGCAGTTGACGCTGCTGTCAACATTGCCATGCAGGCATCCCGATCTGCAGAAGGAGCCTCTGCAGATCAACATGCTAGGCTCCTTCAATTCTTAGACTTGGCATTTGCAGGTACTGCTAGGTCTCCATTGGAAGAAGCTGGAACTACAATCAACTTGGCAGTAGATGCTCCCAGCGCAGAAATCAGACTGCTAGCATTAGAGCGACTAGGTGCCCTTGCTGCTGCGTCAGGAGCAGGCAATGATGCAGCCTTGGATGAATTTCTACAGGGTGCTCTCCTCAGAAGACTGTTGGATGATGACGCTGCTGTCGTTCATGCCGCTCTAGATCTCATGTCCTCTCTAGTGAAGCTTCCATCTGATGCATTGGTAGATTCACTTTCTAAAGCTCTCCAGCTTGCCCTCCAAGCAGCATGTGGCACAACTGGTCAGACTCGTACCAAGGCTGAAAGAGCAGCAGCTAGAACTACTGCTAGGAAGGTACTGCATGTAATTTCTGGTCCATTTCTGGTGCAGTACCCTTCACAAAGTGGAGATATTGTGCCGCTCATAATGGCATGTCTATTCCTGGATGGCAGTGCATGGAGAGTTCAACAAACAGCAATTAAAGCGGCCAAGAAGCTTGAAAATGACCCCTTGTTATCTGCACTGAGCAATATAGTGGTGGTAATAGAAGATGAAGATGCAGCACAAGAAGGCTTGGCTTCACCGCCAACTACTAGTGGCAAGAAGGCACCACGTAAAAGAGGAAAGAAAGCAACTGCTGCAGTAGAAGAAGATAAAAAGGTTATTAACAAGATCGAGGTATACAAAACAACAACTCAAAGTATAATTGAAGCTTTATCAAGTAAAGTTGTGAAAGATGAGGCAGCCTGCAGTGCTCTGGAGAAACTCATTGCATCAGGTACTCCACATGGAAGACTGTTATTGCTCACAGTGGCACATCACTGCCTTTCATCAGCAGCCACAGCCACTATGACTAGCAAAACGCCACCAACCTCACTGAACTGGACCTTGGTGAGTCATCTAGCTTTGAATAAATCTAAGAAAAACGTTGAAATAACACCAACTCTACAAAATATGGAGGCCTTGGTGCTGGGTGCAGCACTGCAGTCTCTCCCAGATGACGAGCAGCTGAAAAAGCTTTTCAAGCAAGAGGTATGTTTTGGTTTCTTCTCTATTTCAATATTTTTTTGGTTTCATGTTTATTTCCTACCTCTTACACCTATATATGCATCAAAGTATGGCTAGGAAGGGCTCCAGCAACAGTTACTCTTGGATGCTGTTGAAGGTGTTGTGTTTTAGTTACACTCCTGGCCAAATTGACCTCTCTCTTTTTGACGCATACCTACGGTGCTCTGGTAGAATAAATCATGAACCTCCACTGCACAACTAAAGCTCAATTACACTCCCTAATTCTTCTAGAATAATAATAATAATTTCACACCTCCCCCCAATCCTTTCTATTCACAGGATGATGCATTCTTGGAACTGTTCAAGGCCTTGAGGCAGATAGATCAACTCACAGATGAGAGTCACCAGTTGGAAAGCTTGGTCAACAGAGCAGCTGCTGCATCAGTATCCCCTGCATCATTGCTATCCAGTATATGTGGGAGACCAGTTGAGGATGAGGCTGTGGAGAGTGTCGTTCAGGCTGCTGCTGCTCATATGTGGGCTCAATTTCTCACGCAGTCAAACACATCTACTATAAAGGGTACTGCCAAGACTCCAAAGAAGAAGGCTTCAAAAAGCAATGGAGTGGTAGTCAGAGTGGAATTTGAGTCATTGTCTAGGCTGCTATGCACGCTCAGTCATCCCAAGAAGACGGTCAGATCAGCAGCGTTGTCCTGCCTTGATGCTTTTATCCAGACAATTGACTCCTGGTGGGATGCTTGCTCGATCAATGGCGGAGGTGATCCAACACCAATGCCTACAAACAAGAATAATGCCAATGTCCAACAAATGAGCAAAGATAGTTGCCTGGCATTGCTGATGGCACTAAAGGAACAATCTACTGTCATTCTTACAGACTCAGAATCAGCAGAGTGGATGATACAAAATGCACTTAATCACAGTCATAGTGGAATCAGTGGTTCTAAGAACAAGAAGACCACCCCCAATAGTAGAAGAAAGTCTGCAGCATCAAAATCCCCTGCTGCTGCTGAAAATAGTACCACTTCTACTATTCCAGCTGCCTCGTTGTCGTTGACTGATCAACAAAGAAGTGAAATAACGCAATGGATGCTCCAGCAAATGCCACTACAGCTGATACATAATAGTAGTAGTAATAAGACATCAGCTGACATCAATGCAGCACACTTCTTGTTATCTTGCACATCTGAAGCTGCTCAACCAGGGGAGCTACTTTCTGCTGGAGTTGGTCTGTTGAATCAATTGCTTTTCCTGAATACTAACGTTACCACCAGCACAAAGCCAGTGTCACTCTTGGAGAGTCAATTAGCAGTAGACTTGGTTCATTTATACTCATCTGAAGCTTTGAAGGAACTATCTACCAATGATGAAAGGAATACAGTAGTAGTAGAGGAGACATTGCTCAATGTACTATCATCAACAGCTACTGCTGGCTCCCTATGTGCTTGTGCCAGGCACGCTGCCCTGGATAGACTCTTTGACACCCCATTATATGCTGCCTTGCAACCAGAAAGACATGTCTCATTAGTGATGGCTCTACTACAGGTGGCTTCAAGAGATGAAGATGATGGATGCAGACAAAGAGCCAGTGAGGTATTGGCTTCCATTCCTCTCCCTTCAAGTGTGTTGCTGCCACTACTAGCCATTCATGAACCAGCTCATAATAGTTATAAAAATAGTAATAGTAATAGTAATAATGTGGATATCAACATGCCCCCCATGACTTCTCAGTCCCCCACTAGTGTCAGTGGAAAGAAGAATGCCTCCACTACTAGTAATGGTGGTAGTAGTAGCTATAAAAAGAAGAGGAGCAAGAGGAATGGTCCATCAGCTGCAGGAGAAGTTGTGGTAATGAGCTCTGACAAGGTTGAAGAGGTTCTTGCTGTGTTGGAGTTGTTGCAATGGAAGGAGAACGTCCCTGATTCAATTGAATTAGTAGCTTCCGTACAGTCCATTGCTCTGTACTTGCTAGACTTGCTATCAGCAGAAGCTAACAAACAAGAAGGAGGAGGAGAAGACAAAAAATATGATGATGGAGACGAACTTAATTCTGCTTTACCGGTAGCTGGCTATGGTCTCAGACTAGCGACATCAGCTCTAGATTTATTAGCTTACCGTCACCTCAGTACTGCTGCTGCTGCTGCACAGTCTAAGAAGACTCCCAAGAAGACTGCTACTACAATGGCTCCATTCAATATGTCCTTGGCAGTACGATGTGCTCAAGAAGCTCCTGATTCCAGCACCCAAACAGCTGCCCTCTCGTTGGTGTCCACTCTTGCACTCAGCAACCCCAAAGATGCCCTGCAGCATGTTGTTGATATTGTGGCTGTAGTAGGGGGTACTGGTACTAAATATGATGCTCATTCCAGTAAAATAGCTGGAGCAACTCTGGCAGCTGTAGTACCTGCTTGGCTGCAAAGCAAATGGCCAGTAGGTCAGCTGGCATCTGCAGTTGCAACAGCTAGTAAGGACGCACCAATTGATAGACGCATGTCATTGATGCAGGGGTTGGCTGATGCTTTACCTGATAAAATAGGTGGACTTGTTGCTGTTATTATTGCTTTATTGAAAGAGGCTTCCGGTGATGATACAGCTGATGATACCGAGAAAGAGCAAGGAAGTAACAGTAGAGAAGTTGCAGCAGCGTTGATTAGAAAGGTAGGCCTATTTTTATCATACATGTCAGAATACATCCCCCCCCTCCCCCCCCCCC
>Ga0209986_10003716_pt1 | contig 13261 bp, 11 predicted proteins | sample BlataG_FD_183168 | JGI IMG/M metagenome (GOLD analysis project Ga0209986, IMG submission 183168) | Deep subsurface microbial communities from Black Sea to uncover new lineages of life (NeLLi) - Black_00105 metaG (SPAdes) (version 2) | ecosystem: Environmental > Aquatic > Marine > Oceanic >...
TTTTACTCCGCCGTCTCCTCGTTCTTTCCCATTAATTTTTTCAAAAGATATCCGGTCATCACGCGGTTCAGGTGGTCAAAATCAGTACACCCGATTAAATCGCTGCCCTTGATATCAGTATAGTAAAGCTCATCGTTGTCAATGTTTTTCTTCTCGACCTTGACCTTGAATTCAGCATCGAAGGCAGTCATGAACTGTCTTACCGGCATATCGATGATGCCCTTTTCAGAGTACTGTGCGATCAGTGTATCGATTTCTCTTCGATTCTGAGACAGATGTTCGATCTCCTTTTCTATTTCGCCTCTTGACCCTGTGGCTTTGCCAAACATGTACTGTAGATTCACCGGGTCCTGTATTTCCTTTAACTTATCAGCCCCTTTCTTTAAAACCCCCTCGAGTATCGCGATTGCCTTTTGGATCTTATCCTGTGCTTCAAGTAGACAAGACAGGTATGCCTCGATAACCTGGAATGAAGGCATCTTTTCCAAATTATCATAGAACAATTGACCATAAGGTTTACAAAATGGCCCCTTATCTATATCCTCAATAGAATCAAACACCATGTTCAATCCTCCTGCTTCCTCTAATAAAAGCCTCTTTGGCAGGCATCTTTTCCAAATTATCATAGAACAATTGACCATAAGGTTTACAAAATGGACCCTTGTCTATATTCTCAATAGAATCAAACACCATGTTCAATCCTCCTGCTTCCTCTAATAAAAGCCTCTTTGGCAAGGTGTATTGCAGCATCCTTCAGTTCATCCTCAATACGTAAAAGCTGATTGTATTTCTCAATACGTTCGCCGCGGCATGGCGCACCAGTCTTCAGAGCTCCAGTACCCATGGCAACGGTAAAATCCGCAATAAAAGAATCTACTGTTTCGCCACTTCGGTGCGATACAACAACACCCCATTTGACCCTCTGCGCCATTTTCACTGCAGCAATCGTCTCGGTAAGCGTACCAATCTGATTTGGCTTGATCAACACGGCATTAGCAACCTTCTCCTTGATGCCTCGCTCAAGCCGCTTAACATTGGTAACAAAAATGTCATCGCCGATTAGCTCGATCTTATCGCCCAGGGCGTTATTCAGTATTTTCCAGCCTTCCCAGTCATCTTCAGCAAGACCATCTTCGATCGCCACGATCGGGTATTTATTGACCAACCCCACATATTTCTCAACCATCTCTGCAGAACTGAGTTCAGTGTTTTCTGTCCGTAACTTGTACTTGCCATCTTCTAAAAAGCAACTTGCTGCAACATCGAGTGCGATGCCAACATCTTCACCGGCTCGGTAGCCTGCCTTTTCAATCGCACGGACAATGAAGCTAAGGGGCTCCTCATTTGACGCCAATTGAGGTACAAACCCACCTTCATCAGCAACTGTAATCCTAAGCCCTTTGTCAAGCAGAATATTTTTCAACGCATGATATGTTTCGCTACCACACCTCAGGGCTTCTTTGAAAGTTTCACAACCATAAGGTACAATCATGTATTCCTGGAAATCAGGTCCCTGCAATAACGTGTGGACGCCGCCATTGATAATGTTCATCATTGGAACCGGTATCAATACTGCGTAAGGACCGCCCAGGTATTTATACAGTGGAAGATCTACTGCCGCCGCTGCAGTACGGGCAATAGCCAATGATACCCCACACAGAGCATTAGCACCCAACTTTTTCTTATTTGGCGTTCCATCAAGCTCAATCATGAGTTTATCCAAATTAGGCTGTTCAGTTACATCACGACCAATTAACGCCGGCCCGATTATCTTGTTGATATTCTCAATAGCCTTTTGGACCCCTTTTCCTCCATACCTTCGGTTATTACTGTCTCTGAGTTCGATCGCTTCATAAGTACCAGTGGATGCGCCTGAAGGAACAGCCGCACACCTTTTTAGTCCTGAATCCAGCTCAATATCAACTTCGACTGTCGGGTTGCCGCGCGAATCCAGTATTTCTCTACCAAAAACTGACTTTATATTTCTCTTCATAGAACTATGCCTCCTTTTGCCATTAATAACTATGGTGAATAAATATTCTATAGATTATTGGGTACTTGTCAATGAAATCTATTTACGGTCGGTGTAGACCTGCATCTGTTCTCTTAGAACCTGATACAGTTTAATATTCTCATTCTTTGCTTTTTCTTCAACTTTCTGCAAACCGACAATAAGGTCATCAAAGGTCAGGTTATCATAGAGCAATCGCCATGACCTATCTTTACTACCTTGCAACTGCTGTAACTTCTCTTTTGCCAGCCCATCGCTTATCAAATCCAGGCCTCCGTGAACCATTATCGCCCTGGCAACGGTCTGCTTCATCTCCTCCCTCAATAGCTGCCACAAATCCTTGCCTTGAATATGAGCGATCAAGCGGCCAATTGCCAGAGACATGGACAAGATAGCATTCATACCAAGATTACCCTTCCTTTGCATAATCTTAATGAATTCATCACTGGTAGCGTTTTGAGATACCTTGCCCCTTTTGATCGCAGTCTCTTTTTCAAGAGCAAGCAGTTTCCTGTCAAGCTCAATAATACTTGTGAAATCCACAGCTTTCTTACTGATAAACTCCTTAGCAATGATATTCAGTACGTTCTTGACAGCGTTTTTACAGCCCATACCACCATAGCGCTGACTCATATTCCAAAGTGCAAATAGCTCTTGGTCATTAGTCTGCGTAATATCACTGGTCGTTAATTCCTTTTTGAATTTGTATGTCTTATCAACCTGTTCGCTAAACAAGTCTCTATGCTTATCAACAACTGGAGACCTTTCAATTATGCTGTCCACCAGGTGAATGGCTTCATCTAATCCTGCTGATGTACCAAGCGGTGTGGCACCGGTGAATTTCAAGATTCTTCTATATTCCTCACTCCCTTCAATACCGAGGTGAACCTCGACCCCGACCGTTGGAATCCCTGCATTAGTGGGCTCTTCATAAGCAATTACATCGGTGATTACCAAAGAATCAATGAACTTCTTGGTTTCGAACAATCCTTTTCTCTCGTACTTGCCCTCAATCACTTTTTCCATATCCTTCATGATCTTTGTTACGGTGTTGTATTTAAAAAGCCGCTCTGTATTGGCACCGCCGCCGGTCTTCATACCGAGCGCGTTTGCGGCAAGTGCAATCTGCGCCTCCATATCATCATTAGGTGATTTCGAACGGTGCGACACAACAAGCTCCAATCCCTTACCCAAAGCAACAAGCATAGCAAGCATTGTTTCTGACAAGGTGCCAATTTGATTAGCCTTGATCAATGCCGTATTTATCAGTCTATTATCTGCACACTCTTCGATCGTCGAATCTTTTGTGGTAACAAGATCATCGCCGATAATCAAAACTTTATCGCCAAGTTCTTTCATTAGAAGCCGCCATCCCTCGTAATCATCCTCAGCAAACGCATCCTCGAGTGAAATTATCGGGATTTCCTCAACGGTTTTCTTGTATAGATCCACCAATTGATCCCTGGACATAACCACCTTCTCCTCACCGCGCCAGAAAAAATACAACCCGACACTGTCTGATTGCTTAAATTCAATTCGATAGGCATTACTCAATTCACTGAGTGCCGGATCAAAGGCAAGCACAATATCCTTTCCTGGAACATCACCACAATCTTTGATAGTCTGGACCGCCATGCGCCACATCCTCTGCTCCGGTATGGTATCGGACTGCTCTTTGCTAATATAAGGAGCCAACCCGCCTTCCAAACCAATCCCCATAACCCGTGCGCCAGTTGCTTTTTCGATTATCTGCTTGAGCCTTGTTTGCAATCTGACCGTGATCATTTGAGCCTCTTCATAGTCTTTCGCGCATAATGGTATGAACATCATCTCCTGCATACTGATATTACTCTCTGGATACTCCTTTTCAGTATGACGACCACCCATACCGCAATTTCTGAATTGCCATGGCGCGCGCAATTTTTCACCCTTCTCAAGAGTAATTTCTTGCATCCTTTTGTTCCTGAGCATCTCTTTCACAGCTTTTGCCCTATCAATCCAGTGCTCCCCAGAAATTTCAACTTTTTTCGCATGTTGTGCAGCTAATTTCTCGCGCTGTGAATATTCCTTTAATTTACCCGGATCAGCCAACAAGAAATCAAGCAGACCAACGGCACCGATACCAAGACATAATCTACCCATATAAGTCATTAAATCATAATGTAGTGTAAGGCCGATAATGAGCAAAATGATGGCAAGCGGGAGCATGACCAAAGCCATTTTACGGCTTATCGCAGGTCCTGCAGCTGCCACGCTCAAATTGAATGGAGCCTCAGGGTAGTAGGTTAAACCCTCCTTCTTCACCCCGGCGAATTTGCCGTATGGGATTTTCAAAAACATACCCGTGTACCAAATCAATCTTCCAAAGAAATTCCTTCGTGCCTTTATCTTTGCCTCGGGCAGGAGATCTTCCTTTAAGGCATTTGACTTAACCGCCCTGAGATAATGACCCATTTCATGAATCGCCACGCCAGTATGAAAACTTATTAGCCAGAAAACCGCCGATATGATGGTTTCATGACTTGTGAATACAAACTTCAATACGTCCGGACCATAGAGATCCGCCGGAATGTTCAATAATGAAGAAATAAATGCGACATGAAATGAAACCAGAATGTGGTTTGCAATTACATGCGTTGAGTGCAAACTTTGTTTGTTTTTGTTCATTATATATCTCACATTCAAATTCTACCAGCCGATTATACACAATACTTCGCAGATGTCAATTACTCGAATATGTGAGTCCACGCCGCTTTTCCACTATGATATGCAATGCAGTAGTGGCAGAGCTCGCTCTGCCATAAGTATGATTCTGCTTATAGAATGGTATTGTATAGACTGATTAAGGACGGTATCTCAGAGGGCAAGACAAGCACCGCTTAGCTTCTTTTTTTAATTCCTCTTTTGATGCCCACAACTCGACTTGCTGAAAATCGTGTTTTCTTTCTTCAATATCACGATGTGGGATTGTTATTCTGTTTATGTCATTAATAGGTAGCAGTTTTACCTTGGCTTGATATGTCTTGCTGAACAGCTTTCCCAAAAACGGAGGAATTCGTCTAAGATAGAAATCAATACGTTTAGCGGTTTTCATTCCGTGACCTACGGCATGGGCTACTGTCGCACTGCCGAGGACGACATCACCTCCCGCAAAAATTTTGGGATGCGATGTTTTTCCATTCGTTGTTATGATACGACTAAACTTGTCTAATTTTACATAGTCTTTTAAAAAATCAGTCTCTGGCTGTTGCCCGACAGCCAGAACAACGTTATCTAATGCCACATTAAATTCACTTGCCTGTATCATTTTGACAGGGCCGTTTCTACCTTCTGGACATTCGGTTTTTAGCATTGCAACTCGATTTTTTTCAATTTTTACAGGCACAGTAAGAGGAATGATTTCTACGCCCTCTTCCTGAGCTTCTTCAAGATTCTCATGTTCAGCCGGCATATCCTCAATGTTTCTTCGGTAGTATATTTTGACTTCGTGCCCCTCTCGTACTAGGCTGCGCGCAATATCAATTGCTGTATTGCCACCACCGATAACACAAACTTTACCTAAATGGTACAATTCGCCTTTCTTTATATGTCTGAGCACATCAAAACCATCCAAGGCATTCTCCTCACCTGGGATGCCGAGTTTTATTGGTTTCCACACACCAACTGCTATGAAAATAGCATCATATTCTTGCAACAGCTCATCCATTGATATGTCTTTGCCGATTTCCACACCACACTTCAATTCAAAACCAGTGCTCAACACAGCATCGATTTCACTGTCGAGTACTGACTGAGGATGGCGAAATTCTGGTATCAGAGTGCCGAGAACACCGCCGGGCTTTGCTTCCCTTTCATATACAACGACCTTATAGCCTCTATGGGCGAGGTAGTATGCAGCACTCAATCCACACGGTCCTGCTCCTACTACTGCAATTTTTTCTTTCTTTGGTTTATGCTTGTGGTTAGGCATCTCTGTTTTAACTCCGACTCTAATATATCGTATTGCAACCGGTGCGTCAATACCCCTTCTCGTGCAGTGACTCTCGCAGGGTGCAAGACAAATTCTTCCGAGGGTATCGAAGAAAGGAATGTAGGGATACCGTTGGTCACTATCTGTAGCAAGAAAGTTCATGTAAGCCCAGGGTTTAATACCAGCAGGACATACCTTCTCGCATGGAGGTTTTTCATATCGAAAACCTTTATATGCATCGCAGATATTATAAAGCCAAACCAAAACCCAAGCAGCGAGCAAACCCCAGAATCCAGGGTTGAATCCTGTCCAGATTTTAATCATTATGGCAATCGAGCCGTAAAAGAAGACTGCAAATGAAATTCCAGCCCACAATCTGCCTGAACAAATTTGCCCACCACCGACTACAAATGCTGATATAAGTGCTGCCTTACCGTACTTCATATTTGATCGCCTTTGTTGGACACACCTTTACACAATCCAAGCAACGTATACAGTCAATGTGATTTGACGACTGATAAATGGGCACATCCATGGGGCAAACCATTCTGCACGATTCGCACTCAATACACTTTTCCTTATCGATCTGCAGTTTCAAAAGGCTGAAACGATTGAATATCGAGTATATTGCCCCAACCGGACAGAAGGTGCGGCAGAAAAATCTCTTTATTGTTATGGAAAATAATATAACAAAGATTAATATTGCTATCTTCATATAGAAATGCCAGCCAACAAGTGCCCTAAGGTCACCAGTTTTATCTGTGAGTATTAGAGGTATTCCTGCAATGAGCGCACCATCAGGACAGAGTTTACAAAACCACGGTTCGGCGGTGAGATAGGTGATTATTACCACCACCCCAATGAGCACAACATATTTAAGATAAGAGAACCATTTAGGCAATTTCATCTTTACAGATTTTATTTTATATAATAAATCCTGGAAAAATCCAAATGGACATATCCAGCCACACGACATTCTTCCTACGATCATACCAACTGTACCAAAGAGCCCTATGATGTAATACGGGATCAATCTCAGACCAATGAAGTGCTGAAGTCCACCCATAGGACATGAATACCAGGCAAGTGGACATCCCCAGCAATTCAAGATTGGTGTGCAGCCTTTCTTAAGAAAACCCTGATATAAACCACCATTAAAAAGAGCTAGAATATATGAATTATGAATTATTACGGCGATGATTTGAATAATCCGCTTTAACTTCATTCTATCCCCATACAAGATAAACACATCACCGAACCAACAGTTTCAGTTTCATCAAAATCGCCAAGTACACCACCGTAGATAATGCTGGCAATAAATATGGCGGCAAACATAAGAATGAAAATAATCTTTTTCATGATCTTTTCCTATTCACAAAATCATTAGTGTCATTTTTAAAATCTGTGTTGTCATAAAGCCAATTAACTTAGAACATGCTGGTCAGAACCAGCTTAACACCCCTAAATGGCTCTTCGAATCGACACACGCCACCAGAACATACTAAGCCACCTTTTTCTGCACCAACCCGCAAGCGCAGATTATGGCGGCGCGTCAAATCAAGGCTCAACTCGACCATTGGCCAAGATGTATCCTCGCCGAGTTTAGGTATCAGCCAATCCGGCGGTTTGCGGCTGCGCCGCTCATAACGTACCGAGAGTACAAACATCTCTGGTTTCCCTAACGAAAAAGAAACCGCATGATCATAATAATCGCTTGTATCACTGGATACGAAAGTGTGTTCATAACCAACGTCAATAAAGAACGAACCAAAATCATAAGTGAGATCAATATAAGGTTTGGTTTCTATTTTTTCCTGTATGGGTAGTTCAATCCCCTGCTTAATCACCCTTTCGATCCCCACTGTTATCTCCATATCAAAACTCGGGTGCGTAGTGATCTTGGCGATCTGCTCAAGCACACCGTCCATATCATCATCGAGCTTTATTAATTCCTCGAATATATCCATTGATGCATCATGGGTTGAGATCTTATTATTACTCAGCTCCAGCGAGATGAAATCAAATGGTGAAGCAATAATTGTTGTACCATAACCGATCTCATCAATCCCGCGGTTCACTGAAACCCCGGATTTTATGGGCGTTGGTGGTTCATTATAACGGTACCCTGGACCGCCAAAACCTATGTCTTTATAATCAATGTACTGGCATGATATACCCAGGCCAGGGATGGCAAGACCAGTGGTAAAGAGAAACCCCTCGCCTTTTAACCGACCTCCGACAACGGGTTGTGTCCCCCACTGCCTGCCGTATTCAAAATAATTCTCCCAGGGTCCAATAGTCAATCCAATATTACCACCGAATAATTCAGTAAATGCCTGAGGCGTCATGTCTGAAACCCGGTTCACTCGTACGTAGCGGCCAGCAAAAGAGGTGACAATATTGACTCGCTTTTTGGATATCGGCAATTTGGTCTCGAAATTGGCACCCCTTATCTGGTCAGTCGTATCATTCTTTATTGAATAGGTGAGTTCTTCAAAAAAAATATTTCTCGGTTTGCCAGTAAGTAGTGTCAGCCGGCTATTGAAGAACTTGAAATCCGCTTTCAGACCGAATAAAGCATTGTCATTATTAAAATCCTCGTCGAGGAATTGGTTTAAACAAAGACCTCTGCCAAAAGTCGTGTAGTATGTACCATAGAGTATGCTTACCGGGTCTTTTTTGTATTGCGCAGTAAAGTCAAAATACTGGAGTGAACCAGGTACGGCTATTGATGGATCCCAGAAAAAGAAAACGCCTTTGAGCGTGATCTCTTTGTAATTACCCTGGAGTTTTAGTTTTTCAGTAAGGTGTTCCTTGTAATTTAAGCTGTCTAATCGGCGGTCAACAAATACCCAGTATTCAGCTTTATTAGCACCGCTAATACGTATGTCTGATGCCGTAAGTAAACCACACACACATAAAAGCAAGAGAACTCTACTCACCAGTTTCATCATTGCCCTCAACAAACAGCTCACGCATCGTTTCAATGAGGATTTCCTCATCACCCGGTTTATAACCCATATGGGTAAAAACGATCTGCTTATCTTGGTTAATTATGAAACTTGACGGCATTGCCTGGACATTGTACAGGTCGCGCAGGATATCATCCGGGTCCATGACAATTACGTACTTCCACTTATGGCTCTGAGCAAAAGGCTTGACCTGAGGTACACTTCTTGCCTTATCACCACTGATCGCCAGCAGGTTTATACCCATAGAATCAAACTCAGCATAGTATGGCTTAAGCGCATCGAGTTCTTTAATGCACATCTTGCACCATAGCGCCCAAAAACTCATGAAGACTGGACCATCAACAAGTAGCGAATCAAGACATACTGTATTACCGTCAACGTCCTCAAGCGTGAAATCAGGGGCGTCTATTATTTCCCCCTCATCAGCAAAGGCAAATATCAATGGTATTAACAAAATAAATGCAAATTTTCTCATTTTATTCCTCCTCAAAAGGACTAATTATTGACTGTATTACTTCTTTGGTATTTATATCCTGAACAAAATGGTAATATTATTGTTAATGGAATAAAAAAAATACGTTTTTTCATAAGCGAATTATACAAACAAAAAACCCATTTGTCAATAGGATATTAGGTATTAACGCTGCATAAAAAAGGGGGTGACTTCAGTCACCCCCTTCGGGGTACCTCATTATACCCCGTTCTAAAGGGGAGCACAACCCTATGAGTGTCTACTAAATTTTAACCAATTTCTCCCCCATGTGCTGAAACAGAACAATTTAAGGTAGATCGGTTATTTCTATTTCTTTTTGCATAGAATCATTCTTTTATTACACCGGGTGAATCCTCTCCTCAGAAAGAGAGAGGAAAGTGATCAATTAATACACCCTCGCCCTTTTTAAGAATGATTCAATCAATTGTAGTCGCCCGATTTATCGGGCAGTCCAATGAATTGGACAACTACAGCGCAGAGAGGAAAGTGATCGATTAATACACCCTCTCCCTTTTTAAGAATGATTCAATCAATTGTAGTCGCCCGATTTATCGGGCAGTCCAATGAATTGGACAACTACAGCGCAGAGTGGAAAATGACCAATTAATACACCCTCGCCCTTTTTAAGGGAGAGGGATGGGCCTGTCCTGAGCGAAATCGAAGGGATGAGGGTTTCCTAAGATGTCTATTAAACAATCTGTCCAAGTTTCTGGTTCAACCCTTGACACGAGCTATACTTCCTATATAATATTAAAAGATATAGGTAGTTGTACCTATATGCAAATAGGTACTGAATCTAATTGAAGATTGGGCAGAAAAACTATATTGTTAGTAGAAATACGGAGATAATATTATGTATAATTTATTTATTGCAGATGACCACACCGTGCTAAGAAACGGTTTGAAACGTATTATTGAAGAAAATGCAGGCTACAAGATTATAGGTGAAACTGGAGATGGTTTAGAGATCGTTCGTCAACTGCGGAAACTACGTCCTGATATGATAATATTAGACATATCCATGCCCGGTCTGCGCGGCATTGAGGCAGTCAATAAAATCAGAAAATTCAATAAGAATATCAAAATCCTCATATTAACAATGCATAAAAATGATGAATATGTTTATGAATGCTTAGTCAATGGTGCTCAGGGATATTTACTTAAGGATGATGCAGATATAGAGTTGATTGCAGCAATAAAAGAAATACGGCATAACAAAATCTATATTTCTTCATCTTTCTCCAGTGAGGTAATAAGCAAACTCGTGCAGCATAGAAGTAAGGAGCGAGACAAGAGACAGCGATCAGTCTTCAAAGACCTCTCACCACGCGAAAGAGAGGTGCTTAAATTGATCGCAGAAGGCAATCAAAATAAAAAGGTCGCCAGGAAACTCGGCATCAGTGTTCGTACTGTCGAGCACCATAGATTAAGTATAATGAGAAAGTTGAATGTTTCTAATACTGCAGGTCTTGTAAAATATGCTATAAAAGCCGGCTTGGTCGAGCTAACGTAATTTTTAATATGAAGAGCAGAAGAAAAAAGCGTAAAACCATTCCGAGAACGAACAAACATCAGGCGAAATCAAAAGTAATCAAAAAAACAGGACTACAAACCGAAGAGAAATATTTATCTATTCTCAAAGAGCTTCCCGATATAGTTTATAAAATCGATCCGAATGGCCATTTCACGTTTGTTAACAACGCAGTTTGCATTCTGGGCTACAAACCTGAGGAACTTATTGGGAAACATTTCAGTAAAATAGTACACCTAGACGATGTGAAATTATTCAGCAGGCACTATGTTTTGCCAAGATATAAGGGCAAGACGACTGGAGATAAAAAAGCACCAAAACTCTTTGATGAAAGAAGAACCGGCAAAAGAAAAACAGAAAATCTCCAAATACGATTGATGTCTAATAAACGTCGAAAAAGGAAACGTGATGTAGCATCAGAACTTATCGCTGAAGTGATCGCCTTTGGTGACGTAAGTTCTGTAGGACACTACGACATCGGGGTGAAGAAAAAAGACAAGAGATTCATCGGTACATTGGGAATCATAAGAAATATTACTGAATACAAACGTGCTGAGAAAAAACTCCACTACCAAGCTAACTTACTGGCAAATGTTACTAATGCCATTATCTCAACTGACCTTGACTTCAATATTTGCACATGGAACAGAGCTGCAGAAAAAATGTACGGTTGGAAAGCATATGAAGTTGTCGGTAAACCATTACAAAAAGTAACCAAAAGTAAATATCAACATGCTAAAAGGAACGAAGTCGTAGAAAAAATCCTGAAACAAGGACACTGGCGAGGTGAAGTCATCCAGAGCAAAAAAGATGGTGCACTCATCAATGTATTGACTTCATTCTCCTTGGTCAAGGATCATTTGGGAAATTCAACTTCTATAGTAGTGCTAAACCTTGATATCACCGAGCGTAAGCTTACAGAAGAAAGTATCAAACAGCGAACCGAGGAACTTGCGACAGTCAATGCTCTCTCAACAGTAGTTAGTCAATCCCTTGATCTGAAAGAAATCATGAACGCTGCCCTGGACAAAGTATTGGAAGTACTGCATTTGGATGTAGGTGGCATTCATATTGCTGATTTCGATAATAGGCAGGTAAGATTAATTGCTCACCGAGGTGTGTCAAAAGAATACGTGGATGCACTCGAATGTCTTGCGGTCGACGAACAAACTCTTAAAACCGCCGTAAGAAAAGGCAGGTCAGGAAAGTTCCTCTTGTCGCTGAGAACGATGGTAAAAGACCGTAGAACAACGGCTAAGATACTATCGGCAATAAAGAAGGAAAAACTGAATCTTAGATATGCCACTACTGTATTGCTACACGCAAAAGGCAAAACTGTTGGTTTGATGGCTGTCGCCAGCAGATCACCCCATCAGTTCTCCTCGCAAGAAAACCAGCTGATGATCCCAATCGCTCAGCAAATTGCTTTCGCAGTACTGAACGCACAATTATATGAGAAGGGCCAAAAAGACTTAGCTGAACGTAAGAGAATAGAAAATAAGCTCAAGATTTCACTCAAGGAAAAAGAGGCTCTTATCAAGGAAGTCCATCATCGTGTAAAAAACAACCTTCAGATCATATCGAGTCTGCTGAATCTTCAGGCAGCGCATATTCATGATGAACACTACAAGAATCTCTTCAGGGAAAGCCAAAACCGTATCAAATCAATGGTTCTCGTGCATGAAAAGCTATATCAATCAAAAGATCTGACAGCTATTAATGTACGTGATTATATAAATGGGCTTTTAAAGTATCTTTGCCATTCATACGGCATAGAACAAAACAGAATAGCGATTAAGACAGATATAGAGGATATCACTATGAATATTGACATTGCAATCCCATGTGGCTTGATCATCACAGAACTCGTTTCTAATTCACTAACACATGCATTTGTTGAATCACACAGAGGTTCTCATGCAAAAATCACCATTAAAATCCATCTTGACAGGAAAAACAAAGCAGTCCTCATCGTTAGTGACAATGGCATAGGTTTTCCTGATGGTTTAGATTTCAAGAAAACAGAATCACTTGGCATGCAATTGGTGTGTGCGCTCACTGAGCAATTGTCAGGCAATATAAAACTCACCAGAGACAAAGGTACTACCTTTACTATTATGTTCAAGAAAGGGAGTTAGTGTTGTGAGAGAAGATACTGGGTCGGTCAAAACGAAAATACTCATTGTTGAGGATGAAAGCATTGTCGCCAAAGATATTCAACAGAGACTGAGAAACTTGGGCTATGACGTCTTATCTATTGCATCAACTGGTGAATCAGCAATTA
>Ga0209986_10003718_pt1 | contig 13253 bp, 10 predicted proteins | sample BlataG_FD_183168 | JGI IMG/M metagenome (GOLD analysis project Ga0209986, IMG submission 183168) | Deep subsurface microbial communities from Black Sea to uncover new lineages of life (NeLLi) - Black_00105 metaG (SPAdes) (version 2) | ecosystem: Environmental > Aquatic > Marine > Oceanic >...
AGGTTTGGTAAACCGACTTCTAGTAGCTCGAGGTTTTCTTCAGTGTAGGCTTTGTCCAGAGGGGCACCAGGCGACACTTTCGGTCCACCGCCATGCATCTTGAGGGCGCGTACTGTCGCCACGAGCACCACCGCATTGGGGATCAAACCGGAGTAACGGCACTTGATGTTGAAGAACTTCTCCATGCCGATATCCGCGCCGAAGCCACTTTCAGTGATCACGTAGTCAGCTAGTTTGAGTGCGATCTGGTCGGCGATGATCGAGGAGTTTCCGTGAGCGATGTTGGCAAACGGTCCAGCATGAACAAAAGCCGGTTGGCCCTCCAAGGTCTGCATCAAGTTGGGCATAATGGCATCCTTCATAAGGACGGTCACTGCCCCTGCAATCCCAAGTTTCTCAAGGGTGACCGGATTCCCTTTCTTATCCATGGCAACGATGACGCGACCCATGCGTTCACGCAGGTCCTTCAGGCCGGTCGTCAAGGCAAGGATGGCCATAATTTCACTTGAGACGGTGATGTCAAAGCCAGTCTTACGGGGGAAGATCGGGCTCGGCGAGCCATCTCTAAGCTTATCATCGTTGAAGCCAACCATGATCTCACGCATTGAGCGGTCACATACATCCACCACTCGATTCCAGGTAACAGTATCCGGATCGATATCGATGCGGGTGACCCCACGCCGCTTCAGAGCTTCATCCGTCTGACGGCTTTCATGGTACATACGCGTGTCCAGCGCTGCGGCGACCAGGTTATGGGAAACGGTGATGGCGTGAATATCCCCGGTCAGATGTAGATTGAAATCCTCCATGGGAATGACCTGACTATAACCACCACCAGCTGCTCCACCTTTTATGTTGAAGGTTGGTCCCATACTAGGTTGACGGATGCAGCACATTACGTCCTTACCGAGGCATGTACCCATGGCCTGGGTTAACCCGACCATGGTCGTGCTTTTTCCCTCACCAAGCGGCGTTGGTGTAATGGCCGTCACATCCACATATTTGCCTTGTGGACGGTCTTTGAATTTCTCGAGAACGTCGAGATGGACCTTGGCCTTGTACTTGCCAAATAGGTCAAGGTCATCCATAGTGAGGTCGAGCTTGTCGGCAATCTCGAGGATCGGACGGAGATCTGCCTCTTGGGCAATTTCGATGTCCGAAGGAACGGGTCTTCGTGGTTTGAGTGGCATTGAATTATTCTCCTTTGGATACAGCCAACGCTGCGATTTAAAATTACTTCAGTCGGAATTGTCCCTAAGTCTGCACTGGAATTAGAAATAAGACAAGAGACATTTTTCACAATCTCTCCAGTCAACCATAACCTCTTCCTGAATATACATTGGCTGAAACGGGACTGCTCGGCCACCATGTCATTCCTATTACTGTAAGCTAGTCAAGGAATGACATTTAAGGAGAACCTGATATTTAGAAGGTCGTCAGCACGAATAATTTAGGTCAGGAGAAGGTTTGCAGCATATCGCGTTCATCAATATAATATTTCCCGTTGCGTTTAAGTATTAAACTGGATAAGATTCCTCTGACATTCGTCTGATGGATGTGTGCTCTCTATCACTTCGCTGTCAGTGAAATCATTCACATACTTATGGAAACAAAACCGCTAATAAATTTGCACACATTTTCTCTTACCGATAGAATTCGATCGACCCTCAGCTTGCGTGCGTTTGGAACCGCACAGCACGTGTGAGGTGTTATCTTATTGTGAGGTGCCGTATGACGGAGATTAACACTAATCAAGCCTTTCTTGAGGAGGTCATATCGGCGACCCCCGGAGGTGAGTCACTGCTGACCTGCCTCCAATGCGGTACGTGCGGTGGATCCTGCCCCTCAGGACCCGATATGGATCACACCCCGCGGGAAATCTTTGCTATGATCGACGCCGGGATTAAGGACGAAGTATTGCGGAGCAATACACCCTGGTATTGCGTCTCATGCTACTATTGCATGGTTCGTTGTCCTAAGGAGATCCCCATCACCGATATCATGTACACTCTGAAGCGGATGTCGGTCAGGGCTAAGTTATTTGACAATAGCGACGCGCCGGACTTCTCTAAGACATTCATCACCTTTGTCGAGAACTTCGGTCGGAGTTTTGAGGTTGGGATGGCTGCCCTATATCACGCCACTCATAAGCCTCTAAAGAAGTTCGACATGGGTCCATTCGCACTTAAGATGCTCATCAAGAACCGTTTGGCTTTACTTCCTGAGCGCATCGAAGGCATCGACCAGCTCCGGGCCATCCTTAAAAAAGCGAAGTCACTGGAGGGTGTGTGATGCGATACGGATACTATCCAGGATGTTCACTAGGTAGCACAGCCCGACCATATGGAATATCCACCAAGGCCATTGTCGGTCCGCTTGGCATCGAGCTCGAAGAGGTCGATGATTGGAATTGTTGTGGTGCCACTGAATATATCGCGCTAAACAAGACAGCCGCGTATGCGCTTATCGGTCGTAACCTGGCTCTGGCGGCAAGTCAGGATAACCTGGAACAACTGATAACACCATGCAACGCCTGCTATCTCAATCTTAAGAAAACCGATTATTATATGGGCAAATACCCCAAGCTGGCTGAGCTCACCAATGAGGCGTTAGCTGCTGGGGGATTATCATATAAAGCCGGTTCACTGACTATTCGACATCTGATCGACATCGTTGTAAACGATGTCGGTTATGACGCCATCGCCGAGAAAGTTGTACGCCCCCTTAAGGGCTTGCGACTAGCCCCTTATTACGGTTGTCTTATTGCCCGACCAGAAATGGGAGAAGAACGCCTCGACGACTTTGAGCACCCGACCTATATGGATAAACTCCTGGCAACGCTGGGCGCTGATGTGGTGGATTTCCCGCTCAAGACCCAATGCTGCGGTGGTCACATGACTCAAATAAACTCCGAGGCAGGGTATATTCTGATCCGTAATCTCCTCCATAATGCCAATGAGAATAATGCGGACGCCATCGTCACACTCTGTCCCATGTGCCAACTCAACCTGGATGCATACCAATCGCATGTCAATCGACACTTCAAAACGAACTACAACATTCCGGTGCTGTACTTCACCCAGATGATCGGACTGGCGTTTGGAATAGAACCCAAGGAGTTGGGTATCGGTCAGGAATTTGTGTCCGCAGCCGGGATGGTAAAGAAGATCGGGACCGAGCCCGAAGTCCCGGAACCTGCTAAGCCTCGCCGCAAGAAAGATGATAAATCACTGCCTATGCCTGGAAAGAGAGTGGAGGGGTAGTATGACCGAGAAAGTTGGCGTCTATATCTGCCATTGCGGCAGTAACATCGCTGGGATCATCGATGTGGAAGGTCTCGCTGAGTGGGCCGGTGAAAATCTCGAGGGCGTTACAGTATCACGGGATTACAGGTTCATGTGCTCTTCGCTTGGGCAAGAGCTCATCGAAGAGGACATTAAAAATGAAGGCTTGACCCGGGTTGTAGTGGGCGCATGCTCGCCACACCTACATGAAAAGACCTTCCGCCGCGTCTGCGCCAATGCAGGTTTGAATCCATATTTATTCCAAATGGCAAGCCTGCGCGAGCAGATCTCCTGGGTGACCACGGATAAGGACAAGGCAGATGAGAAGGCAAGAGCCCTGATCGCCGGCGCTGTACGCCGCGTTCAACTCCAAGAAGAACTCGAGCCGAGTGAGGTGCCGGTCAACCCCAACACATTAGTTGTCGGAGGCGGGATTGCTGGTATCCAAGCATCCCTGGAGTTGGCCGACGCAGGTCATCATGTCTACCTTGTAGAACGCGAACCCTCCATTGGTGGGCACATGGCCCAATTCGATAAGACCTTCCCCACCCTGGACTGCGCCGCCTGCATTCTCACTCCGAAGATGTCCGACGTCGGCACTCACGACAATATCACCCTCCTGAGCTACAGCGAGGTCGAAGAGGTCTCCGGCTTCGTCGGCAACTTCGATGTGAGAATTCGCAAGAAGGCCAGCTATATCAAAGAGGAGGATTGCACCGGCTGCGGCATCTGCATCGAGAAGTGTCCCAAGACAGTCGTTGACGATGTCTTCGAAGCCGGTCTGGGCTACCGTAAAGCGGTCTACCGTCCATTCCCCCAGGCGGTGCCTAAATTCCCGGTCATCGACTATGAAACATGCATCTACTTCGAAAAGGGCACCTGCAAGGCTTGTGAGAAGTTCTGCCCCACAGGAGCGATCGACTTCGAGCAGCAGGACAGCTACTTAGACCTGAATGTAGGTAACATCATCCTGACCACGGGATGTGATGTTTTTAATGCGGACCAAATTCCACAATATGGCTATGGACGCTTGGCAAACGTCTTCACCAGTCTTGAGTTTGAACGCATGTGCAATGCCGCCGGTCCCACCGAAGGCAAGATTGTCTTGCGCGATGGCGTAACCGAACCCCAATCGGTAGCCATCATCCACTGTGTGGGCAGCCGAGATAAAAACTACAACGCTTATTGTTCAAATGTTTGCTGTATGGCCGCGCTTAAATTCGGCCATCTGGTGATGGAGAAGACTGATGCTAAAGTCACCTCTTTCTACATAGATATGCGCACTCCCCACAAGGGATATGAAGAATTCTACGAACGCCTGCAAGAGGAAGGAATGAAATTCGTGCGCGGTCGCGCAGCTGAGGTGACCAATGCTGCTCGGACCCCAAACGAAGACGGTAAGCTGATCGTACAGGCGGAAGATACCCTGCTTGGCAAGCAACGTCGTATTCCGGTTGACATGGTGATCCTGATGGGCGCCCTTGAACCTCAAGTCGATGCCAGAGATGTCGCCCTACAATTCGGTATCTCTTGCAGCATGAACGGTTGGTTCACCGAGCGTCATCCCAAGCTCGATCCGGTGGCCACTATGACCGATGGTGTGTTCATCGCCGGAACCTGCCAGGGTCCTAAGGATATCCCAGACACGGTCTCCCAAGGCGCCGCAGCCGCTGCCCGGGTACTGGGCATGATCACCAGAGGCACGGTGCTTATCGAACCCATAGTGGCGACCATTAATGAAGATAAGTGCTCTGGTTGCCGTATCTGCAACAACTTATGCCCTTATAGCGCCATCGAGTTCCTGGAGGATAAGGATGTCAGCTACATCAACGCCGCCCTATGCAAGGGTTGCGGCACATGTGTAGCCGCCTGCCCATCTCAAGCCATCTCTGGCGCCCATTTCAGCAACGAACAGATCTTCTCCGAGATCGGAGGCTTGCTCTATGATGTCGTCGGTGGCAATGGAGCTAAGGCGCCTGCGCCTGAATCAGAACTGGTGCTAGCTTAGGGAATGATTATGTCTATGAATGAAGAGATCTTTGAACCCAAGATCATCGGCTTTCTATGCAACTGGTGTTCTTATCGAGCAGCCGACTTGGCTGGCACTTCGCGTATTAAATACCAACCCAATGTACGCATGATCCGCGTGATGTGCACCGGGCGTGTAAGCTCGGTCTTCATTCTCAAAGCCTTTGCCCTAGGTGCAGACGGCGTTCTGGTTTCCGGTTGCCATCCGGGACAATGCCACTATGAGAAGGGTAACATGAGTGCTCGCAGAAGGGTTGTCGCGATGAAGCCTTTTCTTGACACTATAGGAATTGGCCAGGAAAGGTTGCGGTTGGAATGGATCGCGGCATCCGAAGGCCCGAGGGTCGCCGAAGTGGTCGCCGAATTCACCGAGACCATCAAGCAACTCGGCCCCAGCCCTTTCGGCAGGAGGCGAGATGAAAATTGAATACAAGGCTGCAATATGCCCCTATTGCAGTTGCGGCTGCGGAATCTACCTAGTGGTGAAGGATGGCGAGATCATCGGCCAGGAGCCGTGGAAAGAACACCCGGTAAATGAGGGGAAGAACTGCCCCAAAGGGAAAAACGCCTATCAGTTTCTCTATGCTAAGGACAGGCTTAAGACGCCGCTAGTGAGAAAAAATGGCGTGCTTGAGGAAACCTCCTGGGAGGAGGCGCTCGACCTCATCGCCACCAAGTTCGAGGAAGCCACTCCACAGACATTTGGCCTGCTAGCCTCGGGGAAGAACACCAATGAGGAGGCCTACGTACTGCAAAAGTTTACCCGCGTGGTTATGGGTACCAATAATATTGAGTACTGCGGCCGATTGTGTCACTCGCCTACGGCGGCCGGCCTTGGGCCTACGGTGGGCTCTGGCGTGATGGAGACCTCTGAGATTGACATCGAACTTGCGGACTGTATCTTCCTAGCCGGCATCAATCTCAAAGAGACCTTCCCCATGATGACTATGAGGGTGCTTCGGGCAAAGGAGAAGGGGGCCAGGGTGATCGTGATGGACCCCCGGAACACCGCCACCGCCAGGTATCTAGGGGACATCCACCTTCAGTTGAAGCCAGGAACAGATGCGGCAGTGCTCAACGCCATGATGAGCATCATCCTCAGCGAGGGACTGGAGAACGAGGAATTCATCGCTTCGAGGACCGCCGGGATTGAGGAACTACGCCAGCACCTTTCCTCTCTGGATCTAAAGGAGTTGGAGAAGATCAGCGGTGTACCGCTGGAGAAGATCAGAGAAGCCGCGATCGCCTACGCCATGGCGGAGACAGGCTGCATTCTATTCAATCAAGGGCTGAACCAGCATACCACCGGATCAGATAACGTGAAAGCCCTCGCCAGCTTGGCGTTGTTGGCCGGGCACTACGGTAGACCGGGTACCGGTGTCAACCCCACGCGTGGACAAATCAACGGTGAAGGTACCGGCGACATGGGCTGCCTTAACGTCTTCTACCCCGGCTTCAAGCGGGTGAGTGAGGACGTAGCGAAGACATTCGAAGAGACCTGGGGGGTGGAAAATCTGCCCAGTAAGCCTGGCTTTCCATACACAGTGATGCTAGAGAAGGTCAAGTTCCTCTATATCGTGGGGACGAATCCCATGATGGCCGCCCCTGATGTCAACAGCGTACGAAAGGCTCTGCAGAATCTCAGTTTCCTGGTGGTTCAGGACATATTCCCCACCGAGACCGCGCAGTTGGCTCACGTGGTGCTACCCGCGGCTACCTGGGTGGAGAGGGAGGGAATCCACGCCTGGGTGGACAGAAGGGTACAGAAGATAGATCAGGTGATAAACCCTCCCGGCGATGCCAAACCCGACTGGTGGGTTGTATGCCAGTTGGCTGAAAGGATGGGCTACAAGGATAAGTTTGACTTCTCTTCCCCATATGAGATATTTGAGGAGATAAGATGCTGTGTTCCTCAATACGCCGGGATAACCTATGAAAGGCTCAGCAAGATAACGGGGGGGATTCACTGGCCTTGTCCCTCTGAGGATCACCCGGGCACGCCCACCATGTTCGTTCAGAAGTTCAACACCCCTGATGGATTAGGTCACTTTCAGGTTGTGGACTATAAACCCCCGGCAGAATTGCCGGACGATGAGTACCCCTTCGTACTGACAACCGGAAGAAGCATATTCCACTATCACACCGGGACGATGACGCGTAAGACTCCGAAGTTGAATGACGAAGTCCCTCAGAGTTTCGTCCAGGTCAATCCCGCAGATGCCGCCAAGGTGGGGCTTAGGAGTGGAGATACGGTCACTTTGGAAACCAGACGCGGCAGCATCGAGGCCCAAGCCAAGATAACCACGCAAGTAACCCCGGGTCTGTTGTTCATCCCCTTCCACTTTGCCGAGTCGTGCGCCAATGTACTGACTAATCCCGCGCTTGACCCGTCGTGCAAGATGCCGGAATACAAGGTGTGCGCGGTCAAGATGGAGGTAAAACAGTGAAAGGCGATATGTATTTGGCTTGGTCCCCAGACGAGGAGATCCTGGAAAAAGCTGAATATGGTGGCGCGGTCACCTCTCTTTTAAAGTCTGCTCTGGAAAGTGGGCACGTGGATGCCGTGCTGGCCATAAAGGCAAGAGACGGCAACAGGTACGACGGCATACCTGTCTTAATCACCGATCCGCAAGAGGTGATAGAGACAGTAGGGGCTTTGCATTGTGCCTCTCCCAACATCGCCCGTTTTGTTAAGGAATACCTGGATGGCGCTTCCAACCTGAAGATAGCGGTAACCTGCAAGCCGTGCGATGCCAAGGCGATCGTTGAACTCGCCAAGCGGGAGCAGATCAATATCGAGAACTTGCTTCTAGTGGGCTTGAACTGCACTGGCACCCTGCCACCAGCAGCGACCAAGCAGATGTTTGAAGAGGAACTTGGCATCAATCCGGCTGATGTGGTCAGGGAAGACATCGAAGACGGGAAACTCACAGTCAAGTTGAAGGATGGAACCGAGAGGGAAAGGGACCTGGCAGAATTGGAGGAGAAAGGGGGTGGAAGGAGGGATAACTGCCGGCGCTGTGAGACGAGCATCCCGACTATGGCAGACATAGCCTGTGGCAAGTGGGGCGTAGTGGACAGGAAGGCTACGTTCATAGAAGTCTGTTCGGAAAAGGGTTCCGCTCTTGTTGACGGAGCCATCGAGGCTGGCCATATTCTCGTTGAACAGCCGGATGACGAGGCTATTGAAATTAGAAAGAGAAAAGACAAAGCGGCACTCGAACTGGCGCGTAAGTGGCAGGAAAGGGACTTCGCCCCATTCAAAGCTATGAGTATGGATGAGAGATTTGACTACTGGTTCGGCCAGTTCAGCCAGTGCATCAAGTGCTTTGGGTGCAGGGATGCCTGCCCTATATGTTACTGTAAGGATTGTTTGCTGGAGCCAGATAGGGGCTTCGTGCTTGGCGGAGAGATTCCACCTGACATCATGTGGCCCATGGTTCGGGCCGTGCATGTCATGGATTCCTGCATCAACTGTGGTCAATGTCAGGATGCATGCTCAATGAATCTACCCCTTTCCCGCTTCGTCTTTATGCTCAACAAGGAGATCAGTGCCATCTTCAAATACGAGCCCGGGATGGATATAGACGCACTTCCCCCGTGCGGGACTGTCACAGATGAAGAGGTGAGCATCAGTGGCGTTGAGCTTATCTTCTAACTGATGAAGGAAATCACAGAAGGATATATAAATACTCGTGAGAGCTTCTTCCATCTGCTTCTGAACTACCTTAAATTTATGATCCGTGTCTCTAAGCATCACTAGATGCCCAGGAGTTATTCTTATGAGCAACAACGACTTTGAACCGAGAATCATTGGATTTTTCTGCAACTGGTGCTCGTATCGTGCTGCCGACCTAGCTGGTACTTCGCGCATCAAATACCAGCCCAATGTACGCATTATCCGGGTTATGTGCAGCGGTCGTGTAGATCCCACCTTCGTACTTAAAGCGCTCGCCTTAGGTGCTGACGGCGTGTTAATCGCTGGCTGTCACCCAGGCGAATGCCACTACCTAGAGCAAAATTACAAAGCTATGCGGCGCTATACGATGCTGAAACACACCCTGCGCTTCTTCGGTATTGAAGAAGAGCGAATACGTCTGCAGTGGGCTTCTGCTGCTGAGGGTGCCCAATTGGCTCAGGCGATCAATGAAATGGTTGATCAGGTTCGCGAATTGGGTCCACTGAACTGGTCGGCTCAATGGGCAGATAATGGGCAGATTGAAACCGCAATCGAGCGAATCGCCGAAGAACACGCTGAAGCGATGGAGGTACCCGCATGAGTGACCGCGAAGCGTCCCCAAGGGAAAAAGGAAAACTAGCGCTGTATTGGGCTGCCTCCTGTGGAGGCTGTGATATCAATACCCTGGGGATCAACGAAAAGATCCTGGATGTCGCTGCAGCATTCGACATCGTCCTATGGCCGGTGGCGATCGACGCCAAGGTACGCAGCATCGAGAAGATGGCTGATAAAAGCATCGATCTTTGTTTCTTCAACGGCGCTATCCGCACCAGTGAGCAGGAGTATATGGCTCGCCTGCTGCGCCAGAAATCTAAGGTCCTGGTGGCATTCGGATCCTGTGCCCATGAGGGTTGTATCCCCGCCCTGGCCAACATGAACAGCCGGGAGGAGATCTTCCAGACAGCCTATCACGATACCCCTAGCACGGATAATCCAAAGGGCATACGGCCACAAACTGAAACCGAAGTCCCTGAAGGTACACTCTATCTACCTTTCTTTTACGATACGGTCAAAACGCTTGACCAATGTGTCGAGGTGGAATATTACCTACCCGGCTGCCCTCCGGAGCCGGAACGCATCTGGGATGCGATTGTAGCCATCTTGGAAGGCAAACTACCACCACCAGGATCGGTCATTGGAGCAAACACAACCGTTTGTGATGAATGCCCTCGCACCCGGACCGAGAAAAAGATCAAAGAGTTCAAACGCACCTGGGAGATCATACCCGATCCAGAAATCTGTCTGCTGGAACAGGGTATCGTGTGCTGCGGTATCGCAACCCGCGCCGGCTGCGGCGCTAATTGTCCTACGGTCGGCTCTCCCTGCATTGGCTGCTATGGACCGAACGAAGGTGTGGAGGATTTCGGCGCCCGCATGATGTCCGCCCTGGCGTCGGTAATCGACTCTGAAGATCCGGAGGAGATAGACCGCATCATCCGTGAGGGAATACCGGATCCAATCGGTTCATTTTACCGCTTCAGCCTGGCAAATAGCCATCTCCGCCGTAAAGTTCTAGCTCAGGACGGAAAGGAGTAACAACATGAAACGAATTTCCATTGATCCCATCACCCGTCTTGAGGGCCATGGTAAGATCGACATCTTCCTCACCGAGGAAGGCGAAGTCGCTAACGCCTATCTCCAGATTCCTGAGTTACGAGGGTTTGAACGCTTTTGTGTCGGTCGTGCAGCAGAATTCATGCCCAACATCACCAACCGCATCTGTGGGGTATGCCCTGAGGCGCATCATATGGCGTCCACTAAAGCGCTCGACGCCCTATTCAAGGTCGACCCACCTCCGACCGCTAAGAAGCTGCGAGAGATGTTCTACAGCATCTTCTTCGTCACCGATCACACGACACACTTCTATGCCCTCGGTGCACCTGATTTCGTCATGGGACCTGACGCGCCAGTGGCTGAGCGCAACATACTGGGCATCATCAAGAAGGTCGGCATGGATATCGCCGGCAAAGTGCTCAAGATGCGCCACGACGGTCACTACCTGATCAAGATGATCGGTGGTCGTCCGGTGCACCCCAACTGGGGACTCCCCGGCGGCGTCAGCCGTGGCATCACCGAGGAACAAAGGGAAGAGATCGAGAAGCTCGGTCGCGATGCTATCGAGTTCGGCAAGTTCTCTATTCAGCTCTTCAACGACATCGTCCTTGGCAATCCAGGTTACGTCGATCTGATCAAGAACGAAGCTTACATCCATCGAACCTACAATATGGGCACGGTGGACGAGAATAACCTCGTCAACTTCTACGATGGCATGATCCGCGTCGTAGGACCAGATGGCAAAGAGCACGCAAAATACCATCCCAAGGACTACCAGGAGTATGTGGCTGAGCACGTCGAATCCTGGTCCTACCTGAAGTTCCCCTTTCTAAAGAAGATCGGATGGAAAGGATTTGTCGACGGTGTGGACTCAGGCGTCTACAAAGCCACCCCGCTCTCACGGCTCAACGCGGCCGACGGTATGGCCACACCGCTCGCTCAGGCGGAGTACGAGCGGATGTATGACGTCCTCGGTGGCAAACCGGTTGACCACACCCTGGCCACCCACTGGGCTCGCCTGATCGAGTTGCTATACGCTGCCGAGCATTGGGTGGAACTGTCCACCGATCCAGATATCACTGGCGAGACCTTCCGCGTGTTGCCCACCGAAACCCCAACCGAAGGGGTCGGTGAAGTGGAAGCGCCGCGCGGTACGCTCACCCACCATTACTGGACCGACGAGCGCGGCATCTTGACCCAAGTGAACTTGATCGTCGGGACGACCAACAACAACGCCCCTATTAACATGTCGGTTAAGAAGGCTGCCCAGGGTCTGATCAAGAAGGGGACGATCATCACCGAAGGGTTGCTCAACACGATTGAAATGGCTTACCGGGCATACGATCCTTGCATGGCTTGCGCTACGCACACTCTTCCGGGTCAGATGCCGCTCGAGGTGATGATACGCACCCCCGACGGCGAGATTATTGAGCATCTAACCCAGAATCTGTAGGTATATAGGAAAAGGGATTAGGGATCAGGGATTAGGGATTGGATTACTGACCCCTGATCCCTATTACCTGATCCCTTTCAATCTACACAACGTCATTAACTAGATGAAAACTTTAGTCTTAGGTCTTGGCAACCCGCTGCTCCGAGACGATAGCGTTGGGTTGCGCGTCGCACAACAGCTGCGACCGCTGCTCGCTGGCTATTCAGATATTGAAATCATTGAGGATTACCGGGGCGGGCTGCGCTTGATGGAGCGTATGGTTGGCTTCGATCGGGCGATAATCATCGATGCCATCTGCACCGGAGCTGAACCTGGCACGATCCACCTTCTCTCACCTGATGACATCCCCACCCAGCACAGCGCCTCTGCCCACGACGTCAACCTGCCCACCGCTCTTCAGCTTGGTCGTAATTCTGGTGCCCATTTGCCGGTTAATGAAGCGATCTTGCTTGTAGGAGTGGAAGCTGCCGATATCTGGACGTTTGACGATGAGAGGTTGACCCCCGAGGTCGAAGCTGCAATCTCTCTGGCAGTCGAAGCTGTCTTATCCGCTCTTAACTCAAAGTGATCGGGTTATCAAAAAAGAAGGTTTTTGCAGCCATTAGGGCGAGGGTCAGAGTAGCTTTACAGATGATTGCCCCCTCACCCTATCCCTCTCCCCGCTGGGGAGAGGGAACTGCACGGGGCTGCCCTAAAAGATCATTGGACAGCCCCTCTTCTCGTTCCAGCAGGGTCTGTGACCCTGCTGACGCTCGTGCTCATCGATAAGTATATTGGCCTATAACGGGGGTCGCAGACCCGGGGGTCACAGACCCCCGTCGAGCATTTGATATCTAGCTCCTCGTTCGGGATTGCCCTTTTGGGACATTCCCATCACCTAAGTCACCTGACTATAAAAAACCTTCCAACAAATCTTCTACCTCGTCCATAGAAAATACCGGTCCGTCGGTGCAAACATATTTATCCCCCAGATTACACCGACCACATTTCCCAATTCCGCAATGCATACGAGCTTCAAGCGTGACATATCTCTGTTCGGGGGTGAAACCCATTTCACTTAACATTAAATCCACAAAGTGGATCATGATCGGTGGACCACAAGTAATAGTGATCGCGTTCTCTGGCGAAGGCGCTACCTGTTCAAGTAATTCTGTAATCAGGCCGACATCGTGTTCCCAACCAGTCTCTGACTCAT
>Ga0209986_10003719_pt1 | contig 13252 bp, 5 predicted proteins | sample BlataG_FD_183168 | JGI IMG/M metagenome (GOLD analysis project Ga0209986, IMG submission 183168) | Deep subsurface microbial communities from Black Sea to uncover new lineages of life (NeLLi) - Black_00105 metaG (SPAdes) (version 2) | ecosystem: Environmental > Aquatic > Marine > Oceanic >...
TGATATTACGGCATCGACTACTAAAACGATAAGCGGGATTACCATAACCAGCAATACCATAACTGACCAGAAGGGTAAGGGTATTTACCTAGATGGACACAATGACAGTTATGAGGTTTCATCGGTCAGCATCACCAGCAACACAATTACCAGCGCTACCAGTTATGGTATTCAGGGCTACGACGCCTATATAGATACCATTACCATAACCAGCAATACCATAACTGGTTGTTATCAGGATGGTATATACGTAAAGGGTACTGCCTATACTATTAAAAAGAATACTGTAACTGGTAACCTCGGTGACGGCATTGATGTGGAGTATACGTCGGCCAGTCACCTTATTAACTATAACGACATCTATGATAATACTGGCTACGGGGTGAATGTTCTCTTGGGGATATCAACTGTAGATGCCAAGTATAACTGGTGGGGCGATGCTTCGGGACCAACCTATACCGCAGCTACCGGTGCCAGTGTTGATGTATCTAACCCTGAGGGCACTGGCGAGAATATCACCGACCGGGTCACCTATTACGAGTGGCTGTATAAGCCTAAAGCCGATGTCATCGCTGATAACGCTGCCTATTATACTCGAGTAGTGAGTCTGAGCGTTGGCTGGAATACCCTGTCAACACCGATAATCCTTGACGCAGCAGGGGATACCGTTGATGAGGTAGTGGACTCAGCCAAAATAACCATCGCCTACTGGTATGACACCAATGATGCTGATTCCGACGGCACTTACTGGGAACAGGTAACCACCGGCTATGAGCTGGAGCCGTGCGATGCTATCTATATTAAGATGAACGCCACTGACAGCGTGATATTGAAGTATAACGCCACTGACACATCTACACCAACTAAGGATTTATATGCCGGGTGGAACCTGATAGGTCTAGCCAATCTGGAGACCAAGCACGTAGATGACGCCGTGAAGTCGGTAGCTAACACACCAACTAACCTACCCGGTTACTCCCAGGTTATTAGCCCATCGATGAACAGTGCAGATTGGACATATTCTTCCGGACAAAGCTACACCGACCAAGATATGCTGGTCGGTGAAGGCTACTGGATTTACATGCAGAATGACTGTACCCTGGCTGGGTTTACTATCACCCCGTTACAACCATCGCTCAATTAAGAAAGGGGTAGCACCTACCGTTCATCGGCAGGTGAAATGGTAAATGAAATACAGAGAGAGCTAATGAGAAGAATAGTAAAAATCCTGGGCATAATGAGTATTATGGCACTGCTTCTGGGTGGTGGAGCAGCCCCGGTGGCAGCAGCACCAGTTGAAGTTACAATTCACGCCCCCGATGAGGTATGTCCCAATATCGACTTTATGGCTAGTGTCAATATCAGTGAGGTCGTGGACTTTGATGGTTGTTACTATGATGTCTCATTTGATGCCTCCGTGCTACGTTTGGATAATATAACCTCGGGACTCATAGGGTCAGTGCCAATACCGGTTGACCCCTATTGGGAGATTAGTTCGGGGACATGGAGGGTTGTTCAGAGTATTCCGGGCTTAGCTGGAGTAAGTGGCTCTGGGTATCTGGCGGTATTGCACTTCCATGTTATTGGCTCTGAGGGTGACAGCAGTCCTATAATTCTATCCAACGGTAGGCTGTCGAATAACCAGGCTGAGGAGATACCGGCAACATGGGTCGGGGATTCAGTAGATGTGGTGGGCGTGGATACCACACCACCAACTGTGGCTAGCGTGTCACCTGAAGCTGATGCCACTCATGTAGCAGTAGATACTATGGTGAGCGTTACCTTCAGCGATATTATGGATGCATCTACCATTACCACCAGTAGCTTTACTCTGGTAACTGACAGCACACCGGTATCAGGTAGTGTCTCCTATAATAGCAGCACCTATACTGCTGCCTTCACCCCCCATGCTAACTTAGGCTACAGCACTACCTATACTGCTACCCTGAGCACGGCTATTACCGATGCTGCTGGTAATCCACTAGCCTCTGTTTATTCATGGAGCTTTACCACAACCTCACCACCACCGGTTGAAGTCAGAATTCACGCCCCTGATGAAGTAAACCTAGATAGTGACTTTACGGCTAATGTCAACATCAGCCTTGTCCTGGACTTTGATGCTTGTAACTATGATGTCTCTTTCGATGCCTCGGTACTTCGGCTGGATGACGTAACCTCGGGGCTCATAGGGTCAACAACGATACCGGTTGATATCTATAACGAGATTAGCTCAGGGACATGGAGGATTGTTCAGAATGTTCCGGGCTTAGCTGGAGTGAGTGGCTCTGGGTATCTGGCGGTGTTGCGCTTCCATGTTATTGGCTCTGAAGGTGATAGCAGTACTATAAGTCTGTCAAACGGAGTGCTCTCAAATAACCAAGCTGATGAGATACCCGCAACATGGGTCGGGGATTCAGTAGATGCCACCTGGGTGCTGCCTGGGGATGCCAACGGTGACAGCGTTATTAATGCCCTTGATATTACCAAGGTGGAAAGAATCATAGCTGGGGTGGATGCCCGAACGCCTGGGGCTGATGCTAATCAGGATGGTAACATCAACGCTCTGGACATTACCAAGACAGAGAGGATGATTGCCGGTCTGGATTAAGCTAAAGATGACAGAGCTTAACAGGGGCTAGAATAGTACCAGTCTCTGTTAAAACCCATTTCCCCCTAAAGGGGAGGGGGATGTAAGAGAGATACAGAGAAGAGAAAGAAGGACGAAATTAACAAAACTTAGTAAAGGAGGAAACTAATGAAAGCGAAAACAATTGCATTTGTAATTCTAGCTGGGTTACTGACCCTTTTTACCACTCCGGTCTATGCCCAGGAAGACATCCCTCCATTGCCACATGCCTTCTACGGCACAGTTGAGGTAAACGGTAGTCCAGCGCCGGCGGGGACTGAGGTGGAAGCAAGGGGAGAGGGAGTTCAGATAGATGTTGGCAACAACCCTGTAGTAATCACCGTTGAGGGCAGGTATGGCAGCTCAGAACCACTGGAGCCAAAGCTTATTGTCCAGGGGGATATAGTAGAGGGAAGCGCCGTAACCTTCTATGTAAACGGTGTTTCCACGGGGCAGACTACTGAGTGGCACAGTGGTGGGGTAACAGAGTTAAATCTGGCGGTAACTATAGAAGGTCCACCGCCGGAAACAACTGAGACTCCACCGCCGGAGACAACTCCTGAGCCAGCGCCTGGGCCAGCTGCTTTTAGCCTAAGTTCTCTTACTATATCACCAAGCGAGATTGCTCTTGGCGAGAGCGTAACTATTAGTGTTGAGGTAACCAACACCGGTGAGGAGGCTGGCAATTATGAGGTTATACTGAAGATAGACGGCGTAGTGGAAGCCAGTGAAGAGGTGTCTGTTGCCGCTGGTGCCAGCCAAGAGGTAATCTTTACCGTAGCCAAGGATGTGGCTAAGACATATTCAGTGGATGTTCATGGACTCAGTGGTACATTTGTGGTTAGGGAAGAGGCATCAGCCCCACCGGTACCCCCGGCACCCCCAGCATCACCCTCACCAACAGCACCAGCTAAGGCTATCAACTGGCCTGTTCTGTGGGGAGTAATAGGTGGAATGACTGCGGTTGGGGTAACTACCTTCGTACTAGCTAGAAGAAGAGCTAAAAGAAAGGTATACTAAGTACTTTAGTAGATTGAGCCGTTGGCCAACATCGGCTGAGGGAGGAACCATAAAAGAAAGGGTAATGGATAGGCTCTCAATTGGCAAATTTATTTTAGTGGCTGTCCTTCTCGCCCTTCCCTTAGTGGCTGGGTGCCAACAAGCTGCTCCTTTGCCATCCCCTCCTGCCAAAGCGAGCATTGGAGACATAAGGGCAGCCCCGGCGGACTATGAGGGAAAGGTGGTTACCATTGAAGGGGAGTATCAGGGGTGGAAGGGAGGCTTTGGGAGTCCACCGGTAACCCGCAGCGACTGGCTAGTGCAGGATGCTAGTGGCTGGCTCTATGTTACCGGGAAGCCGGCTGGTCTTGACCCTTTGGCTGATGTAGGGCACCCAATAAAAGTTACCGGGCTCGTCAGGATAACCAAGGATGGCGAGCCATATTTATATGCTCAGGAGATAGAGATAAAAGTAGGGAAGGCTAGCACTTTACTCCTTCTGCAGATAAACTTGAGGGAGAAGCAGCTGGCTGCCCCTACCTCGGAGAGATTGGAACAGATGAAGGTGATGGGGATGAGGACAGAAAACCTGGGCATGCAGAGGATATTCATCCACCTTGCCCAGCAGCCGACAGCCGAGCAAATAGATGAGCTAGAGGCAATGGGCATCACCCCCTATCCCGATTCGTGGATACCCCCTGTAGGTGGGTACCCCACCGGATTTATAGTGGCTGATATGCCCATAGATAAGCTTGATGAACTGGCAGGCAAAGACTACGTAGTGCGGCTTGATACCGCAGAGCAGGTTATCGAACCGCAGACAGAATAGGTGTCATAACCAAGGGTCAGGCTATCTAAGGAAGTTACCGTAAAGAAAACAGCCAGCTTTCTTGACAAAAAGTCATTTTTTGTGCCACGATTCCTGCTATTTGTCCGCAACCCCCTTGACAAGAGGCACTTTTTATGCCATAATTGTAGCCAAGTATCTACAACACTTAAGGAGGCTACAATGAACAAGCAGCAAAAATTATAGGCATAATTTTTATCCTCATTTAAGGAGGTTAGCGTGAAGCAAATAATCGACCTGCTTGACAAGAGGCATTTTTTGTGCCACAATTCTAGCCATCTGTTCTCAACATTTAAAAAGCCCACCGTGAAGAAAACAACAAAAATTACAGCCATAATTTTCATCTCGCTATTACTAATCTTAAGCAGCATGCCTGGTGTCCACGCAGTTTCGTCTCAATCACCCGGAAGTGGTAATCAGGCAATTTCATTTCAGGCATCTGAGCCTGGAGCAAAAGTCAGCGCTTTGCTTTCCTTACAGGTAGATGCCAAGGTGCGTTGCCAGCAAACTCCACCAACAGCAGATGAGCTGAGCATGATGAGCCAAACAGGGATGAGGACAGAAAACCTGGGCATGCAGAGGATATTCATCCACCTTGCCCAGCAGCCGACAGCCCAGCAAATAGATGAGCTAGAGGCAATGGGGATTACCCCTTATCCCGATTCGTGGATACCAGCTGTAGGCGAGCATCCCACCGGATTTATAGTGGCTGATATGCCCATAGATAAGCTTGATGAGCTGGCAGGCAAGAATTATGTTGTCCAGCTAGATACCACAGAGCAGATGCTTGAGCCCCAGAATGACCTGGCGGCAACAAAGATAAATGCTGATGATGTATGGACCTCGGGCTATGATGGAACCGGCGTCAGGATAGCAGTAATGGATTCTGGACTGGACACTACTCACCCTGATATCCCGGCGCCAGTGGCTAGTAAAGACTATTCAGGCTGGCCAGTTCTGGATGACACCATTGCCAATACCGTGACTGGGCATGGCACTCATGTTACCGGCTCGGCTCTGGGGCGAGGAACACAATCAGCAGGAGCCACCCACGAGTATAAAGGAATGGCACCAGATGCTGACCTTGTATTTCTCAAGATTGGCAGTGATGCCAAGGGCACTGCCACGCTTGATGCCATGACCAATGCTATTAAGGCGGCGGTAGATACCTATGACGCTGACATCATAACCATGAGTTATGGCGGCTGGGGATATTACCATGATGGGACCCGGCAGACCTCTCAAGCCGTGGACTATGCCTTTAGTAAAGGAGCCGTAGTCTTTATCTCGGCTGGAAATGAAGCTAATGATGATGAGCATTACTCCGCCACAGTGAATGCCAACAGCACCACTGACTTCATCCAGGTCAATGTTACCGGCTCCGATGGGGGCAATGCCGGTCTTGGGTTTAACCTAGTTTGGTATGATGGCCTAGCAAATAGCAACGACCTTGTTCTGGAATACTACCGGTCTGACCAGACGCCTTTGGCGGATACTTGGGCAAGTGCCCAAGAGGAAAGCTGGAAGGGCACAGAACATGAGCTTTCTGGTTATGGCCCTGATGCTGGTTGGTACTATTATCTGCCGGCAGGAGCCCTAACCTATTATCTAAGGGTCACCAACAATTCAGATACTAACCAGTTCTTCCAGATCTACTTCAAAGCCTTTGCTGAGAGTGGGGCTTCGGTGAAATTTCAGAACCCTGACCCATTTTACACCCTGAGTTCACCTGCAGATGCGGAGAAAGCTATAGCCGTTGGCGCTTATACCACCAGACAGAACTGGACTAATTATTCGGGGGCTTCTTATACTTACAACGAAACACTAAATGCTATGACCAGCTTTAGCAGCCGGGGGCCTAGGGTAGATAGTGGAGCGCCACAGAAGCCAAACATTGTTGCCCCGGGCAGCGCTATCATCTCAGTTAGGGATACAGATGTTTACACCTGGCCTGGTGCCTATGACTCACGCATTATTGACAACGATGGCTTGAACCTAGATGGTTCAGGTCCGGCAGATTATTTTGTCATGCAGGGAACAAGCATGGCTTGCCCCACTGCCGCTGGAGCAACCGCCCTATTGCTTGAGGCCAAGCCTGAGCTAAAGGGGCATCCAGCAACAGTCAGAAACCTGCTCCAATCAACAGCTACCTCTGTGGAAGCCAACGATAATATAGACGGGTATGGTCTATTAGATATCCAGGCCGCCTTAGCTGCCAATCCCTCTGAGCTAGAGGTGGACTGGCTGTTTATGGTTTACCTTGATGCCGATAATAATCTGGAAAGTGCCGGCATTGATGATTTGAATGAGATGGAGGTAGCTGGCTCTACAGATAGTGTCAAAATCGTGGTTCAGATGGACCGTGCCGAGCGTGACTGGGATGATGACACCACCAACGGAAACTGGACCGGCGCTAAGAGGTTCTATGTAACTCAGGATACTGACGCGGCGATTATTAACTCTCCAGTAATTGCTGACCTGGGAGAGGTAAATATGGGCGACCCAGCGACACTACAGAGCTTTATTGAGTGGTCTATCGCTAACTACCCAGCCCAGCATTATGCTCTGGTACTGTGGGACCATGGTAGCGGTTGGAGAGAGAGAAATTCTTCGGCTATGAAATCCATCTGCGTTGATGACCAGGCTAATGACGAGTTAACCATGACTGAGGTGAGGAGCGCACTGAATGCGGCTAACGCTACCACTGGGGAGGTGCTGGATATTGTTGGCTTTGACGCCTGTCTGATGGAGATGGTGGAGGTAGTCTACCAAGTCATGGGGAGTGCTAGCCGTCCCCTGGTCGATATAGCCGTAGGCTCGGAGGAAATTGAACCCGGCGATGGCTGGGATTACGCACATACCCTGACTGCCCTAACCGGTAACCCAACGATGACACCCGCACAACTGGCTACCCAAATAGTCAATGATTACATAAGCTCTTACAGTCCGACCCTGAGCATAACCCAGTCAGCGGCGAAACTAGACCTTGTTGATGAACTGGCAACCGCAATTGACAGCTTTGCTCAAGCCATGACCAGTGCTACTGATGATTGGGGTGCGATTGGGACAGCCAGGAGTCAGGCACAGGAATACTACTACAGCTACTATATTGACCTCTACCACTTTGCCCAGCTAGTAAATCAGGATGCAAGCATTAGTCAGGCTGTCAGAGATGCCGCCAGTTCGGTTATGACGGCAGTAAGTAATGCTGTTATCGCCGAGGGGCACACCTCATCAGTAGCCAATTCCCACGGGCTGTCCATCTACTACCCTGAAACTGCAACCGATTACTTCTCTGACTACGAGACCTTTGTTGTATTCACCACCGATACCCAGTGGGATGAGTTTCTTAGCGCTATACTCTCCCCGGCCGAGGGGGTAACCGTTACCCAGTCGGGTGACAATTTCTATATGGACAACGGCATAATAAGGATAGCTTTTTATGGTTCAGATGGTATTGACTGGTTTGGAGGCAGCCCTGGTGCACTGACTATGGCTGAGGCAGAGAGAATGAACGCCTTCCTTACCGAGAAAGCAGCACAGAAAGAAGCCGGAGAGAAAGCTTTGGAAAAATCAATCTATGCCGGCGACCTGTGGGTCTTTGATGAGGACTGCGCCATCTTTTCCCCCTTTGAAGCCAGTACGGCGGCGGTTAACTTTGATTACTGTTCTGGTTATACCACCGAGATTACTAATTCTGGTCCCCTGGAGGGGGTAATCAAGGAAAGCGGCACCGGCACAGTTGATGGTCAGTCTATAGTCTGGGAGAGGTATACCTCCATGAAGCCCAACCAGAAGTTTGTTACCTGCCGGGTGGTTATTAAGAACGAGGGCAGTGAGGCTTTAAGTAACATTGAGTTCTACGAGTATATAGATATGGACCTAGCTGGTGCTTTGAATGACTACGCCATGGTGCCGCTGGCGGCGGGTGATACCCGGGTTCATGTGGAGACAAAGTATTCCTCTAGTCAGTTCGTGGATAACTGGATTTATCAGCGGGATGCCAGCCAAGATTATCACTTCGGCATGCTGATGAAGACCCCAGAGGATGTAACTAATTTCTATGTCGGTCAGTATTATGGTGAATCGCCTCCGTATCGCATAATCATAGATGGGCAGACCATCACCACCGGCGATATTGTCACTGCCTTCTCCTGGCAGACAAGTATATCGGCTGGAGGGGAGCAGGAATTTTACTACGGATTAGCTGCCCCTGACGACCTGGCTACCCTCAAGACAATCTCCAACCAGTTCCATGCCGGGGGAGTCCATGTCAGCCTGAGTGCGCCGGGGACGGCCGTCCAGGGAGACCATATATCCATCTCGGCTACAGTCACCAACTACTTCACTGAGCAGAAGGCGATAACGGTTACCCTAACCTTGCCCTCAGGGCTGAGCCTGGCCTCGGGTTCGGAACCACTTGAGCAGACGGTAAACGTATCCGGTGGAGGCACAGGAACTGTTTCCTGGGTAGCTGTGGTTGCCAGCGATGCCACCGGGACTAAAACCATCAGTGTAACTGCCGTCGAGCCGATAAGTAACCTATCAGATGATGACTCAGCCAGCATCAGCATTCAACCAATTAATACTATGTCCCAGAGTCAAAGCGAGACTGGAATATTGGTTGATGATGACTCGGGCAGCAAGAGCCTAGACCTGCCCTCAGATGCGGCTTCTGCCCAGGGTAGCGTTACCCTCCACCCCTCAATAGAGCTGGTATTTGTTGATGAGGTGGAATGGCTCATCGCCTATCCCTACGGGTGTATGGAGCAGAGGAGCAGCATCCTGCTCGGCGATATTAATATCTACCACTACCTGACCAATGCCGACAGGCTGACTGATACCCTAGATAATACACTGAGGCAGGATATCGTTAGTGGCTCCCTTGATGTTGTTGACCTCCAGCATGATGACAAGGGATGGGGCTGGTATTATAGCTATAGCTCTACCCCGTTCTTTACCTGCTATGCATTGCAGACCCTGCTTGAGACTAGAGACTGGGCAACTACCTATAGCATTACCATTCCGCTGAGTGATAATGGCAGGGATTTTGATACCTATGTTACCAAGGGATTGGAATGGCTAATTGCCAATCAGCAGGCCGATGGTCACTGGGACGGTGCCTCTCCTGATTATATTCAGGACACGGTACCACTGACCGCCTACACGCTGTATACCCTAGCTGAGGCAAATACACTTGGATATGCACCGGCGGGATTGAGCAATGCCATAACCAACGCCACTAGTTGGCTACAGGCGGCTCAAAATACTGACGGCGGCTGGGGCAGAACCGCTAACGATGAGAGTAGTGATTCCTTTGTCACCGGGTTGACCATCGTTGCCTTAAGAGAGGCAGGGATGGCTTCTAGTGAAACCTATATCCAGAATGGTCGAACCTGGCTAATAAGTGAATCAAACCCTCAACCTTCTCCTGCACCTGCCACCCGCCACTGGCAGTCCAACCTGCAAAGTGTATACCATTGGTTTGCTCATATTCCGGAGACAACCTCCTTCGCCATGGTAGCACTACTGAAGACCGGTAGCAGCAATACCGACGCCGAGGTGGCAGATGCCCTGAACTGGATGCTGGTAAATAGCGATACCTGGCTCCATGGTAGCACCAAGGATGGTGCCAATGCAGTGTGGATGTTTAACCAGCTTGGTGTAATGCCGGGAACCCTCAATATTGATGTAGATATAAGTGTCAATGGCACGGCACTATCTACCCAGCACTTTGAGGGAACATCACCAAGCTCCACCACCATTGATGTTACCAATTATCTGAATGCCACCGGCACTAACTCCTTTGACTTTACCTCTACTGGTACAGGCAAAGTAACCTATGAGGTAAGCCTGAGTTACTTTGCTCCTCGACTCGTCGTGAGGACGGACCCAACCCTCACCCTTACCAAAAGTATAACCCCAGTTATTGACCCCGGAGGTCAAGGTACGGTGACGTTGGACTTTACCCCATCAAGCGATGTCGGATATGTAGTCATCAATGACTATATCCCTGGCGGCTTCACCTTGGATACCAGCTCTATCACTGCTGGTATTGCCTATGAGGTCTCAGGTAACCGAGTCACTTTTGCCCTGCAGAGCGTTGATGCTGGTGACACCGTCACCATAAGCTACAGCATGACAGCTCCGCAAGCGACCTTGGGGCAGATAAACATAAGAGGGGCTGAGTGTTTGCTGATGTATCAGCCGACCATTACCGGTTCGTCAGCTGGGGTAACAACCCAGGTCGAGACCGTGCCAGAGGTTACAGTTAGCATTGATGCCCCAGATGATGCGGTAGCACCTGACAGCGACTTTACGGCTAATGTCAATATCAGTGAGGTCGTGGACTTTGATGCTTGTAACTATGATGTCTCGTTTGATGCCTCGGTGCTACGGCTGGATAATGTAACCTCGGGGCTCATAGGGTCAACAGCAATACCGGTTGATATCTATAATGAGATTAGCTCAGGAACATGGAGAATTATTCAAAATGTTCCGGGTATATCAGGGGTAAGTGGCTCCGGCTATCTGGCGGTATTGCACTTCCATGTCATTGGGTCTCAAGGTGACAGTAGCACAATAAGTCTATCCAACGGCATGCTTGCCAATAACCTGGCTGAGGAGATAGCGGCGACGTGGGTTGGGGATTCGGTAGATGTCACCTCGGTACTGCCCGGGGATGCCAATGGTGATGGTAACGTCAACGCCCTTGATATCACTAAGGTGGAGAGAATTATAGCCGGGCTGGATGCTGCAACACCCGGGGCTGATGCCAATCAAGACGGCAATGTCAATGCCCTGGATATTACCAAGATAGAAAGGATAATTGCTGGTCTGGATTAATTACTCCAGTCTCTGTTAAAACCCATTCCCCCCTCCAAGGGGGGGAATGGAGGAATGTAAAGGAGGATAGCTAGTGAGAAGAATAACGAAAATCCTGGGCATAGTAACCATTGTGACACTGCTTCTGGGTGGAGCAGTGGTTCCGGTGGCGGCAACGCCAGAGGTTACAGTTAGCATTGATGCCCCAGATGAGGTAGCCCCCGATAGCGACTTTACGGCTAATGTCAATATCAGTGAGGTCGTGGACTTTGATGCTTGTAACTATGATGTCTCGTTTGATGCCTCGGTGCTACGGCTGGATAATGTAACCTCGGGGCTCATAGGGTCAACAGCAATACCGGTTGATATCTATAATGAGATTAGCTCAGGAACATGGAGAATTATTCAAAATGTTCCGGGTATATCAGGGGTAAGTGGCTCCGGCTATCTGGCGGTATTGCACTTCCATGTCATTGGGTCTCAAGGTGACAGCAGTACTATAAGTCTATCTAATGGCATGCTGTCAAATAACTTAGCTGAGGGGATACTGGCAACTTGGGTTGGGGATTCAGTAGATGTAGTGATACCACCAGTGCCAGTTAGCATTGATGCCCCTGATGAAGCAGCCGCCGGTAGTGACTTTACGGCTAATGTTAATATCAGTGAGGTCGTGGACTTTGATGCTTGTAACTATGATGTCTCGTTTGATGCCTCGGTGCTTCGGCTGGATAATGTAACCTCAGGGCTGATAGGGTCAATGACAATACCGGTTGATATCTATACCGAGATTAGCCCGGGAACATGGAGAATGGTTCAGAATGTTCCTGGCTTAACTGGGGTAAGTGGCTCCGGGTATCTGGCGGTATTGCACTTTCATGTTATCGGTTCTGGCGGCGATAGTAGCACAATAAGTCTATCCAACGGTATGCTTGCCAATAACTTGGCTGAGGAAATAACGGCAACTTGGGTTGGGGATTCGGTAAGTGTCCCCTCAGTACTGCCCGGGGATGCCAATGGCGATGGTAACATCAACGCCCTTGATATCACTAAAGTGGAGAGGACCATAGGAGGGCTGGATGCTGAGACACCCGGGGCTGACGCCAATCAAGATGGCAGTGTCAATGCTCTGGATATTACCAAGATAGAAAGGATAATTGCTGGTCTGGATTAAGCTAAAGATGACAGACCTTAACAGCAGTCCAGAAGAGCACCGGTCTCTGTTAAAACCCATTCCCCCTAAAGGGGAGGGGGATGGGTGATGTAAGAGGGGATGGCAATGAGAAGAATAATGAAAATCCTGGGCATAGTAACCGTTGTGGCACTGCTTCTGGGTGGAGCAGCGGTGCCGGTGGCGGCGACGCCAGAGGTTACAGTTAGCATTGATGCCCCAGATGAGGTAGCCGCTGATAGCGACTTTACGGCTAATGTCAATATCAGTGAGGTTGTTGATTTTGATGCCTGTAACTACAATGTCTCCTTTGATGCCTCGGTATTACGGCTGGATAATGTAACCTCGGGGCTCATAGGGGCAGAACCGATACCGGTTGATATCTATAACGAGGTTAGCTCGGGGACATATCGGGTTGTTCAGAATGTTCCGGGCATGGCAGGGGTAAGTGGCTCCGGGTATCTGGCGGTATTGCACTTCCATGTCATTAGGTCTCAAGGTGACAGCAGTACTATAAGTCTATCCAATGGTATGCTGTCAAATAACTTAGCTGAGGAGATACCGGCAACATGGACTGGGGATTCGGTGGGGGTGGTGGCTGCAGCAGCAGTTGCAGAGGCTACCCCACCGACGGCAGTTAACTCGTCACCTGAGGTTACTGCCCCCGATAAGGCAGCACCATCGCCAGCTAAGACAATCAATTGGCCAGTGTTGTGGGGAGTAATAGGTGCAGCGATTGCGGTCGGGTTAATTGTTTTCTTACGAGTTAGAAGAAGAAAGGTATACT
>Ga0209986_10003721_pt1 | contig 13248 bp, 19 predicted proteins | sample BlataG_FD_183168 | JGI IMG/M metagenome (GOLD analysis project Ga0209986, IMG submission 183168) | Deep subsurface microbial communities from Black Sea to uncover new lineages of life (NeLLi) - Black_00105 metaG (SPAdes) (version 2) | ecosystem: Environmental > Aquatic > Marine > Oceanic >...
CGCTTCATAGAGACAAATTCGTCCAACTGACTTCTCTCTCCATCTCCTTTCTCAACTCAAAATACAGACACACTTGCCCAGCTTATTCCAACCAATGCAGCAACACCAAGTATCTGTGCTATACTTTGTGCCGGGCATGCATCATATTCACTGGGAAGAGGTCCTCCATTATGCCTGTCAACACTCTCCAGCCACTCTACGTACCCTTCATCAAGCCCATGGTACCTGGCTCCTGAGATGAGAATATCTATGTACCTTTGTGTTGGTGGTACTGATTGGTAGAGAACTAATGAAGGATTAGATAGGAATGCTAGACATGATGATGATGGAGAGGGGTGGTGCATTGAGTTGACAGCAATATCAATGACGATGGGGAGGAGGGAGTACCCTACTTCTCTAGCTTTAAGTTTCTCTAGATCTTGCTGACTCTTTAGGGTTAGAATAACACCATGTGGTGATGTGTAACAGTGGACTAATTGTGATGGCTTGGCGGAGGCGGTGTCAAGAAGTGTGGCATAGCCTCCTCGGTGACAGAAAGACAGGGCCCAAGAAGATGCCAGACGGGCTGGGGATGAATTGATCACTGTGATGTCTCGCTTTTGGAGAAGTTTTGGAGAAAGGCATGCTCCATAAACGAATATGACAGGATTAGCGGTCATGATGGTGTAGGGAAATGAAGGAAATATTGTAGCTTGTATCTTGAAAGACTTCTCTCTCCAGTTTTTCAAAGTTTTGCACAATTACAAAAACCGGTCTTGTTTCATTCTGGCAGTGTCATTCGTCACATTAATTTCAAAAATTATCTTTTGTACGCACAATAAAGAGCACAGAAAGCAACCCTATGCAAATTCGAGTGTAAACCCAGTTTGCAAGCTTCCTGGTCGACCGTTGTGAACGTCCAAGCTCGGAAATAAAAGTTGATAGAAATGTGGAGGCTAGGGGGACAATTGAGACAATTTGCTTCATTATTCACAAAACACAATCTTTCTACATTTCCTGGCATTAATTCTACTGCTGCAATCGCCCACTACGGCTCAATCTTCTCCAAAATGACAGGTGTGCGACGGCTGCAATCTACAATCTGACCCTGATCTTGCTCGCATTCCCTAATTTAACGCCATTATCGCCCGATCTCAATCTACAGGTCTACAAGGATGCCTCTTGGGAATGGGAAATCCACTCCTGGATATTTCTGCAGTTGTGGATCAACCACTCCTCGACAAGTATGGAATCGAGCTAGGAAACCAAATTCTGGCAGAAGAGAAGCACCTCCCACTTTACAAGGAGATTGAAGAGAAGTACAAAGTCGAATACATCGCTGGCGGTGCCACTCAGAACAGCATTCGTGTCGCTCAGTGGATGCTCGGCGTCCCAGGTGCCACGACATACATGGGCTGCGTTGGAGCAGACCACTATGCTGATGAGCTTCAAAAGACTGCCACCAAGGATGGAGTCACCGCCAGGTACATGATCGACAAGGCCACTCCCACAGGCACATGCGCAGCTTGCATCGTCGGAGGAGAACGCTCATTGGTCGCCAATCTCGCAGCCGCCAACAATTACAAACACGATCATCTCACCGCCAACATGGACGCTGTAGAAAACGCCCGTGTCTTTTACTCTGCTGGATTCTTCATCACCGTCTCCCCTGACTCTATGATGACTGTCGCCAAGCATGCTTGCGACACTGACAAGCAGTACTGCCTCAACATCTCCGCCCCATTCATTTGCGAAGTCCCTCCATTCAAAAAGGCGCTCATGGATTTGATCCCTTACGTGGACTGGCTGTTCGGCAACGAGAACGAAGCTCGTGCCTTTGCCAAATCTGAAGAGTGGGCTACAGAGGACATTGAGGAAATAGCTCTTAAAATTAGCAGAATGCCCAAGGCCAACGGATGCAGACCAAGAACTGTGGTCATCACTCAGGGTGCAGAGGCCACTGTGGTGGCTGTGGCTGGGCGTACTACCACCTTCCCGGTGACTCCAGTCCCCAAGGAGAAGCTTGTGGACACCAATGGAGCTGGGGATGCCTTTGTGGGTGGATTCTTGAGTCAGTTAGTGACTGGAAAGGGAGTGGAGGAGTGTGTGAGAGCGGGGCATTATGCGGGTGGAGTGATAGTGCAGCGTGGGGGGTGTACCGTTCCTGACAAGCCATATGGATTTGCTTGGTGCTAAAGTATGTGTTGGACGAGGGGTGGGGGGGGTGGGGAGGAATATGTAGGTTATGGGGAGAATATTATCAAAGAGGAGAGAGAGAGAGAGAGAGAGAGAAGTTCCAAGTGTGATTCTATTTTGACCGTGTGTAAAGAGAAGTCCTATGACTGACAATGATCATAATGTATTAAATTATCTTTTACCACCACTAGATGTACGTACTTTATTCATAAATTGAGTCCCAGTAGTCATATGCCTCAATCCCAAAATCACCCCAGATGCATGCCAAGCACTGCTCCTCCCCCCCCTATGCAGCACCTCATGAAACACCAACCTCCTCTTACCATGCCTAATTGCCGCTGATTGTAATTGACTACAGGCCTCACATTGAGGGAAATATCTCTGTCTAGGAGGCCCTATTGGTATGCCTAATGCATTAGCTGTCCATTTAACTAGAGGTTGCCTCACCCACCAGCCAGACTTGGCCTGCTGTAGCTTGACGTGGTAGTTGGGAGGCATGTGATCCCCAATGACTCGGCCTTTTCTAGTGCCGCAATGGTGGCAGCCATCTTTTCGAAAGTGTTGAAGGAGTTCTATCTTTTTGCCTACTGGGGCATATTCTACACCTGCAGCGGGGACTGAGCTTCTGGCTGCTGCGCCGACTTTGGAGAGGTCACTGGGCATGATGGTTCTGAAAGAGCCGCCCATGATCTTGAAGAGAGAGATGCCGAGCGCTGCGTCGATGAGGATGTCCTCCTGTCTGTATCTGCGTTTCCAAGCTCTAGGGTCGAATACAGCAGCAGTGTTGTGGTCTTTGTTCCATGCTTTGGCTGCGAGAGCTGCTTGTCCCGCCATGGCAGAAGCAAGGCCGACACCAATCACTCCGCTGGCGGGGCCAATGACGGGACTGGCAGAGGATATTCGGAGGGCCATGCCCAGTCCTTGTACAGCAGCTAGGCCCGTTGTATAAGCTCCGAGGGAAGCTCCTGCTTGGACGAGGAAGGGAGTTATAGGTGTAAGAAGATCTCTCTTCAACCGTCGGAACGTTTTTTCAATGTCTGGGCTCATTTTGAATAGACAGGCATACTATGAATATATAGTTTCGATTCTACGGGTTTCAAGTAATGGATTAGCAATTGCCTCGGTCAGAGTTGTGCAGCTGTCTTTAAGAGAAAGGGAAATTGCGCAGGCAACTTGAAAAAATTGAGAAGACCTGGTACATTGCTAAATCTCTCCAGCCCAGGGCCTATAGCTTTCATTGAATTAAAAGTATGAGTAAACATCAAACTGATGGGGTGCTAAAGAGAGTGTATTGGCCATCACATCATATGGTCGACAACAATCTTCCTGCTCATTTGATTGGTCGGCGGAGGACAGATGATCGGGGCATACTAGAATTCATCATCACAGACATCACCACCCAATCCAAACCTACCAACGTCCTCCGTACTCTCTTACCTTGGGATCCCAATAATGAAACCACTCCCAAATCCAAATCATCTTCATCTTCTTCACCGCCACCAGCCCGTCTCCACTTCCACATCCCTCCCTCTTCCCGCCTCCCTTGTCCTCTCCCACCCAACGACAGATCCAATTACCAAATCATCCTCTACACCAACCTCTCTCTCCTCAACCTCCACCTCTCATCCTCCTCCACCCCCTCTCTCATCCAAGAGCCCCCCATCGTCACTAGCACACTCATCGTCCACCTCTCAGGCCTAGCTATCGGCCTCAACATCCTCCTCCACCGACACACTCTTGCCACCACCCTCACCACCCTTGCCACACATACTCTCCCTGCCATCATACAACAACACATGACCTGGTTTCAGACTGCTGCTCCTGCTGGTATTAAATTACACGAGACCAGCTGTAGATTCCTTGGTAGAGTAGGGTGTGGGTATGTCGTGCATGCTATGATACCATTCTATTCTGCTCTCCTTTCTACTGACGTATCTTGTTACTTGCCCCACTTCCTTCCTTCTTCTAGTACTACTAATCAGTTTAGTTCATCATTATGTATAATATGCACTGTAGCGGTGGTACTGATGAGTCTAGGTCTGAAGAGAGGGCTTGCCGTATGTGTGATGACAATCAGGCTACTATCTCTCCCCATCATTCTTCCTAATATAATACTATCGGCAGTATTGCAGTTACATTTAAAAGCTCTTAGTGTTGCATGGAATGCCACTAGAGGAAGATTATGCCAACAAAATATGAGTGACAAGAGTATTTATAATGGTGGTAGTAGATGGAGAGGTAATAGTCAAGCAACATACAGTGGTGGTATAACTGATGACTTACTATCATGGAGTCCGGTAGCAGGTATGCTCCTCCTTATCCCCCTCCTCCTTCTCCTTCCAACCACATACTGGTGGTGGGGATATGCTGCCTGCTGGGCATGCTGTGCAGCTCTTAGTGAAGGTTTCATCATTGTCCTCCTCAGACTTGTTGAATATAAACCACTAAGGAGATTAGTCAATAGAATTGTATTTCCTAGGAAGTTTATTCTAGGAGTAGATTTTGAATACATACGCGATAAGGAAAAGAGGGAGAAGGAGAAGGAGAGGGAGGGGGGTGGTAATGCTGGTAATAATAAGGCATCCTATGTGAGGTTAAAGCCAAGGATAAGGGGGCTAGGAGAGGTATTCAGAGCATGTTTAGAGACTGCAGTCCCCAAGATGAAGAACATAGAACATGCTGGGTCTGCTGTGATGGATGTAATGTTATCAGGACGTCGAGTGAAGTTGGCATCTTTGAAAACCATCTTCCAAAATGTGTCTTGAATGAAATGAATATGGATGATGAGTAGCTGATACTTTTTTTAAGTTTTAAAATCAGTTACATCTGACTTACTTACTGAATTATTGTTATACGTTATTTTACACCTAATTGGGCCCTCATGAAATAATGATATTGTCAAGTTGAGGATTATACCAGCACATTTCCTTCCACAGCTCCTCCCTCACCTGTCCCATTGTTGCCCCCATATAATCAAACCCTTCCTCCCTGTTAAACACTCCGCTAGGACAGCATGGCTCATCTGAGGGATCATGTAGGCTGGCTAGAAATGGATGTTGCAATGCTTGTTCTGCAGTAGGTCGGTGTTCTGGGTGGAATGATAACATCCGAGAAAGGAGATCCAGTGCTGCTGGGGGAGCATGGGGGAAGATCCTGTCTAGCTTAGCTGGTGGTGTATATGGAACTGAAGATTCCAAATGCTTTCTAAGAACATTATTATTATTATTATTATTACTATCAGTAATAGTAGTAGGGGTTCCTATTACTTTGAAGATGAGGTTGAGTTGGTGGAGGTAGTCATTACCAGGAAACAGAGGCTTCCTTCCCAACATTTCAGCGAAGATACATCCTACTGAATACATATCCGTTGCTGTAGTGTAACTTCCACATGATATAAGTAACTCTGGAGCTCTATACCATCTTGTTACCACATACTCCCCAGTATTAGCTAATTTATCATTTGTTGTAGATGATGCAGAGGCTGCCAGTCCAAGGTCACAAATAACCAAATCACAATTACCATTTACTAATAAATTACTAGGTTTTAGGTCTCTGTGGACAATACCTGCACTGTGGAGATATTTAATGCCTCTAAGTAGTTGGTAGAGGAAAAATTTAATGTGTTCAATGGATAACTGTTGAGGGGATCTTATTATTTGGTGAAGATCAGTGTCGCAGAGTGGGCTGTAGCCCAGGTACAGATCAGTGTACATCATCTTGTGATGAATATTGTTGTTATTGTTGTTACTGGTAATCAGTCCTGGGAAGCAATCTTTGAGTGATACTATATTGTTATTAATAGTAGTATCATCATGGATGATGGGATTGAGGTGCCGTAGTATCTTGACCTCCAACAAGGCTCTCCTGGCATCAATTTCATGGTGGAAGATGTTGTTGACTTTTTTAATTGCAACTGGAAGACCAGTGTTGCTGTCTATGGCTGATAGGACTATCCCATAGGCACCTTTGCCTATGGGTTTTTGAATGATGTAGTGAGAGGGGCATTCGAAGGGTGTGGTGGTTTGAGCAACCTGTATGTGTGTGTGGGTGGGGTGGGGTGGGGAGAGGGGGAGATGTGGCAGTGAGCCAATTGGATGTTCGATGTGTCGAAGATGCGAGGATATGGCATGGAAGATAGCTGATGTGAATTGAACATGTGTAAACGACGGTAATTGACCGAAACAAGGGAGAATTGAGGGACCTATGCCAAACTCACCTTGTATCTTGAGAAATTCAATAATTGTACCCTAGAATCCCCTGTTGGTTGTGGTTCCTCACAAGTCATTCTAACCCACGATGTTTATCAGCCCCTACAATGAAAAAAGCATGTCTATTCAAGCAATCTAAGCTTGGGTTCTTCAATTCAACTCTGAAGGTTTCCCACCGTGCCACCCTCTCTATATAAAATTGTTCTTCCTAGGGTGTGTTTTACATACAGGGGTACTATTCAAATCTAATCCACATTTTGCATAGCTTGTACTTCTGATTCTGTGAATTTACCCTTGTCACCACCACGAGCTCCTGCCTTGGTTGCAAGAAGAGCCTTGCGATCTTTGTCCAACTTCAGCTTGATGACTGCCACCTTTGATGGGTCAATGCCTACTGGCACATTAGCTCCATTAGTCTTCTCACGAACAATACGCTCCACATGGATCACCCATTTCTTACGGTAAACTTGAACGACCTTGCCTTCACGGCCCTTGAAGTGGCCCCGAACTACTGTCACCTCATCGTCCTTGCGAATTGGGATGGAACGGACGTTGTACTTGGCTCTCAATTCCTTGGATAATGGAGCACTCATGAGCTTTCGCCTTAAACTAGAGGGGGCAGTGAAGTGGGCCTGTAGAAGGTTGGGAAAAGGAGGGAGAGTGTGTGTGAGAAAAATAATACTGATAGATAGAGAGAGTGGTATGGGACGTGGAGGCTCTCTCTCTTCGTCGAGAGAGGATGGTCGGGGAAGATGACATCCACCGTCTATCCGAGCTATTGGCATTATGGACGCTGGGTATTTTGAATCAGTGTGACGTATAGCCCCTAATTTGTGCCAAAGATGGAGAAAAGCCCCCGCATCAGAGGTAAAGATGACCCACCTTGCGGCACTTCCTTCTGCTGCTAGATACGTCGCTGTTGAACTTCATCTTTATATCGATCTGCAATATGTCAAAATAGGATCCCTGTTAGAAATAAGCAATATGGAGGAAACATCGACCAGAGCAGCCAATTCTTTTGATGCAGCCGCCGACGTTGTTGTGTGATGACGTGCTTGGTTTATGGCTATGAACCCACCTGAAGCCCTTTCTATATTTGCGAAAAGAGGAAGATCGTGTAGTCCTGCGTCTTTAAATGCTCAAGAGCCCCTCTTCCTTTCTTTTTCTCCTCCGACCCGAGCCTCATACAAAATCACAACGTGAGCAAAATTCAGAGAGAGGGAAACTGAGTGTCCGTGATATAGGTGTCTAGGAGCACAATGAAGCTCCAGAATTTGAATATGCATAGCAGTTATCCCGTATGATATAGCTTACCTGACAAACTAGAGCAATGGTGGGTATCAGGAGATTCCCATCACCAAGACATCCTCCCAAATCAACCCAAGAGCACGCAAATATACCAGCACCAATCATAGATCAAAACGAAGAATCCTATGCTGCGCGATCTACCATTAGAACAACTCAATTCTGGCTCAGAGCCAGCTCCATCTACTTCAGCTACAAGATTGCCCAACTGCAGGCTGTCGGCCTTCGTGCACTAGGCTGGACCCCCGACCGCCTCAAACACGACCACTGGGCCAACCAACACGCCAAAGCAGGCGCAGCCATGTACAACCTTTGCGTAGACATGAGAGGCTTCTACCTCAAAGCAGGCCAATTCCTGGGTGCCAGGGGCGATTTCGTCCCAGAACAAATATGTCGTCGTCTCTCCCTCCTCCACGACCAAGTCCCCCCCATGCCACCATCTCAGGCTGGACAATGTATCCAGGAAGAGCTTGGCTCTAACAACCCGTTAGATAAAATATTTGAATGGATTGATTTAGAGCATCCATTAGGATCAGCTTCTATTTCACAAGTTCACAAGGCCAAGTTGAGTTGCTACAAAGGCAAGCCCAGTCATGGTGGTGGTGGTGGTAGGAGGAGCGGAGAAGAAGAAGCTGGGGAGGCTGCTTGCCCCCTTACTACTTCTACTACTGATGATGATAATAATAATAATATAGATCTAACACTTAAACATGAGATATTACCTATAGATATGGATGCAGTGTGTGCGTCTGCACCTACAGATGGAGTAGTAGCAGTGAAGATTCAGTACCCCAACGCCCTCCCCACCATGAGCCTAGATCTGAAAAATATCCGACTCTTGGCAGACTTCTTATCAAAAACAGAGATAAAATTCGACATGGTATCAGCAGTAGACGAACTAGCAGTTCAAATCAGACTAGAATTTGATTTCCAAAGGGAAGCCAGGGTAATGAATGCAGTACACAAGTCATTCGCCCCTATTCAGAATAGGATTGTCGTTCCAAGTAGTGTCACTGGGCTGGTGACAGACCGACTGCTGGTCATGACATTTTTAGATGGGGTGCCTATAACTAAAATGAGAGATGCAAAGGAGTATCAGAACTTGTCAGCAGCAACGAAGAGACTGGCAGCTAGACGTATATTGTCCAGAGTGAGTGAAGCATATGGGAGAATGGTGCTGTTGGATGGATTGTTCCAGGCAGATGGGCACCCGGGTAACATCATGGTACTAAAAGGTGGTCGTATTGGGTTGATAGATTATGGCCAGTCCAAGAGACTACCAGATTCATATAGAGCTGCATTTGCTGGGCTGGTGGTGGCACTGGCAAAGGGGGATAGGAGGGGGACGTCAGCGGCATTGGATGGGCTAGGAGTGGTGGTCAGCAAGGATGACGATGAGATCAAGTCAAAGTTGGCGACTGGAATGTTTGATACGAGAGGGAAAGCGGATCCGTTCGATCCAGATTCGCCGATAAAAAAAGCGGGAATAGTGACGTTTCCCAGGGATATGTTTTTTGTACTGAGGGTGGTGCAGTTGTTGAGGGGGCTGGCGAATGGGATGGGGGTGGAGGATTTCAGTGCGGCAAAGCAATGGCAAGGGTTTGCAGAGGAGACAAGGAAGAAGTTGAAGGATGTGGTGCATCCTGGAGATGAATTAAGCAATCATGTATCTGAGGTGTAAGAATATTAGTAATAAATAATAAGAAGAGAGAAGTATGGAAGTTGAATGATTGAGATTGGGAGAGGTGTCCAAGGTGATGCTGAGACGTCTCTCTCCTCTTTCAACTTTCGCTTTTAAAGAGAGGGAGCCAAGGGAGAGGAGCGAGAAAACATTTGGAAGGTACACCTGCAACTGACGACCAAGGGTTTGTAATTGACAGCTGGGATACTAAGCAAGAGAAACCGTAAATGAAAATGTGTTAGAGACGAAGGGTCTGACAGGTAAACGAATTTTGAAAAATCAGTAGCTGGGGACTTAAATAGAAATCTATATTTATCATCTGCTTACCTTACGAAGCTACATGTACTCGCCTTATGGAAGCCGTGGAAGCACAGAGGAGCCAAGTCAACAAGATGAGCACCCCTCCAACAGAACGCACTGCACCCGACGCCACCCACCCTTCCCCTCCCAAGGCCAAATCCATCCCCGTGTGGTGCAAAGACATCAAGGGAAAGCTCTCCATAGAGATGAATAGAATCCTCTGCTGCTGCCCCCTCCATCAATTGTCTCTTGATGAAGACAGGTGGTTCTCCTTGTCTGGTTTTGAGGCGCATGCAGGCTCCAAGAAACACCGCCCCAAGGAGAGCATCAGTGTCATACAGCCTGGCACTGACAGCCCCACCATTTCTCTCAAGCAGTGGTTGGAGGCTAATGATGTTCAACTTGCTATCAACTACAACTATAACAATACTTTCACCAATAATAATAATCATAAAACTAATATCAAAACAGCACCGACAACAAAACCAACCACTACAGCAGAAGAAAAGGAACCACTCTCCCTTACCAAGCAACTCCTTCCACTCACGATGCTGGCTAGAGCAGCTGAAGAGGCTCAGCAACATACCACCGCCACTAATAATAATAATAATAATAATGATAATGATAATGATAAAAATGATAATGATAGTAAGGCGGAGAGTACTGATGGTAGTGAGCAAGACACACTCCCCTTTCAATCACTGTCTGATGATGGTACACAAGAAGATTTTGAAGGTCGAGCAGCAATGAAGCGTACCACTATCACTACTGGTGGCGGCAATGGTACTACTAGACCTCGAGCTACCTACAATGTTAATGAAAGAGGTGGTGGTCGATATTATAATAATGAGAAGGACGAGGAGGAAAAGAGAAGTGTGAGGGTGAAGATTGGACATGGAATGAAGAGAACAGCGTCACAACAACAACAACAACAACAAGGCAGGAACAAGAAGAAGAGAAAGGGAGGCAAACCACCCACTAGGGTAATAGCCTCTCCTAATACTACTGGTGATGGTGGTGGTGTAGCAAAGCAACCTGCAGCAGCAAAGCAACCTCCTCCACTTGCTGGTAGTACTGGGTACTATACACGCGTTCAACAGAAGAGGATCGAGAGAAGGAGGAAGGAGGAGGAAGCTCGTCTTGCTGGTGTAGAATATGATAGTGATATTGGAGAAGAAGAAGAATGGGTAGAGGAGGAGCTAGAATATGAAGCCAAATTGGCGGCGGAAGAGAAGAAGAGGAGGGAAATGGTTGAATTTGATAGGGAAGAAGAGGAGGAGAGAGGGGAGAAGAAGAAGAAGAAGAAGAAGATGGTGGTAGAGAGGGAGGAGGAGGAGGAAGAGGAGGAGGATAATACCAAGAAGAAGATGCGTACGACTGAGAGGAGCAGCAAAGAAGTGACTGTTGCTCAGATGCATTCCACTATTACTACTACTACTACTGCTACTACTGATGATGATGATGACAAGAAGAAGATGAAGGAGGAGAAGGAAAGTGAAGCAGTTGTGGATGTAACCACTGCTGTTCCATCTCCACCTCAACAACAACGACAACGACAATCGGCACCATTTTTTCCACCAGGACGTGGGACGAGTTCACCAGGCTATGAACATAAGGTAGTGGCTAGAGGTGATAGTCTTGTTAATAGAATTAGTAATGCAATGGGAGGCAAACAAACTGAAGTGCAGCAGGAGATCGAGCAGCAGCAGTGGAAGCAAAAGAAAAGAGGAAGAGGGAAACCTGCATCCGTTGCCATCACCACCACTGCTACTACTACCGCTGTTAACAAAAAAAAAGGACGAAAGGCCACAGAACAACAACAGGTCCAGCCACCACCATCATCATCACAACACACACACATATCTACCAAGAGAAACAATAGGGCCAATAGGAATGTACAGGTCCCAACTAGAAATGATATCAGAGTAGCAGCCGCAGTAGCTGCCTCTCTGAGGGTCCCTCTTAACTCCCAACCTTCTGTATCAGTCCCGATGCCAGTACCTGCCCCTGCTGCTACACAAATGACTGTACCTGCACTGGTACCAATGGTACCGGTGCTACCAAGTACACGTAATGGTACTATTGATGCTGGTACTGTTATACATAATGGTACTACAGGTACAGGGTCTTGTGGATTGAAATCTCTCAGGATGCTTCACACTCATGCAGCTCTCCAAGAGAACTGTCCTAAAGGTAGCGAGGGAGGAGCCTGCCTGGAGCTGTATTGGAAAGTAGGCAATGCGCAGAGTATCAAGCTGATTCGTCATTTTAGACAAGTGGCTGGATTGTACAACCTGAAACTTCATTCATTCAAAAATGTTGTAGACCCCTCATCAGATGATGATGGTGGTGATAAGGAGGAGGCAGAGGGAGGGGGTGATAGTGGAGGTAAGAAGAAGGACAAGAAGAAGGGGAAGGGGAAGGAGGAAGGAATGGCTCTGGAAGTCGTCGTGCTACAGGAATCAGGGCCACAGATTGCAGATCTTCAGGGTGTCATTTTAGACTTCATAGATGCATTGTGAGAAGAGTGTGTGTGTGTGTGTTTTCTATATAAAAACAGACTGTTTTAGCAGGGTGTAAGAGACTATGCTGGCTTGATTTATGTTGTTACAGCCTATACACGAAAAAAAAATCATACAAAGGAAGACAGAGAACACCAACATTCAATCATTCAATCGAATCATGAACTTTCTCACCTCCATCGACAGTAACCTTTCCTCCACCCTTCGCCTCCACTCCAGCACCGCTTTTCAATGATGACAATGAAGAAGAAGACCCAGATCTCTCATTAGCAGCAGCCATTCCCAAAGGAGCCGTAATCTTCTCCTTACCAAATGTAGCACCAGCAGTAGTAGCTGTAGCAGCTGTAGCACCAGCTGTAGCACCAGCTTTGCCATAGTACTCACTCACACGACGACCACTGCCACGATGCTTACCGCCTCCACCATATTGTTGATGTGGTGGAATGTATGGAGGAGAAAGGTGGTACGGGTTGTAAGCAACAACAGCCGGATGATGAGGATGAGGATGCTGCAGCGGTAGAGCTCCTCCTCCTCCTGCTGCTGCCGCTGCTGCTGCTCCCGCCATCATCATGTTATAACCCATCATTGCAGACTGAGCTGCAGCAGCTGCCGCTGGTGTTCCTCTCATGGATCCACCACCGGGTGAGTGTGGCGATGGCGATGACAATGGCAGTGAAGTTGCTCCTGATGGAGATGGAATGAGATGGTTCACTGCAACACCAGGAAGTACAGGAGGAAAAGGAACATTCATAGGAGAAAGAGGAACATTCATCGCATTGATGTCACCATTCCATTTACCATTAGCACCTCTGGTATTATTATTACTACTACTACTACTACTATCATCAGTAGTGATGATGGGAGCACCACCCCACCCACGGTAATGCTGTTGTTGTTGATGATGACCTCCATTATTCCACTTACCACTACCTCCTCTAGTACCACCACCGCTTCCATAGCCGTACCAAGGAGGGGGAGGCATATATCCTCCTCCTCCTGCTGGTAGTGGTGGAATCATTGTAGGAGGCACCATCATAGCTGCTGCTGCTGCTGCTGC
>Ga0209986_10003722_pt1 | contig 13243 bp, 17 predicted proteins | sample BlataG_FD_183168 | JGI IMG/M metagenome (GOLD analysis project Ga0209986, IMG submission 183168) | Deep subsurface microbial communities from Black Sea to uncover new lineages of life (NeLLi) - Black_00105 metaG (SPAdes) (version 2) | ecosystem: Environmental > Aquatic > Marine > Oceanic >...
AGAAGACACGCCTTTCTTTCAATCTGAGAAAGCAATAAAATGCGATAGTCTAATAGCTTATCATACTTGGCCAATATTTTTACTTTCTTTTATACGCTTATTTTCCATTTCAATTTTCGAAAGAGCATTTCTAAACTATTTATATTTCTCTGTAGATATTAGCGAAAGTACCTTAGGATTTATTAGTTCAGCAACGGCAGTTGCTTATATTATCGGTCCCTTAGTTGGTCAATTCATTACTTTAAAACTAGGAATTCGAAATTCTATAATCCTTTCTTCTATTTCCACATCGATATTAATGGGTGCTCAGATGTTATATTTTGATCCCTTATATTTAATTTTTATTCGCATCCTATGCGGGATATCGTTAGGCGTTTACTGGCCTAATTGCTACAATCTCCTAAGTAGATGGCAAAGCGTAAGTAACGATGAAAAATCTAATAGAAATTTCAAACAATTCAATTTTTCGTGGAATCTAGGTTTTATATTAGGACTTCTCTTTGGTTATTTATGGGCTTTAACGTTGAATGAGTATATTACCATGACGATAGCGTTTTTTCTTTCCTTTCTTTTACTACCCTTTAGTTTCTTTCTTAAAAAAGATTCAGAGTTGAATCATTTAGGCGAAAAAACTGTAAATATAGAGCAATATAATATTGAACTTAACTCTGATGTGAATCTAAGAAAGGTGCCTAAACAAAAATCAAATAATCATATGATCGTATATCCTATATTATTTTCTTGGTTAACTTTATTTGTATATGCTTTATCAAAATCCATAATTCGCTTTAGTTATCCTATATTTCTTAAATCATTCGGTAGTCCCTCGTATTTTGCATATCTCATTCAACTTTCTCTCCAAATTGGTCAATTAGCCGGCTTGACTTGGAGTAATTCTATGAAAATTTATTCCAGAAAAGTTTCTGTATTGACAAGCCTTATAATGATTGTTTTTAGCTCCTTTGCAATCATAATCACCCAAAATTTGTTATACATTTCAATAATTAGTGCAAGCATCGGCCTATTCATTGGACTAATCCATGGTGCTTCTTTAAAAATAATGATTGATTACGGTGCTGAAAAAAATACTAAAAAATATTCTACAATAAATGAAGTCTTAAAAGGTATAGGGTTCGGTTTAACGCCCATTTTCGCGGGTTTTCTTGCGGAAATTAATATTTATGCAATATTCATATTCCTTATAATTTTCATATTCTCGGTCTTTGTACCTTTAATCTACCTCTCTCGAAATCTAAAGAAGAAGCATCTTGATTAATCGATAATATATCCTTGTTCTTCCCACGCTTTTCGCATTACGGTATTGTGCCTTAAATAATCATCAACTATGTTTTTTGGAACGGTATTCAATGGACAGCTAAAGTTAGGACATTTAGAACAACTGAGAAAATGCATTGAAACGATCCAAATTATTGAAAAAATTAACGAGATTAAAAAATAAATGTACATTTGTGCTAAGAGTAAAAAAATTAAAGGGTAAACAGCGAAAATTGAGATGCCAATTATGAATTGAATTTTTTCTGAGCGACTCATAGGAGCTGGATTATACTTCCAAGCTTTATAAATGCCATAATTTGCATAGCATTTAACTTTTTTCTCATCTTCAAATGCGTAATAAGGACAATGACTACAGAGAATTTTATTTTCCCAGACTTGGAAGAAAAACGCTAAATACCCAATATAACTCGAGAATAAGAAGATCAATTGAAAAGTATTTAACCCTCCAGAAATAAACCCATGTAAAATTCCTGCTACCATAACAATCCATGCGCTCAAAACAGGGATTATAAAATAGATTGTGTCTTTTATATCAAACTTACACATTAATTTTCCATTCACGGAGCATTTCTGGCAATTTGTAGCTTCAGTGTTGCAAATATTTTGCCTTTGATTATTATTTTTCACGCATAAAACCTCTAAAAAAAGAAACTCATTTTTAATTTTTATTTATCAAATTTTCCTTTAAATAAAATAATTTAATTAATAAATGTTAAATTTTCCTATCTATCTCGGATTATTCATTTATAATCCTGCTATAAACATAGGCTTTTAAATACTTACTTTCTATAACTTTTAATTTAAGCACTAAATCTTTTGTGTAAACCCTTGGATCAACGGCATCTGGGTGACCTCTCCATCGCTCTCTCACTACTTCAATCCCTTCATCTGTCAATTCAATAATTATCAATATACCTTTAGGCTTCATAACGCGCAGAAACTCGCTTAGTGCGAGCTTTTTATTACCTATATGATGGAGCGTAGCGTAGAGGAAAATAGCGTCAAAAGAAGCGTCTTCAAAAGGCATTTTTTCTGCGTTAAAAGGTTTAAATGTAATCATATCCTCAACGTTTACTTTCTTAGCAGGTGTTTTCCAATCGCCCCAGTTAACTCCCTCAGGTTCGCCTGTAAGAACTTGATAACCGTGAAGGGCAAGTACTATTGCCATTTGACCTCTACCCGTACCAACATCTAAAATATTTGAATTTTTTACTAATTTTAGGTTAGATACAACGGAACTCAAAAAATCCGCATCCCTACTAAATTTTTCTCCTAAAATTCCTTTAGCTTTACTAAAATCCATTAATATTTTCACCTACATTCTTTCATTTTTCGTTTAAACGCTTTTGTTAAAAATTAACTATTATTCTAATCTTGTTAAGTTATTGAAAAATTATAATAGACGAATCAATAATTATGGATAAAACATAAATTAGTAGCGATCCGTGAAACAGAAATAATGCTCTTAATCCCGATTTAGAATCTTTCCCTTTTATTATTAGAACATTAGCGATTACGATCGCTCCCCAAGCAAATGTAAATCCTATAAAAGCTATCGCTCCCATTTCAAAAACTACGAAAAACGGGGCAATGAATAGGTGAATTAATGAAAAAATAACTATCCATTTTATATTGCCATTTAAACCGTATAAAATGGTAATTGTTTTTAAATTTTTAGCTTGATCATTCTTTACCACTATAAGCAAAAGAAAGCTCACTCTTTTATGTGTGGGATGAATTTTGCCAGAAATCATTAATCTACCTCATTATGTAGATTTAAATACTAATTTGATTTTTAGAAAATAGTGAATAGAGCGTATAAATTTAGGCTTTATCCTAATCAAAAACAGAAGGAAATATTAGACAAGACTTTTGGTAGTTGTAGATTCATTTATAACAAGATGCTGGAAGAGAGAAAGAATGTATATCAAGAACTAAAGGATGATAAGGACGCTTTTTATGATCATAAATATAAAACCGAAAGACAATACAAGCAAGATCATTCTTTTCTAAAGGAAGTAGATTCAAAAGCATTACAATCCGAATGGAGACATCTCAGATCTGCTTATGATAATTTCTTTAGAAATATAAAGAAAGGGATTAAGAAGGGATTTCCTAAATTCAAGTCCAAGAAGAATCGACAGTCTTATACGACTTATAACATAAATAATAATTGCAAGATCGATTTTGAAAACAAGAAACTAAAACTCCCCAAGATTAAGACTTGGATCAAATATAGAGACGATAGAGTATTTAGTGAAGATAAAAAACACATAACTGTTTCTAAAACGAAGAGTGGAAAATATTTTGCTTCAATTTTAATTGAAATCGAATCTAATATAATTCCTAAACAAATTGTTAAAGAAGATAAAATAATGGGGTTTGACATGAGTGCGTCTAAGTTTCTGATAGCCAAAGAACTTAAACTCTCAAATCCCCGATTTTATAGAAAGGAAGAGTCTAAACTTATAAGATTACATAGAGAAACATCCAGAAAGGAGAAAGGCTCAAGTAATCGAAATAGAGCAAGAATTAATTTAGCTAGACTTTATGAGAAAATTGAAAATCGAAAAAGGGATTGGATTCATAAGATTACTCATCTGTTATCCAAACATTTAGATTGCGTGATTTTGGAAGATTTAAATATTAAAGGAATGCAAAGATTCAATTCTGGACTGTCTAAATCCATGAGCTTGGATTTTTCTTGGAATCAATTCGTGACAATTTTGAAATATAAGATGGAACAAAAAGGAAAACATTTAATTTTAGTTGATCGGTATTTTCCCAGCTCTAAGCTCTGTTCTGAATGTGGATACAAAAAAGAAGACTTAGAATTAAGCGAGCGTGAATGGGTTTGCCCAAAATGTCAAGTCTATCACGATAGGGATGTAAACGCTTCCGTGAATCTCAGAAACGAAGGAATAAGACACTTAAAAGAAAATCATATCACGATCGTTAACAACGATGAAACTACCGTAGGGACTACGGTCGATGCGTTTGGAGAGAATGTGAGACTATTGGATCAAGAGATTCAAGAGCAATTCTCGATGAATTACGAATCCACTACCAAAAGGTAGTGGTAGTTCAAATCAATCAAGTCATTAATACCTAGATGTGCAAGTGCCCAAGGATAAAGAAAGATTATATAAAGAAAAACTGTAATATCCAATTGTCCATAACATAAATATCCTGCAATTGGAAACAATAAAAGATCAGTTCTCCCAAGTAATTGAGTGATTGGAAACCTCTGATTCCTTTTTTTAAGTTGATAAAATATTTCCATTAAATAAATATACACCATTATTATGTAAATGTAAATGTAATTTGGAAAGGGTATGAAAGCTATTAAAACGATAGAAACCAATACAAGTACTACAAATAGTCCAATGGATTCCCTTAAAGATATTCTTCCTGAAGATATTGGTCTCGCTTTAAACGGTCTCCAATATTTAGTAAGTCTATCGTCTTTAGTATCTAACTTATCGATGTTATGATCTATAATGTCATTTAATACCAACCCAGCTTCAAACCCAAAAAGCCCAATGAAAACGGCTATAATTAAGAGACTCCACGAGAAATAATCGTAATTTTTAAATGCTAGCATTAAACCCGAACAAAATAATAAGGGCCACACAGGAGCGAAATGTGCTTAGGTTAAATCTATATACGCTTTAATTTTCTCTTTAATTGACAGAACTATTAACCTTCCGTGATATAATGAAATTAGTATTTTTGGGTTAAAAAAAAGTTTTTCCTTTAAGAACTAATTGGAGTCTGAATTTTAATTTATAGAATATTAGCGCACTGAAGGATTTAAAAAATTATAAATATACACTTAACTTCTATTAAAAAAAAGGAAGAGTGAAAAATGGATTTTCCAGATAATTTTATAGAAAGATTAATTCGGGTACAAGAAAAAGAGGATGGTCTAAATCAGGAAAAGTTAGTAACATCTACATTTCTTGATTACACGGAAGAAAATGTCTGGGATGAGACGCTCTTGGACGATATTTATAGCACGAGCAAGGCCATTCTTGATTACCTAATCAATTGTAATTCCTTGGAGGATAAACCTTACTTTAATAAAAAGTTAGTATCGCTTGATATTGAAACAACTACATGGATTCCAAAAGCTTATGAAGGATTTGTTAACATTTTAGGCGTATCTATTCTTGATTTACGCGATCGTGCTCCTGCCGATGCCGAGCTTCTTGTTTATCAGTCGTTTAACATGCTAAGAAGAAAAGAAACGGCTTTTCATCTAATAAGGTTAGCTCAAAAATATATTGATGACGCTGATATGATTATCGTCTTTAATAAAAATTTTGATATTAAGATTTTAGAAACAATAATTAACAATTCCAAGCTGGATTACAAATTTCCGGAGGAAATTATTGACATGATGGGACCTTTTAAAAGTCTTGCAAAATTAGAGAGTTATTTAAGCCGCCAAGTGAACTTTCAGCGGATTCACTCAGAAAAAGGAAAATATGAAGAGTATTACACGTCTTTTAAAGGAAAGGGCAAGAATGGTATTGGGAAAAAAATTGACCCAATTGGTGTTTATAATTTAATGGATACTTTAACTCCTTTGTACGCGTTCCTTCTCATGGACGATTTTCCTGAATGACCAAGATCATCAAGCGGCTATTATCTATAAAAATTACGATTCTCCTTTTAGACTAAATTAAATGCTACCTATATTTTTATATGCTTTTATCTTCTTCCTAATTTTATCAATTAAACGCACTGGAAACTCATCGAACGATTTGTCCTTGAATTGTTTATAGCAGGAACAACAAAACTTTAATTCAAACACTTCAATATTTTTATAAAAAAAATGATTTCTCCTTGCTATATTATCCAGTTTACTTTCACAATTAATACAATAATCAAAAAACTTGGTGATCTTCTTTTTCTCAATATCTTTTTCTCTCTTTTCTCCTAATCTAAGTTCATTTATAAGTTGCGTTCTAATTGATTCCTGTAATTCTTTAGTCCAACTAACATGAGTGCATCCACCTCTTTCTTCTAATAACCTTAGATATTCCTCTGGTATATTAACCGTAATAATTCTCATAAGTTTAATTCTCCTAAAAGAATATTCCTTTTTCGTTGAAGATATTGATGATATTTAACTTTATAAATATTTTCCTTATTCCAATTATTTATAATGTAGATGCAAGTTAAGATTTATCGAATAAATATAGTAAAGTCGGAATCTTAAACCCACTTTATAGAATTTTTTCATATGGGACGAAATAATCCATATTAACAATAATGCGATACATTATATAATGAGCGATTAGATGTTGAAGGATTTAAAAAATGAAATATTTTATTCATTAAATAGAATTAAAAATACAGAGTGTTTTATTTGAATTTAAATATAGGAATGATTGGAACTGGCTCTATTGGATTAGTGCATTTACTTTCCTTGAAAAAAATACAAGAAGATAATCTACTTTCTAAGCACGGAGTTAATATAAAAATACAAGGAGTAGCAGATATTGATGAAAATAAATTAAACAATTTGAAAAGAAATAACCATTATAATATAGAATATTTTACAACTAATCCAGACGAGATCATCAAAGATAAGAAAATTAATGTAGTGTATATAACAACACCCACGAAATTTCATAAAGATTATTATATACAAATTGCTGAAGAGGGTAAATATATTTTTTGCGAAAAACCCCTTGCATTTTCTTTAGAGGATATCAAAGAAATGATTTCAGTAGAAAAAAAGCAAGGTACTTTAACCCAGGTGGGTCTAGTACTACGACATTGCCCCATTCTTTGGAAATTAAAACAAATTTTATTAGAAAATGACGAAACTTTTGGTATGAGATTATCATTTATATTTAGAGACGCCCAAGAATGGCCAATAGGATCCCGCATTCATCCGTCTGAATGGAGAAAAGATCCGTCCTTAGCTCATGCAGGGTGTTTATTTGAACATAGCATTCACGATGTCGACACGCTCGAATATTTCTTTGGCAACGATTCCAAACTGTCGAAATTATTTGCTAAGATTCGATATATTTCTCCCTTAACCCAAAATAGGCTTGAAGATGTAGCTACAATAAACTTCGAATATGAAGACGGATTCGTAGGCAATTTGATAAGTATCTGGAATAAAGTAAGAATGGATGAGAGATGTATTGAAATTTTCTTCGAAAACGGATACGTTGTTTTAGATGGCTATACCGGATTTTCCTTTAAAAAGTTTGAATATTTGATTGGAAGGAAAAAAACAAGGCTAAAATTTAATGAGATTATTAAAGACTACCTAAAAGAAAAAGATTTACCTCAAATTACTCCAAGTACAGGACCTTATTTTTTCGAAAATCTACACTTCTTGGAATCGATAATTAAAGAAGAAAAACCATACCCCGGCTTAGAAATTGGCTATAAAGCGCATAAGATTATAGAGCTTGCTTATCAATCTTCAAGAGAAAATAAAATTCTATCTCCTAATTGATCAAATACATCTCTAATACCTATAACTTTCTTCTTTTGTATTTTGATTTCATCCAAAATAGTTGCGAACTTTATCAATCCTGTGAGCTCTATGAAAAGATGGAGCTTTTTCACATTGGAAGGAACAATCACTACATTCAAAAGTGCGATACATTCTGTAATGAGCGACTAGATGCTGAAGGATTTAAAAAATGATAGAATTATCAGATTATGGCGAAGAAAGTTTAATATATAATAATTGATTCTTTTTCATTTTAGAAAATTATAGAAATGTAAATTCGAATAATATGCGTAAAAAAATTGTATTTTTTTTCATTTTTATAGTCATAATAATAGGTTCATTAAGCTTTATCTTTTTAAGTCCTACACTCTTTTTTAATTTTGAACAATTAAATAGGGTTAAATTTAATGTAAACGGCTTTCCTATTGATGATTTTGCTTATTGGCTTAATGATCTTAATAAAGAAGATATTAGAAATTCTAAATACGATCTCATAATTATGGACTACTCTTCAGATGGATATGAAACTGGGGAATATTCAAGTGTAGATGTGAGTTATATGAAATCTGGTGGAGATAGAAAGAAACTACTTATTTCATATGTAAGTATTGGTGAAGCTGAAGATTATAGATTTTATTGGGAAGAATCCTGGGATACAGATCATGATGGTATACCAGATCTAGGAGCTCCAATTTGGTTGGATATTGAAAATCCTGAATGGGAAGGAAATTATAAAGTTAAATTTTGGATGAATGAATGGCAACAAATAGTATTCAATTATCTAGATAAGATTTTAGCAGAGGAATTTGACGGTATTTACATGGATATTGTTGATGCATATGAATATTATCAAAGTAAAATTCCACATAGCGATTGGGAAATGATCAATTTTGTTGGAAAAATATCGAATTATGTAAAAACTCATACAAATACGAATTTTTCTATTTTTGTACAAAATGCGGATGAACTATTATTGAACTATACCTATTTGGAGTATATAGATGGTATTGGAAGAGAAGATTTATTTTATACTGATAATAATCCTACAGATGATAATTGGCGCAATGAGGGAATAAATAATTTAAATCAAGCAATTATCAACAATAAAACCGTATTTATCACAGACTATCCTCAAATTAAAGAGTTGAAATATGAATTTTATAGAAATTGTATTATAAATAGATTTTTGGGGTATGCAGCTCACCGAAACTTAGACAAATTAGAAGAATATGAATTTTATCCACCGACTTAATGAAATCAATTATTATAATTTATCTTAAATTTAAAATAACGATAATGTGAATAGACTCTACTGAGTGGATATTTTTAGATTAATGATAAAAATAATCTTTTCTAGTTTTACTTCTCGTAAATCTCAGGCGTATTAATTTAAAAGATTTTGTTTTATAAATTGCACCATCTAATCCAATTTTTTAAAGTTAATTGCCTATTGAATCTTCTTAAAAAATGACTCTGAATTAATAATTTTTAAGCGAGGTTCTACTTCTTGAAGATGTTTATAATGAGAATCATCCGAAACTAATATTAAGTTTTTATCAACAGTAATAGTACCAATCAAAATGTCAACCGTGGGTATAGGAGTGCCTTTTTCTCTCAACAATAACGCATTTTTAAATCCTTGCTCATAATGTGTGGACGAAGGGTATATTACTGAAATCTCCTTATATTTTAAAGCTATGGGAAACTCAATAAGTGACAGAATAGTAGTAAATGTATTACCTTTTTTAAATGGTCTTATTTTCGATTTATTACATTGTATTAATACATTAGTATCCAATAACCACATTAATTATCTGAACTCCTCTCTAAATCTCGTAAACGATTCAATCTCTCTTGTTCCATTTTTTTTGCTTCTTTATAAAACAAAATTTCTTCTTGTTCATCTAATTCCTCAATTTTCTGTAGCAATTCTGGATCTAAACGTTCTCTGAAATCTTTAATTGATATAACATCAATTTCTTCCACTTTTTTGAGGTAATTTATAATGGATTGACGCAAGATTTCAGTCCATTTAATTTCAGGATGCTCTTTCATTTTTTTATGAAGATCATCATCAACACTGAAAGTAATATTGGTCATAAGGTATTTAAGTATAATCCCTTATTTAAGTTTATTCCTTTATATTATTTTTTAAGCCTTAGAAAGTAAGAGGAAGGACATTGTCGCTAATCTTGTTAAGTTATTGAAAAATTATAATAGAGGAATCAATAATTATGGATAAAACATAAATTAGTAGCGATCCGTGAAATAGAAATAATGCTCTTAATCCCGATTTAGAATCCCTCCCTTTTTTTATTAGAGTATTAGCGATTACGATCGCTCCCCAAGCAAATGTAAATCCCACAAAAGCTATCGCTCCCATTTTAAAAACTACGAAAAATGGGGCAATAAATAGGTGAATTAATGAAAAAACAACTATCCATTTTACATTGCCATTTAAACCGTAAAGTGAACTTTCAGCGAATTCATTCCGAAAAAGGAAAATATGAAGAGTATTACAAGTCTTTTAAGGGAAAGGGCAAGAATGGAATTGGGAAAAAAATTGACCCAATTGGTGTTTATAATTTAATGGATACTTTAACTCCTTTGTATGCGTACCTTCTCATGGGTGATTATCCTAAATAACAAAAGTCATCAAGTAGTTTGATACACTCTCTTCCTGTATCGATTTTTTCAACATAATAAAATTTTAATATATATTATTTAATATAATCTTCTCTTAATTATCTATAGATGAAAGAATTAACTGAGAAAGAGCAACAGTGGTTGGAAACATTTGCTAAAAAGCACGATTTTTTCAAACCCTTTCTAGAACAATACAAAATAGAAGCTCATCTATCAAAAACTCAATATTATTGGTTAAATCTTTTCGTTAAACTAAGCGAAGCTGATAATTCCAAAATTCGTAAAAAATATTTTAAACAATCAATTATTAGAATACCGTGCCCTCACTGTAATTTTCTGTGTTCACCTCAAATTATATCTTGTCCAAAATGTGGTGACCCCCTACCCATAATAGAAGATTTTTTTAAAATGAAAAGTGAATCTGAAATATCTAGTATTGATTATGTCGAAAAAAACATTATCCATTCGCTAGAAAAGCAAATAAATAAACTAATACCTCTAAAAGAAAAATTCGATATAAATTCAAGGTGTTATGTCAAGGAAGATGAAGAAATCACAGGATTAAGCCTTTACAAATGCGAATTAAATTACTTTCCAAGCGAAATTCTTAGGCTTAAATCTCTGAAGCATCTCGCTCTTAGGAGAAACAACATTACGACGTTAATGAAAGAAATCGGGCTTTTATCTAACTTAGAATACTTGAATTTGCGTATAAATAAACTAAAACAATTACCCGCTTCAATCGGGTTGCTTTCAAATTTACAGTATCTTAATTTAAGCTCTAATACCCTTATAGAGCTTCCTAAGTCAATTGGAAAATTGATGATGTTAAAAGAATTAAATCTTAGCAACAATAAATTAACCAAAATTCCAGAATCCATAGGAGATTTGAACTCTCTCGAAGTTTTAAATGTAGAAGCTAATTACTGGATGAAATTACCAGAAAGCGTTATAAAATTAAAAAAGCACGGGTTTCAAGTTTATAAGTAGATTTAATCATTTTTATTTCATTAATAATCTTATCTTTATGGTTCGTTCCCTCATTAGAACTCATGTCGTTAGATCCTTCACTCGCAAAAGCTGTTTTTACCCAACTGTGAGAGTTTCATCTTCTGCGCTAGGAGCAATAATAGTAGACGCACCAAATACTGAAAATGAACTAAAAAGCATCAAACCAGTAAAAAAGGTTAGAATTGATACTAAATATACTTTATTTTTTATAGATTTCTTTTTTTCCATAATACTCACATTCTCTTAAGATGTGATTAAATAACTTATAGGATAAATAAGTATAAAAACATTAATAACGAACTCGAGATACTTAACAAATTTGTAAGCAAGAAATTTTAAATTCGTAATCATATGTGGAATTTTATGTAAATCTAATACAGGACAAATTAAACAATCATATTTCTTACCTATTAAAGCACAGTTCCCTCAATTTCAAAAAAATTATAAAGCCGTATATTAAATAAATAGAACTTTAATATGTTAAATTTTTAAGATAGCAAAAAATAAGAACTATTTAGAACGGTTAAGTATAAGGAGGAGCTTACGAGCAATTGTAAGTTTTTCTTTCATATATATCTTTCATGTGTATAAGGAATATTTTTTTTTTCACGATTTGCGGAAAAATTTAATCGTCATGTTTAGTTACTTACTTGTAATTTTTCTATGTGATTTGTACTATTATATAATATAATATTAATTTATATATTAGTTAAAATATATAAGTTATAATAGAATCTTGGATCTAGTGATATGATATGGGATATAAAACAATTTCACTCTCAGATGAGGCATATAATGTATTAAAAACCAAAAAACTTAATGGCGAGTCGTTTAATGACTTAATATTAAGATTAATGTCCAAGCCTGAACAAAAAGATATCTTGAAGTTAAAAGGAAATTGGAAGGGCTCAACCGAAGAAGTAGAAAATATTTTGAACTTGATTTATAAAAATAGAGAGAAAGCAAGAATACCAAGGTAATACGAAATATGGCGTTGTTAGATACGGATATCTTAATTGGCTTCTTAAGAAATAATAAAGAAGCAGTTAGTAAGATATCGAAGCTTCTAACTAAACATGTTATTCTTTTTACGACTTCAATAAATACAGCTGAATTATATTTTGGAGCACATTTATCTGAAAAATCTCAAGAAAATCTAGAAGCAGTAGAAAAATTAGTCAAAACAATAAATATAATTCCATTTGGATTGAATCATAGTAAAATTTACGGAAAAATAAGATCAGATTTACAGAAAAAAGGAGAGATAATAAATGAATTGGACATCTTTATTGCGACTATAGCGATAGAAAAAGATCTCCCAATTATTACCCGAAATACGAAACATTTTGAAAGAATTATGAAATTAACAGTTGTTCCTTGGTAATCTAACGATTTTCAGCTTAGGTGTTCTTGGACAAATTTCCATATTATTTTATTGGTTTCTTCAGGGGACTCAATGTTAAATGCGTGCCCTGCTCCGGTAATAATCTCCAATTTAGAATTCGGAATCTCTTCATGCATAGATTGTATCATTCCCGGCATTGACATTTTATCTTTTGATCCAGAAAGGATTAGCGTAGGTTGAATGATATCTTTTATAGAATCTCTCATATCAAAATTTTTTAAAGCTTCATTTTGGTTGATATAATCCTTATAGAGAGGAGGATCCACTAACTGAGAACAAAAGTTCATGTCTTTGCTAATTTCATCGAAAAATTCTCTATCGTTCTCTAATCTTTTTTTAAACTCTCTGGAATAAATAAGGGGAAACCAATACTTTACCCTTTGCTCTAAATCTAAGTC
>Ga0209986_10003723_pt1 | contig 13241 bp, 15 predicted proteins | sample BlataG_FD_183168 | JGI IMG/M metagenome (GOLD analysis project Ga0209986, IMG submission 183168) | Deep subsurface microbial communities from Black Sea to uncover new lineages of life (NeLLi) - Black_00105 metaG (SPAdes) (version 2) | ecosystem: Environmental > Aquatic > Marine > Oceanic >...
AATGCTGTTATTGTAGTAATAAAGGACCAAAACATAGCACAAGTCCATTCTATGAATACTGGTAAAGCTGAGATTAGAAAGCCTAGCATAGCTGTGTTGATACCCATAATTATGAGCAATTTGTTATCGTAACGACCATTCCATTCAAGAAGCTGTTCAAGATTCTTTAATGTAAACTCTAATTGGAATTCTTCGTTCACTCGATTTGAAGTCATTACCATATCCCTATAACTCTAATTACACTTTTACATTTTAATTTAACTTGATATTTTATACATGTATGAATGTAATATTATATTATCTCGTGCTTCTGCTAACGAAAATCGAGTTTAGAAGACGTGGATGTAGTCATATCCTGTAGGAAAAATTTTATAATATCCAGACTTTGGGAAATCACCAAACGTTCGGTTCTTACCAAGTTATCCAGATAACCTCATAAGGCCCTAGAAAAATCTCATCATGTATATAATGCTGAAGGTTAACCTATGATAATGGAAGCTGCCATTCCAGAATTGAAGCCGAGTAGAAAGCGCCCAAACTATAAACGCTCAGCGGCGACCAGGGACGTTAATCGATTCATCGGCTGGGATTACATAAACGACCTTCTTTCACAGACTACGCGAAAGATGAAGGACTACGCGGAGTAATTGTCAGAGATGAGTTCACGACATTCCTCAAAGAGGCACGAGGAGGGTACACATCTAACGTAATGGAAATGTATTCTCTATTGTACGATGGAGTAATATATCCCAGAGCAACCCGTCAAGTCCGTGTTAAAAAACCGATTGATGTTTATGTGAACCTCTTAGGAGCTACAACACCACAATACCTTTTCGAAAATCTGGACCCGAAGTTCTTTTTTCAAGGAGTGGGAAACCGGGTCGATTTCGAAATCCCAAATATCGAATATGAATACAAGACATCCGAGGAGTTACATCCAGGCGTAACGGGGGACGATCTCGATTACTGGAAGACACATACACTCTCACGTGAACAAGAAAAATTCGGTAACATGTTAATCAACATGATCAAGATAGTGAATATGAAGGAGAACCTCATCCTCGAGTTAACGCCCGATGCTAGGGATAGATCAAGAGAATATTACAACCAGAAACAGGATGAGAAGGAGGAATATGGTGAACACGATCAATTCGCATACAAATGCGAATACATCAACAGAGATTGGCAGAAGTCGTTAAAGTACGCAGGGATAATAGCACTCAGTGGCTACAAGGTCTTTGATAAAGACGAAATATCCCTTATCTTTGTTGATGAAAAGGCTGTCGAGGGTGGACAAAAAGTAGTTGAACATAACCTCAAACAGTTTGAAAAGTTACATGAAAAATGGATGACTTATGCCCGCGAGAAGGAGGGAGTCACTGAGAATACTACGAGAATTGCCATGAAGTATCTGGCAGTTATCGAGGAACGCAAGCTAGTAAGTTAACAAGAGTTAGCTATGGCAGTCGGCAACCCTAGAAGGAACAGAACCTTCTACACTATAGTCCAGTTCTTAATTGATTCGGGGTGCATCAAGGTTTTTGACATGTCATCCATGCCGAATATTGCCGCGAGCATCAGGAAGAAGGGCAAGGAGTGGATGGATAAACATATGATAAGCCCGAATTTTAGAAATCCACCAACACTATATGGGTTCGTAAAAACCCTATCCACCTAATCCGTTTCTGTAACATCTCAACATCTCAAAACATCAAATATGTTGAATCTGGGTGCTTTTTAGAAAAGAGGTGTTAAAACCACCTCAATTAAACATCTCAAACTATGAGCTGTTACGAGAGCGGACATATTTCTTGAACCTGATATAGTATTTCAAAGTACAGTATAACGATAGATCCATCATTTGGCGCGCATGTATAGTTTTTTAAATAGACCTTTTCATTCAAATATATTTATAAACTTAAGTTAATATTATTATTACTATGATCCCTAAGCATTTGGTAGGCATGGCGGGAGAGTTTGCGGTAGCCAGCGAGTTATGCAGAAGAGGAATTTTTACTCAGGTTACATTTGGAAACCGTAAAAAAATCGATCTATTAATTGATAAAGACGGGAAATATCTAAAAATCCAAGTTAAAGCGAAACAAAAACGTGCTTGGCCTGGCTGTCGAGGCGTTTCTGGCGATGATATACTAGTCCTTGTAGATTATGAAAAAAAGGCAGATGGTGAGCGTCCAGATTATTATATATTAACATCTGAAGACTGGACAGATTTGTTAGTAAGTAATTATCAAGAAAAAATAGACTCCGGGGAATTAGTGATCGATGAGGACAATTGCCCTATTTGGGCGAACAATTACAAAGGGCACTCACTACCAGCAAAACAAGTTACCGAGCATAAAGAAAAATGGGAAAAAATCTTCAACCTATTAGAAAAAATATAATGCATGCATCTACTTCAGCCACCCATCCAACGAGGGTACACGGAACTCGTGACCACAATGAGGACATATCAGTGTCCCGTCCCACCCCTTCTTTGGAAGGTATTCTACTCGTTTCTGACAGTAGGGGCAACGTGTTTGTTTCCAATTCCTCTTTTCACGATGAGTTTTATTCCTAATTCTTGAATGTGTTGCTTCTCTGATCTTTTTTTCTTTTAGTATAGATATCCGAGTTATGAGTAAATAGGGATAGATTGGCTCATTTTGTATTAGAATAGATGGTATTTTGATTCGCTAGCACGTATTTTAGGTAGCTGTGTTTGGAGGCTTCTTTTTCTATTTCCCGTATGTGTTTATCTGATGCTGCTTTATCAAAAAATATTATAAATTTCGGCAAATACCGAAAATTTCGGTGATAACCGAAAATTAATATGTAAATGACTTTCCTTAAAATTTCTATTCAATCATAGCTAAAAAATAAAAATAAATAATTACATAAAAAATTTAAGCTAAAACTAACTGTTATACAAAGAAAAATATTATTTCTATATAAAAATGATGAAAAATTAAGATGAAGGAAATAACCATCGAGATCTAGAAAAACCGCTTATAATAAGTAACCAATTATAAGGGAAATGCCAAGTCGTCGACATACGGTACACACCCTCGCTGACCCATATCCGAGGCAAGCCCCAGCACCCCGTCGAACACATAGTTTCAACGTTATTTAAAAGAAACGTATGGTCGGGTACCTAGGAACGATATGGAGCTGCGGCACAGAGGCAGGTTCTACGCGGGAGTAGACTTCGGCAAGAAGCAGGACCACAGCGTCGTAGCAGTGGTAGAAGGCAAACGAGACCACCTCCACCTCAGACACTGCCACCAGTTCAAGCTAGACACGCCCTACGGCGTCGTCATCGGTTACATCAAACGCCTACAAGACAACTGGAACCGACTCGCATCCATAACCTGCGACCAGACCGGCGTAGGCGACTACATCGTGGAGGACATGAAGCGATCCGGAGTCAGAAACGTCGAAGGCGTAACATTCACCGAGACCAACAAGGAGACGATGGCCACAGCCCTCAAGGAAACCATGAGGACGGCCGAGTGCCCCCAGTGCAGCTGGAGAGGCTACGTAGAGACCGTGAAAGGCGAATGGACGACAACATGCCAACAGGGATGCACCAGCAGCGAATGCAACCCCCAGACCCTAACACCATTACTCCACATACCATACGACCCCCAGCTACTCAACGAACTCAACACCCCCACCTATCAACTAGCCAAAACAGGGAAGATCCAGTACAGCCACCCAACAGGAACACACGACGACAGGTTCTGGTCCCTCGCGTTAGCCGTCTACTCAGCAACCCAGAAAAAGGCGAACAAGCCGATCGCTAAGAGATAGAGTCTCCACCCATCACCAAAACCACGCGCCAGCGTGTTGAAGAGATGAAATAGGTTCCCGCCCAGTATATGTTGGGTGGTGGTTGGCTGGCCCTCAATTATGCTGGTCCTTGAGACCTACGTGTTGAATGGGCTTCTCCTGAGCTGCTCTCATAGTAGGCCAAGAGCCTTGATAGGTGGTTGCAGCCTTCAAGCCAACCAGACACCCGGAAGGAAGGTGAACAAATGAGATATATAGGCGTTGACGTGGGCAAGAAACGGTGCCAGTCGTGCATCATGGACGAGGATGGCGAGATCCTCGACGAGTTCCCCTTCACCAACAACGGCGAAGGCATACAGAGGCTCCTGGAACTTGTGAGCGACGTCCAGTGTAAAGCCGTGGTCGAGTCCACGGGTAACCTGTGGCTCAGGATCTACGAGGCCCTCGAGACTCATGGAGTTGAGATGAAGCTGGCTAACCCGTACAAGACGAAGGCCATAGCCTCAGCCAGAATCAAGACAGATAAACTCTCGGCAAGGATCCTCGCCCACCTGCTGCGTGCGGACCTTATCGCAGAGTGCTACGTGGCTCCCAGGGAGGTACGGCAGGTCAGGGCCTTGCTCCGGCAGAGGGCGTCTCTGGTGAAGATGCGGACTATGGTTAAGAACAGGGTCCACGCCATCGTGGACCAGCGCGGACTCCGGTGCGAGTACTCGGATCTCAAAAGGCGCCCTGCGAAGCCCACTTCACCCAGATGAAGAAACGCATCGGGGCGGAAGGCTTCCGCACCATCGAGGCCTGGCTACGACACGAGGCCCTCAAGATCAGAGCCAGCCAGCCCTTGGCCGCCGCAGGCCTCATCCAGGCCGCAGGCATAGACGGTACAGACCTGCCCGCCTGGAGCAGCAGGGACCCCCAAGACACGAGCCGAGGCCTCGGCGACCCCGACGCAAGGGTGGGCCGGGGCAAGAAGGGCTTCCTCCTCGGCTACCTGAGCCTGTTCCTCGTCGACATAGAGGGCTTCCCCCTCGGCCACATCGAGTCCCCGCTGAACGTGAACGAGAAGCAGCTGATGGAGCCTCTGCTGGACAGGGTTCTCGGCGAGAGCCTGGAGGAGGCGCTGCACAGGCTCTACCGGCGCATCGATGTGCCGCCGATGGACAGGCCGCCTCCCGGTATGGCTGGTGGGCTGGTGGAGGAGGCGAGGGCGGAGATGCTGCGTCTGGCGGGGAGGTCCTACGAGTCGGCTGAGGTTAGGAGGTTCGCGGGGAAGGTGCTGAATGGGGTCGACCACTGGTTCACGTTCCTCACGGTGCCGGGTGTGGAGGCTACGAATAACATGGCGGAGAGGGCGCTTCGGGAGCATGTGGTGCAGAGGAAGATCATGGGCTGCTTCAGAAACGGCAAGGGCACCAGGATCTACGAGACGGTCATGACGCTGCTGGCCACCTGGAAACAGCAAGGACGAGACCTGTCCCAAACTCTGGGCGAAGCCCTAACCCAAGAATGGACCAGAAGCTAAATACGTACCTACACATTTATGCTACCTTTCACCAAGAGGAACGCGTGGTAAACCACCTACTCAACGATTAACTACTCCGGATGCACCTAAGATGACCATTAACACTCTGGAATTGTTTAGTGGCGAACTCCCCCAGAGAATGAATAAGACTAAACTTCCGTATTAACAGACTCCCGTAGGTCGTTACGTACACTAAATAGAAAAATATGGGGTAATGTGGTTTTACTCTTCCTTCTTAGCCTTGGCGAGATCTTTTTCCAGTTTGGCCTTCTCTTTCTCTAGCACTGTGACCTTTGATTCGAGTACCTTTACCTTATCCTGACTGTCCCTAACAGATTTATCCGATTTCTCTTTTTCCTTGTTAGCGTCAGCAAGGTCCTTTTCCAGTTTGGCGATTGTTTGACTCAGTTCACTTTTCTTGGATTTTAGCTCCGTAGACTCTTTCTGGGCTAGCGATAATTTTTCCGACGCCGCTTTTAAATCGCCTTCAAGTTTATCGCATTTCTTGAGGGTTTCCTGGTGTTTCTTTTCCAGGTCAGACTTCACTGCCTCTAGCTCTGAGACCTTGTTCTGCAGCTCTTCCTTCTCTTTACCGACTTGAGAGACCTCTTTCCTCAGCATCGCTAGCTGGCTCTCCAGCTCTTTGTTTCTCTTGAGGGCCTCCTCAAGTCTACTCTTCTTAACATACCCTAGGCTCTCCATGAGACTCACCATATTTCACCTACATGTAGTGTTCACTGCGAGTTTATAAAAGGTGATCCGGGCCAAAGAGAAGGGCCCAAGATCCTTATCTGCGCCAAAAACAATCATCGGACGCCCATCTTCTAAGTTACATTTCACGGTAACTATAAGAGTCATGAACAGTGAGTTACATTCTTGTTTAATATTATTATCTGAACTTTTGTATCTTCATTTTATAATTACATAAAACACGCGCGCGGTTTGAGTTAGTCATGTAGTTATCAAGTCGTGTATGATATTTGTGATTAGAAAAAAATAGAGTTGAGTAGTTTATTCCTCTTTTATCTTTGAGTCAGATGCCCATCTTTTTACGGATTCTATACCAGCAGCAAGACTTACTTCTGTTTCATAAGCCTCACCAACGCCTATCACCTGACCGTTCACCGCCTTAAGCTGGAACCTGTGCTTGCCTACCTTGTCCTCGTATGTCTCGAAACGTTCTGGAACTTTACAGTTCTCTTTTACAGATTCTATTCCATTCATACACCCAGCTTTTGCCGAGTATCCTTCACTGGATAACACAATTTGACCGTTTGATGCTTTTAGCCTGAAACGATACTCATCTGATTTATCTTTGTAGACTTCAAAAACTCCGCTCATTTTTAGTCATTTAAACGTTATGAACTAGGATATTTATATTATATGTTACATTTGATAAACTAGTGAGTTTCTTGTCTGATGAAAGTATGGAAAAACTTCTTGAACATGTAAAAGTAATCCGAGAATCAGTGGAACCAAAACCAGCTCCTCCAGCCCCTGAAGCTCCAAAAGGTTTTATGGCTGAATTTCAAGCCTTTTTATCAAAATATGGTGTAATCGGGTTAGCGATTGCGGTGATTATTGGTGGTGCCGCAGGTAAGCTTGTTTCCTCTCTGGTTAATGATATTTTGATGCCAGTCATTACCTTCTTTATTCCTGGTGGTGCTTGGAGGGAAGCTACATTGACCGTTGGTCCTGTTGTTATGATGGTTGGAAGCTTTATTGGAAAGGTTATTGATTTTCTCATAATAGCCCTAGTTGTATTCATGATAATGAAACAACTTGAAAAAACACCTCTCAAATAAACCAAGTCTTAATGGATATTTTTTATCATTTAGGAGTATTCTGTTTTACAGTTTTATTAAATAATAAGTAATGTGTAGGATAATGATCATAGTAGCATCTTATTCTTTTTAATCAAACACGCGTGGGTGTTAAGAAATTTACTGGAAGAAATTCAATATCCCTGTTACTAGTAAATCTGTGTTCGATCCCCACAGCCAACGCTATTACCCATTTCATTAGTCATGAGAAACCAGCAACTCGGATCCGCCCAGTCAAAACACAAGTCTGAGGGATCATGTTTCCGGCGGGCATACCAGCTACGAATCTATAGAACATCTTTCATACGGCTATAAGCCTCTACAAATTAACGCGTGAAAAGGGGACATTAACTCGAAGCAACCGATCCATGGTTAAACCCTATCCCCGTCTGTAAGGTGACTCTACTCAACGTTCCCAGCTCTACTTAAACGAACCAGGTCGAGGACTGCTCTAGACCACGGAACCTCCTGAATTCTCCAGTTACGCTTCAAAATATTGACCTTAATCACCTGAACATCCTCAGATTCTAAATCATCGTTGAGCCTTATTTTCTCCACTAGATCCTTCATCACATCGTCCTCTGAAGCATAAACCCAGTTATCCTTGCCTATCCTAAGGACATAGAACCTGTTCTTATCAACCTTTAACGCAGTCAATGCGGTACCCTTCCCCTTGATTCACGGCTCCCTCACGGCTAAAATACCTCACAGTAACTCAAGTCTTATGGTTAACCGGGGTCGTTCCTCTGCGCCGTTATCCCTTTAATCACAGAATGGTGACGTAGCACACTGTCTCAAGGACGCCCAGTCTAAAATACATTAACCCGCCTTCCTCTCCACTTTAGGCATAGTCTCAGTCCCTCCCACGCCATGCATACAGACATCCAGGCAGGCATCCATTACTCGTCCTCATCGTAAATGTACTGGGTGATGTCACTGCCTTTACGTTTCACCTCAGCAGGCTCCAAGTCAGAGGACTCCTCACCCATTACCTTCCTCAAGATCATGTAGAAACTCCATTCATCCCCATAGTCATATAGGTAGCATAGCCTATCGCCGACGGAAAGGTTAAGCTCGCCCAAGGTCACCGAGGCTGCGTTGAACTTCTCCTCAGCCTTCCCCTGAAATTGATCGAGTAACCCGTCCCAAGGATCGGGGTACTCGAACTCGATGGGCGACCGATACTTCACGGGGCTACCCCAATATTCTTGGCCCTTAGCTATGAACCAGAGGTGATCAAAGTCGAGGCCGAAAGAGGTGTTGATAGCCTTCTGCAGGTCCTCCAGGGGCCGGTTCGCCCCTATCACGATGTCACGCCACAGGTCCATAGAACTCCACGACGCTTTCACCCTAAAAAGAAGGGAAACCATCACCCATCAACTCTAAAGCCGTTGATGCTGGAGAAAAAGCTGGTGCTCCAGCCGCGCTTGACGACGGCTCTGCTACCGCAGTATACGCATATGAGGCCTCCGGCCCATCGGGCATCCCTCAGCGCCTCGGCGCATTCGTCTTCGGAAGGCATGAAAGACTGTATGGTTAAAGCCATCAATACGGTAAAACGAGGGAAAGAAAATAAGCGCCATCATCGTGATAAGAGCGAAGGTAAGCTCAGTCGAGAAGAGTGACTGTTCACACGTAAACTCGTTTTAACCTATCATGGTTAAAACTATATGAATTAACTTAAAGGAGTTAAAACGGAGGGGTTCGTGTTGACAGCCGACATACGAGAATCGACAAAGATGCCCACAGAGAACTCACTCGCAACACACCCCCAACCATATTCAGCTGAATTTAAATAAACCCAACGCGTTTTAAATAATTAACCGATATATCGGTTCCCAGAAAAAACGCTTATCGTAAGTAACCAACGATAAGGGAAATGCCAACTCGTCGATTCAAAACGAAAGATTCTGGGAAACACGAAACTGCAGTTTAGAAACGTCTGAGAACGGGGTAAAGCCTTTACGGCGCTCCCCGAGTCATATCTGACATGGTCGTCGAGGCCACGCTGTGCGAGATCGTCCACGGGGGGCGGCTGCTCCTGCAGCGGAAGTCGGCGGGGAGGTTCGGGGAGGGGAAGTGGAACGGGCCCGGAGGCAAGGTCCAGCCAGGAGAGACGCCGCTGGAGTGCGTCGTACGGGAGGTGAGGGATGAGACTGGGCTTTGAGCATTGCCAGGGGGTCGATGGGCTTTCTTCCCGGGCCTTTCTTGTGGTAGAAGCCTTTGAGGCGGCGGCGTGTGTGAGGGGTGTTAACGGAGTTGAGCACTTGTTTTATTTTCACTGTTTTTTCAATCTATAATTGGAGTGATGCCTTTAATTTCTAAACACCCTAGCACGCGATATAAATTGGGGCATATATTCCTTCACCCAACATTTTATCTTCATTGGAGATAAAACATTTTTTATAATGTTACGCTTATGCGTGCTACGAATCTATGGATAATGCTATAAATATACTTTTCACTAAAAATGCAGGAGCCCTTCAACGGAAAGTGAGAACCTCATGGCGCATTTTAGAACTGGAAGACCACTAATTTTACTCGTAGCACTACTAATGGTTTTTCAAATTTATCCCGGGCTAAAAGTTACAATCGCAGAGGAAGATGCGGAACACACCTACATTATTTTCGAAGATGACTTCAACGACGGAGAAGCCGAAGACTGGTCGTTAAATATCCCCGACGAAGCCCCTCCTGGAAGCAGTTGGGCTGTTGAATTAGATGATGGCAACCATGTGTTGAGATCAAAAGGCCAAACTTGGGCCGATGCTGGCGACTACCTATGGACAAACTACACCTTTGAAGTTAAGATCAAGATGCTTTCACCTCAAGATGGGGGGCAGGTAAGCTTCCGCATGGGTGGACCCTCAAGATATTTCATACACTTTTCGTTAAATGACATGGGCCTTGTTAAAGAGTATTTAGGGACATTCTCCGAAGTAAAACATACAGAGATAGGAATTAACCCCAACAATTGGTACGACATCAAGGCAGTATGTGTCGGAAACAGCATCTGGGTCTATCTTGATGACACATTGAAACTTGATTATACGGATGCGGAAAATCCTCTTCTCTCCGGTAGAATCGGGCTTGAAGGCAGTCCAGACTCACATATCTATTTCGACGACGTGAAGGTTACCACAACCGACAGACTCTACACGAAACACCTCATCCAGAAGGCTCAGACCGAGATAGATGAAGCACAATGGGTCGACGCTGATATCAGTGATGCTGAGCAGATGCTTGCTGAGGCACAAGCCGCCTTCTCGGAAGGGGACCTCTCTTTAGCTGAATCTCTGGCGATGGAAGCCATTAATACAGCGAAAAACGCACCCGTTGGATCAGTGTCTTCAGCCGATCTGCTGAAATATGACGCTGAATATGATCAGCACACCGTTGAGATCTCAGGCACAATCAGAGACATCCGCTACGGGCAGGGCATGTATTCATTCGCCATCGACGACGGCACAGGCGTCATCTCAGCCACCTTCAGCGGAACTCTTGGAGAGATCAAGACAGATGACGAGGTGAAGGCCCTCGGAAAATTCAACGCCTCCATCACAACGATAAGCGTAGAAAGCTTAGAGAAAACGCAACCTGAAGAGGAATTGTTCACGTTCCTCATGTTCAAGGACGACTTCGAAGAGGGGGACATGAGCGGCTGGATTACACACTTAGATCCAACAATTGAGGGCTCGCTGTGGAAGATCGAGAGAGAAGGCGACGAATACGTTCTGAGTGGCGAAGGAATGTGCGGGGCCTGGGCCGGCGACCCCGAATGGATCGACTATATCCTCGAAGTAAAGGTCAAGCTGGTCAAGGGCGGGGCCTGTATCAACTTCCGCACAACCCATTACCCAGAAGGCGCGGAAACGTACTTCCTCTATCTCTCCAGTGAAACCCAAGAACTGGTGAAGCTGGAGCCCTACCTGAATGAAGTGCGAGACATACACCTTAGACGGTTAAACATGGACCTCGTACACGATATCTGGTATACCATCAAGATCGTCTGTCTCGAGAATAACTTTAAGATATATTTAGACGACGATTTGAAGCTTGACTACATGGATGAGAGTGACCCCTTCCTCTCAGGTTTCATAGGACTTGAAACGATCACACAGTCTGAGCGCCCGGATTACCCGTCCCGCATCCTCTACGACGACGTCAAGGTATCTAGGATAGCCACAACAAACGACATCAACGATCTGATCACCTACGCTCAATCCGAGATAGACAAGGCGAGGGAGATCAACGCCGACGTGAGCTCAGCGGAGTTGAAGCTTGAGCAGGCCAAGCAGGCTCTTGCCAACGAGGATTATCAGATAGTCCAATACATGGTTGACGAGGCTGTGTGGCTTACGAAGCGAGCCAGCCTCGGCGAGATCTCGATCAAAGACCTGAGAGCCGTGGCTACCCTGTGCAGTGGCCACGTTGTGGTGATCACAGGAACCGTGGAAAGAATGCAAGCCCAGTATGGCACAGGATATAACTTCAACTTGAAAGATGGAACCGGAGGATTAGCCGTCACCTATCAGGGTATGCTAACGGATATCGGGGATGGATACAAGGTTAGAGTGATGGGCATATTCGACGCTCCCAGTGAAACCGTCGCCGCATTCATGATAGAAAAAATTTCAGGCTCATCGACGCTTATACCAAGTGGTCCATTCGGTATAACATGGAGCATCGAACTGATAACCGCGTCCATCACCATGGGTGGAACGGTCGTAGGCGTCATCGGATGGTTTGTCCGACACGAGAGAATGGAGAAAAGGAGGAAGGTTCTATTCAAGAAACTCATGGATGAGGTCGACTCCGTATATTCGCGCTTCAAGATGAACGCAATCCAATGTGAGACAGAACTCTACAAGCTTAAGAACGAGGTTCTCGACGAGTTTAAGCAAGGCACGATTGATGAGGACAAACACAATATCCTAGAACAGAGAATTGAAGAATACATGAAGGAGATTAAAGAGCAGATCCAAAAGGAGGACGCTGGTAGCTAGAGGCAAGTTCACACAGAAACCTCAACACGACATTCAAGATCCATAATTTCGCAATGACTGTATTCTAAGAATTTAATATAAGAAAACGGTTAATACATTCTGGATATGTAGATAAGCCTGAGAGTTGGGGCATGGGGATTCTTGATTGGTTAAGGGGAGTAAGAGATCGTAGGAATGACCCAGGATGTCCACTGAATGTAGCTGAGATCAGAGCACGTCAACTCTACGGTCCAGGCCCAAGGTTGGGCGTTATGATAACAAGGGACAGCAATCATCCGGTATGCTCCAAGTGTACTGAAAGAGACTGGTTCAATTGTGGTATTAATACCACGCCAACACAGACCCCAGAAAGGGCATTGAAGAAGGATAAACCGAAAGATGAACGCGAATCCATGGAAGGGTTCAGGGCACTTTTCGGTAAAAAAGAATAGGACAAGCGCGCATGACTAGCTATTCAGAGATAAGTCGATATCAATTTCCATCATTCACGGATCAATCCTTGGAAAATAGGCGCTAGTGAAAAGAAGGGGTGAATAAGAAGTATTTAGATCTCGATTACTCTCCCTTCGTTTGCAGCAATATCTACTATAACCTTGAAGCGACGTGTTTGTTTGCCGAAGAACCTCCTCTTTAACTCAACACTTCCTTTAAGCTCCCAAGTGAATGGTGCGCGAGGTTGGGGAGAAGGAGATGCGGTGATGAAGTTTAAATTCATCATTTTATCAGCCCCATAACGGGCTTCAAGGGCTCTCCTGGCGATAGCATCGACCCTTTTATGAGTTTCAGCCATTTTACTGGTTAATTCGGAAATTCTCTCACGAACTCGTGCGTCTGCGAGTTCACGTGCTCTCGCAAGCTCAGGGTCTCCGCGATTATTAGACGACATAACAGACTCTATTTACCTTTAATATTTTTAAATAGAATGCTCGCCCATGAGAGTTGTAGCAGTGTTACACCTAGTTTTTTTCCGTGCACGCGGCACCCCCCATGTACCATCCGGCTCCATGAATTTTACATCTAGTATTATCTGCTAGTCACATGTGCCACGACCCGCGTAAATGCCTCCATTTTCCTGTTTAGATGATGTGGGAGATATTCCAG
>Ga0209986_10003726_pt1 | contig 13232 bp, 12 predicted proteins | sample BlataG_FD_183168 | JGI IMG/M metagenome (GOLD analysis project Ga0209986, IMG submission 183168) | Deep subsurface microbial communities from Black Sea to uncover new lineages of life (NeLLi) - Black_00105 metaG (SPAdes) (version 2) | ecosystem: Environmental > Aquatic > Marine > Oceanic >...
TTGAGGACAGTAACACCGGACAAACCATAAAGAAAGCCGCCAAGCTGCCATTGGGTACGAAAAGGCTACTGGAAAGAATTGAAATGTCGCACGTTGCTTTAGACCACAAAAAATAAGGCTTTGATAAAATGTGTAGTCACAGAATTAATATTGGTAACTATTTGACACCATTTACTTTTTCGGTTTGAGTCCGGAGCCTGGGTTGTATGGCGTAATGCATTAGTTCCGCATTGTTTCTAATTCTCATTTTTTTCAGAATACGGGATCGGTAGGTGCTGATGGTTTTTATACTCAGGCAGAGTTCCTCGGCAATCTCCTTAACCGTTTTTCCCGAAGCAATCATACGCATGACCTCATACTCACGATCGGAGAGCTTCTCGTGAAGTGGTTTTTCTGCATCCATTTCCAAATCAGATGCTAATTTCTCGGCAAGAGAGGAACTGACATACCTTCCACCCTGCGATACTTTTCTCACAGCCGTTATTAGTTCATCCGGCAAGCTTTCTTTGGTCAAATATCCGGAGGCCCCTGCCCTTAAAGCCCGCACCGCGTATTGTTCTTCAGGATGCATGGTCAATATCAGAACCGGGAGTCCGGGTCTTTGAGTTCTTAATTGTTTTAGAATATCCAATCCCCTTGTTCCGGGCATGGAAATGTCTAATAAGACCATATCGTAGTCATTTTTCCATACCTTGTCTAGCGCCTCCTGCCCATGGCTGGCTTCACCAGCTACAACCATGTCCGGATTCCCCTCGAAAATCTGCTTCAGGCCCTGGCGAACGATTGCGTGGTCATCAGCGATGAGTATTTTAATCATGGAGCGTCTCCCATTTGCGATTTGCAATTTGCGATTTGCGATTGTTCAGTTTTTTTATAAGGGTTCATGGGGGGATTGCTTGGCATGTCATTGCGAGCGGAGCGAAGCAATCTCATAATTCCTCATACAAATCAAACCATTTGCTATTTGTGCTGTTGATCAGGTCAATTTTCTTTTGCCTTGAGCCAGCCTTTACCTGTTTCTCTCTCAAAATGGCATTTTCAGGGTCCTCAAACACCTCGTAATAAACGAGCCTGGTAATGTTATATTTCTTTGTAAATCCATCAACCAGTTTCTCTTTATGTTCGTACACTCTCCTCTTTAGATCGTTGGTTATTCCTGTGTAGAGTACCTTATTATGCTTGTTGGTCATTATATAGACGTAGTATTGCCTGCCCATTTATACCTTCCATGAGATTGCTTCGTCGTCCGCCAAGGCCGACTCCTCGCAATGACAGAAAGGGCTACCCCGTGAACGCTTACACTCTTTTCAACCTTGGAACGCAACTTCTAATTAAGCCCAAAACGAAACGCCGATTTTCAAATCCTCTTCATTCATCCTTCCCTCGAATCAAGAATGACGGTCTTGTAAAAGGTCACGAACCCGGTCATTGCGAGGAACGAAGTGACGAAGCAATCTCAAGTAGATTCCTCGGTACCCCCTCGTTGTACTCGGGGTTTCAGCTCACCGGAACAGGCTCCGCAATCTCCTTGCCACAAAAGAGATTGCTTCGCTTCGCTCGCAATGACATGTTTTTGGACTTTCTACGGGTTTATCAAGAATAGAAAACTCCAAACCGCAAATCGCAAATCGGCAATCGCAAATCGGCAATCACTTCTGTCCCTCTCCCACCGGAATGCCCACTCTTACCATGGTTCCTTCACCTCCAATTCCACTGATTTTCACCTCACCGTTAAAAAAACGGGCACGTTCTCTGATTCCAATCAACCCGAATGATTTCGGATCGGAAATCTGGTTTTCTGTAATTCCTTTGCCATTATCTGTAACTTCCAGCACCAATTTACCGGGTTCCTCTTTCAGACTTGTTTTGACACTCGTTGCATTTGCATGCCGGGCTACATTGGTCAACGTCTCCTGAAAGATGCGAAAAATCGCCGTAGAAAGGTCTCGATCCAGAGGAATATCGTCAAAGCCCAAGGTAAGTTCACATTTAGTTCCAGTGCGATTTTCAAATTCCTTCGCCTGCCATTCGATCGCTGCTGCAAGACCGAGGTCATCCAATAATCCTGGTCTCAATCGTGCGGAAAGCCTTTGGACCGTTTGGATGGTCGCATCAATGAGCTTTGACATTGATTCTGTTTTCTCAAGCAGCGATTTTTGATCTCCGGACAATCTCTTTCCCAACCAGGATAAGTCCATTTTCAAGGCTGTCAGCGTCTGTCCTAAATCATCGTGAACCTCACGTGCGATGCTTGTCCTCTCTTGCTCTCTGGCGGATTGCAAATACGCAGAAAGGTTACGTAACTCTTCGCGTGACTTTCTTAATTCTTCCTCTGCCCGCTTTCTGTCTATTTCCAATCTTTGCTTGCCCAGGGCCCCGGCAATAATGGCCAGCAGGTAGTCCATGTCGATAGGCTTGGTCACATAGCCGAAGGCCGCGTCCTGCATTGCCTGAACCGCGGTATCCAGTGAGGCGTACCCGGTGATGATTACAGCCTCGGTATCCGGAGACAACTCCTTGATCTTTCCCAGCACCTCGATACCCGGAATGTCAGGGAGTTTCAAATCTATCAGGGCGAGGTTAAAGAACCTATCTGCGATAGCCTCAATCGCCTCCTTGCCACTGTTGACAGAAAAGGGTACATACCCTTTTGCCGTCAGGATATATGTAAGGCTCTGACAGGCCCGGGGCTCGTCATCGATGATCAGAATGCTTTGTTTTCCCATTCCTCATCTCCACAAAAAACCAGTTTCTGTCTGCGTCTAATTCGCTTTTTCAATTCCTCAATCCCATATTTCCCTCTCTACGAAGTCATCAATATTTGCTGTAATTTTTTCCTCCCAACCTCTTTGAGCAATTCCAGGAGTGCATTGATATCAAGGGGTTTGTAAAGGCAAGTATACGCAGTTTTGTTGAGGGATTCTTCAATCAGCCCTGCCATCTCCTCACGGTAGCCGGTCATAAGTATGATGATTACCCCGGGATCAGCTTTCTTGATGGCGATCAGGGCATCCAGCCCGGTTATGCCATTTAGCTTCATGTCCAGAAAGACGACCTGGTATTTGGACTCCAATAGAAGATTTACGGCTTTATCAACTTCGGTGGCAAAAGTGGCATCATAACCTTCCTCGTTGAGTATGTCCTGAAGCATCTTGCAGAATCCGACGTCATCGTCCAGAATCAATATCGGCTTGCGGGCGCCAAGTTCGTCGATAAAGGCTATTACCCTATCCAGATCCAGAGGCTTGGGAAGCACGGCCACGGCCCCCTGTCTCTTTGCCTCCCCGACCAGTTCAGGCAAGCAATAGGCGGTCATCATCACTGTGGGGGTTTCAGGTGATAACCTGTTAACCTCTTTCAATAACCCCACACCATTCAGGCCCGGCATCTTGATGTCCGTTAAAACAAGATCAAAGGCCCTTTCTTTAATCCGCTCAACAGCCTCAAACCCGTCTGCGGCCGTCTCCACTTCACAGCCCTTCTCCGTGAGGATATAGTTCAAGGTTTGGACCATCCCGAAGTCGTCATCAACTATCAAGATACTAACCGACCCTCCGATTGCCGATTGCCGATTGCCGATTGCGGAATTGTTTGAAACCTGAATCATGTTTTCCCTAATTCCCCAACCCCTAAAATCTCACCGTAAATCTGCTCCCTTTCCCTTCCTCGCTCTCCACCAAAATAGTCCCCCCGTTTTCCTCAGCCAGACTTTTTGAGACCGCCAGCCCCAGACCTATCCCTTTCGCCCTGGTGGTAAACAGGGGCTCAAATATCTTCCCTAGATTGCTCTCGGGAATGCCACAACCCTCATCAACAAAGACGACCTCCTTGGCCCCTTTTCTCACCCTTGTGGATATCTTGAGGGCGCCCCCTTCTCCCATGGCCTGCACGGCATTTTGGGTCAGGTTAAGGAATACCTGGCCTACCTGGACGGGATCGATGGAAACAGGAGCTATATGCTCGGCAAGGTCTGTAATCACTGTGATGTCTTCCGGCGCCAAGGATCTGGATAATGTTTCTTTGACCAGTTGATTGATGTCCACCTCCTGCCGCACAGGCGCTTTGATACGCACAAAATCCAAAAGGTCCGTGATGATCTGATTGGCGGTATGTATCTCCCGGTTCATTGTCTTTATGTTCTCTTTAACCGCCTCATCTTCGATCGTCTTTATCTTCATATTCAGGAAATAACAGGCGTTCTTTATCACCCCCAGAGGATTGCGGAGTTCATGGCCGACACCGCTTGCCAACTGCCCCAGGACAGCAAGCCTCTCTTTGCGAACCAGCGCCTCATGGGCCTCCCTGAGTTCCCTTGTCCTTTCCTCAACCTTTTGCTCTAAATTGTTTCGAGCCTCTTCCAAAGCAGCCGCGAATTTCTTTAGCTCTTCCTCTCCCCGCTTGCGCTCGGCTTCCACCTCAATGGTGTGCAGGGCAAAGGCGATGTCTTCAGCCACCTCGCCGAACAACGCTTGTTCCTTCTCATCCACAGGCATCTCGATAGCAGCCGTAACAGTGAGAAAGCCATAAACGCGGCCTTCATGTTCCAGGCGAGCTATCATGCGGTTTTTGTCCACATAGGTTCCAACCAGGGGGCATTCGCCGCATTCAATAGCAGGTTTTGCCACCACCATGACACCGGATTGCTCGAAGGCTTGCCGGATGCACGGCGTCAGCTCTCCGGACTTCAACTTGTTAATCATTGCCAGAAAACTCTTGTTAACTCCTGCCTGTGCGGCAGTTGCAAACCTGCCATCTTTTTCTGTGATGGCGATCCAGGCGCTATGATATCCGCGGGTTTCGATAAGGCTGTCGCAAGAGCCCTGAAGCAATTCTTGGCGGTCTTTTACCTTTGCGATGAGTTGGTTCACATTGCGTATGGCTCGCAGGACGGCGTTGAGGTGGACAATGCGCTCCTCTGCCTGTCTTCGCCTTTCTATCTCTTGCCGCAAAGACCGTGTCCAGTGATAAAAGGCGACGAAAAAGAAAGCGCCTGCGGCTGTCAGAATAAGGATAGCAAAGCCCAATGCGTATAGATGATCGCGGTATGCTTTACTCGTAATCCGTTCCACCTCATCCACCGGGGCACACACAGCCACGGACCAGACTTTGTCAAAAACATGGACAGGGGTGTATGCAATAAGCTTTTCAACTATTCCCCTCTCTCCCCGATGCCATCCTGAGACATAACGGCTCACTCCTTCTTCCCCCGCCATCATCTGACGCTGGATTCTGTCTATCGTATCGTAGGACAGCTCGGGATCTATCTCTGCGCGCACCTTGAAGGCATCTCGACCCACGAATTCCGCTTCGTGATGAGTCACGAAGATGCCGTCTTCATTCAGCAGCCAGGCATAGCCGGTTTTTCCCGATACAATGGGGGAGACATATGGCTTGCTCATCGTCCCTGGATCAACAGAACACACTATGACTCCGTTGAATTCTCTGTCTCCGCTCTCGCCCTCAATATAGACAGGCCTCGCTATCCCTATGCGTCTCTGGCCCGCCTCATTGATGATCAACCCGGAGATGGCAACCTCCCCGGTCTCTCTGGCGTTTTGAAAGAAAGTCTCCTGGCTGTAGTCCCGTCCTATCAGGTCTTTCCGCCAGCCCTCGTTGGGATAGATGAACCGGAGGATGCCGTTTTTGTCCAGCCGTCGGAATGATGTTTGCGTTGGAATCCCCGTGTACAAAACTTCCATGCGCTCAAGTATCCCGGGTTCCATCCTCCGCACAACCGCGAAATTTGACAAAGCAAGCAGGGCATCATCCAGATCAGCCATAAAAGTCTCGATTCCTGTAACAGCAGAACGGGCCAATATTAACTGCTGCTGGTTGAACTGCTCAGTGGCTAACCGCACCGTTTCACGATGATTTCTTTGACCAAGAAAGATCGTCACAGCGATAGCGGTCAGAGTAACGGCTATAATAAGAACACAGCGCAATACAGAGGGCTGTTTCCCATCTTTGTATGAAGGAGCCTGCCTTTTTTCGGTCTCCGATTTTCCCAGGCTTTCCGCCAACTTGCGTAAAAACATTTCAACAATTTTCCTTTCCCTGTATTAGACCATGGGGGGCATAAAATAATCAGCTTTCAAACCATTTTCTTAACGACCTCTCCTTGCTTACTCCAGTCCAGAATCACTGGTAAGCCTTGCCACGGCCTATCAGCCAAGATCTTTACAAAACTGTATGTTTTGCTTTTTTTTGCGGTAACGTTTCTTCTTATCCAATAGATTTGGTAACCGTTCACAGGTTACATTTATGCCGTACGGAATTGTTTTGAAAGATGAACGTCGAACATCGAACATCGAACGTCCAACGTCGAATGAAAAACGAATATCCAATAACGATTCAGCCGTCGTAGCTAAAGCTACTATGGCGAAGTCGGCACATTCAACGGCTATTTCTGTTTCTTTTCAGCCCTTCGACTCCGCACCGAATACTCGAGCAGCCTTTCTTCCAGGTCATAAGTCTGTTTCTTCATCTTTTCCCATTCAACATTTCCGCCGGCGGATTCGATGTTCGATGTTCATTTTTTTGTAACCGTGAACGGTTAAGATGAGACAGAGTTAACCGTATGAAACGTATGAAACAAATTAGTTATCTCAAAAGAAACAGTACGTCAACAGAACCCTTATTGAGAAGTTACATTCCAGGGCTGGAAGACAGGTTGCAACATATTGATATTCTCAATGCCGCAGGCACCCTGCTATCGATATTACATATTGGACTTATTCGACTCCGTTCAGTAAAATATCGTTAAACGATGGCGCCTGTCGTTTATTTCAGTTCAGAAAACCTGGTCCTGTGGGCCAGGTCAGAGTCATTGGCTCTGCCATACTTCGTTGCATGGAAATGCCTAAACTGCCTAAAATGATCTAAAATGCCTAAAATGTCCACGGTGCTGTCCTGCGTTGATCGGTTGCGCGGCTGGTTTGCGGCTTGCGCCTTGAGAACAGTACGTCTGTCGTTCCGCCGGCGGACGGGTCGAAACCGTACCACGATTGCCGAAACGAGTGGCGCAACCCCAACCGCCACCCGCTCTGTTTCAATTTTAGGCATTTTAAATTTTAGTATACAAGGCACTCATGAGTTTGCGAACGTCCGGCCCTCTTCAAGGGGGCAGATCAAGGCCACGTCCTCTGGGCCTGGATATTTCCTTTGTGAGGAAAGGAGAGACTTGATGGGAAAGATGAAAAGCTTCTTGGGCACTACGTGGGGTATTATCTCGGTTGGAGCGTTTATCGGTGTGTTTGCGCCTCTGCTTCAAAAGTGGGGAAACCCCGGCAACATGGGCGTGTGCGTGGCCTGTTTTGAAAGGGACATTGCAGGGGCCATAGGTCTGCATCGTGCGGGTGTGGTGCAGTACTTGCGGCCTGAGATCATCGGGTTTGTCCTGGGAGCCTTGATTGCCGCCTATTGCGTCGGGGAGTTTAAGGCCCGTGCAGGCTCTGCTCCTATCGTGCGCTTTGTGCTGGGCGTGTTCGCCATGATCGGGGCGCTGGTTTTTCTGGGGTGCCCCTGGCGTGCCATGCTGCGCCTTTCTGCCGGCGACTGGAACGCCATACTTGGCCTCATTGGACTGATCTGTGGCATATGGATAGGCACGCTTTTTCTCAAGGCCGGCTACAACCTTGGCCGTAGCAACAAGACATACACATCTGTGGGCTGGCTCATGCCCCTGATCATGCTTGGATTTCTTGTCCTCCTACTCACGTTTCCCCAGGTCAAGGGCGAGGCAAAGAGTGGCATTCTTTTTTACAGCCTTAAGGGTCCGGGAGCCATGCATGCGCCCATTCTGGTCTCTTTGATCATAGGGCTTGCCATCGGGTTTCTGGCCCAACGCAGCCGATTCTGCACCATGGGGGCCTTTCGAGACCTGATCTTGTTCCGTATACCACATCTTTTTTACGGCGTGTCGGCGCTGATAGTCTTTGCCTTTCTTACTAACGTGATCGTTGGGCAGTTTCATGCCGGATTTGCCAAACAAGCGGTTGCCCACACCATGCACGTGTGGAATTTTGGCGGCATGGTCCTGGCAGGTCTGGCCTTTTGCCTCGCTGGTGGCTGCCCGGGGCGCCAGCTGTTTCTTGCCGGGGAAGGCGATGGTGATGCGGCTGTATTTGTCCTGGGCATGATCGTTGGCGCAGGCTTTGCCCACAACTTTGGGCTGGCCAGTTCACCCAAAGGGGTCGGCCCCCACGGTATTGCCGCGGTGATTATTGGTCTTTTGGTTTGCGCCTTTATCGGACTAACCATGAGACAAAAGGCTTAACAACATAAAATCGTTACACGATTTTATAAGGAGGTTATGATGCCGGAAATAGTTGATGCAAGCGGACTGTCCTGTCCACAGCCTGTGCTGATGACGTTGAATAAAATCAAGACCCTTAGCAAGGGGGAAATCGAGGTTTTGGTGGACACGGTGACCTCGAGGGAGAACGTTAGCCGCGCAGCCGAAAGCCAGGGCTGGGAGGTGGCCGAGGTGACGGAATCGGAAACAAGTTACAAGATCCTGATCAAGAAGGGATAAAAAACATTGGCATTCACAATCTTCAAACGCAAAAAAAAGGCCAGGCCCAAACAAAAGAGCCCGGACCGAGGATTTCTTTCCTTTCACAATACCAGTGAAGTGATCAAGGCCGAATCCCTTTTGAAGCAAAAGGGATGGGAGGTTCGTGTCATGGGGCCCCCGCCCGAGCTGCGGACTGGGTGCGATCTGGTCATCGAATTTCCATTGGTTGAACAGTTGAATATCTTGAGAGTCCTGGAAGCTAAAAAGATCACACCAATGGAAGCGGTGCCCGTGCACAACCCTCTCCTAAAACCGGTGGACCTCTTTAAGACTACAGACTACGGGCAACATCTCATGGTTCGAGCAGCCAACATGAAACTCACCATAGAGAAAGAGACCCTAAAAATTGTGAATATTTCAGGAGGTGGCTGCCCGGATGTGCCTTACCTGGGAGCAAGGCTAGTGGGAAAAGATCTTAGACAAGCTCCGTCTCCAAGGGAAATTGGCCACACCCTTTGTGGGTATGCCTTGCAGTTGGCTTATGAGGAGATAAAGCGCCAATGCTCGCTCTAATCGGAACGGTCCCGGATAAGGGTTTCCCTTTGGTTTCAGGAACCGTCACATTGAAGGATGATTTCTTGTCCCTGGACGGCCACAAAGTATCGGTGAACCGCGGGACACCTGCCCTGATCGCTGCCGCATCCGTGACATGCGAGGCCCTCGGCCTTGCCCTGCCTTTTTCCTTTCTTGTGGGAGATGAGGGGATAGGCGATGGCAGCAGAAAACTTTACAAGCGCCTCAAAGACTGTCTTCCATACGCCGGGGCCAGGGTGATCACCTTTCATTATCTTCAACCTGATGTGGACTGGCACAACCGGATATTGTGGGCACTGGAACAAAAAGACGAACTCCCGGTCCTCATCGCTGACGCAGGGTATATGTACGCGGCCAAGATGAGCGGTTTTGCCCCAAGCTACGATCTTTTCACCCCTGACATCGGAGAACTGGCCTTTCTTGCCGATGACGAAGCGCCCCACCCGTTTTACACCCGAGGCTTCATTCTTCATGAAGAAGACAATGTCCCGAATTTGATCAAAAGGGCCTTTGAAGGGGAAAATGCCGCCAGGACTCTATTGATCAAGGGGGCAAAAGATTATATATGCACCAGGGAGAGTATTCTGGCCACGGTTGACACCCCAAGGGTGGAGGCCTTGGAAGCGATTGGAGGCACAGGAGACACATTGACTGGCATGGTGGCAGCCCTTGCCTACGGGGGGTATACTGTGGAGGAGGCGGCGACCATCGCTGCCAGGGCCAATCGCCTGGCTGGCGCGCTAGCGAAGCCAACACCTTCAACACAGGTTGTTGACATTATCAAAGAGATCCCAAAGGCCCTGGAGATCGTCCTGGTCGAGGCAGCAAGAAACGGCGACGAGATTAACCTCACCAGCAACTTTTCAAGAAGTCTGGGTTTTTGTCATTGCGAGCCTCCGGCCCGTAGGGGCCTATGCCCCGGAAGGCGAAGGGAAGCAATCTCTTGAGCAACGGTGAGATTGCTTCGTCCTCCCGCCTTTGGCGTGACTTCTCGCAATGACATCAACTAGCGGTATCAAACGCGCTACCCGGAGTCATTGAAAACTTACCCTCACTGGTGCTAGCATATGTTCATGCGAAAAGATCATATTAATTTAACCGAAAAAGTCAGGGCATCAGGCTGAGCCGCCAAACTGAGTCCAGGGGACCTGGAAGAGGTAATGAGGGATCTGCCGGTGATCAGCCATCCCAATCTCCTGGTGGGGATGGAGACATCTGACGACGCAGGCGTCTATAAACTCACTCCCGATACGGCTTTGGTGCAAACCCTCGATTTTCTCACACCCATTGTGGATGATCCCTATCAGTTTGGCCGCATTGCCGCAGCCAATGCCTTAAGCGATGTCTATGCCATGGGCGGCAGGCCGCTAACGGCTATGAACATTGTCTGTTTTCCAATCACAGACATGCCCAAGGAGATCCTCAAAGATATTCTGCGAGGGGGCCTGGAAAAGATCCACGAGGCAAATGCTGTCCTGGTCGGGGGACACAGTGTGGATGACCAGGAGCTTAAATACGGCCTCTCTGTAACAGGTCTGGTGCATCCCGAAAAAATCCTGACCAACAAGGGCGTCGAGGTTGGAGACAAACTCATACTGACAAAACCGATAGGAACGGGAATCGTTGCCACGGCTGTTAAAGGTAAGCTGGCCAGCCGGGATGCCATAGACACTTTGATCGACGTCACCTCAACCCTCAACGACAAACCCTCACAAATCATGCTGGGATACCATGTCCATGCCTGCACGGATGTCACCGGCTTTGGCCTGGGTGGGCACGTATTGGAGATGGCTAGAGGGAGTCACGTGGAGATCGCCATCTACGCGGAAAAAATTCCGATTATTGACGAAGCTAGAGAGTACGCCTTGATGGGGCTGATACCGGCCGGAAGTTACGCCACAAAACACTTCTGTGAAAGCATGGTGGAGGCTGAGACCGGAGTGGAAACCGTTCTCATGGACCTCATCTTTGACCCCCAGACATCAGGGGGCCTCGTTATTGCCATCTCCCCAGACCAGGCAGACGCCTTCCTCCACGAGTTGCAAAATGCAGCCGTTCAATCCGCAGCGATTATCGGCGAGGCGATTGCCCCTCATTCAAAAGGAAAATTACAGATTATTTAAGTGGAACTCCATTACGCCCGTCAGTTGGCCTGACTCCCCCGTGCAGAGCGTTTGGCTTCTCAGGACCCCTTCCAGTGTGTAAGGTTCTTCGAGCCATAATACCCCAAGATGCGCACAGCAGCGAATGTTCGCGCGCAAACATTGACAATATGCCTTAATTCCTATAAATTATTTTTGTCTTGCAACAGTGTCCTGCCCAACCCGGGTTTCTTAGCGGAGACTTGTTGGCAAGAGCTGAGTCTATTCTATTAATGAAGGGGGCGGTAAGCGATGAATCCGCTGCGATGGCACGGGAACGGTATGTTGAGATCCCTGTTAAGGCAGCAGGATGAGGTTCAAACTCGATGAAAACCTGGGAACACGAACTCAAAGGCTTTTTCGTGTAGCAGGTCACGATGTCCAAACTGTCCACGAGGAAAGGTTGCGAGGGAGTAGCGAACGGGGTTGTAGTTATTCGGGTTCCCAGAAATCCAAGTCTTCCTCTCTTGGAAAGACTGATCAGTCAGTTTTTGCAAATGCTTACTGAGATGTCTGTGGAAAAAACACTCTGGATTGTCGAGCTTAACCGGATTCGCGTGCATCAATCAGAAGAAAACAGTGACGCATGATATGCCGAAGTAGAAAAAGGGCCGGGCATTCCGACAGCTTCCCCCTTTTGAAAAGGGGGATTGAGGCAAATTTTTCTGATATAGCCCGGGCTTTTTGACAACATAGGTTCTCACGGCTTCAGGAACAGTGATGTGGCCGTAGAGTTTGTTCGAAGCTTCAGTTAGATCGTCACAATAACCAAAGCGATGGCGGAACAGTAGCCAAGGACTCAGGGGCCTTGTGAGGAATACATACTGGGTTAGGGGGTAAGGCAAGACGATCTTTTACGATTTGGTGGTGTTGTGTAAAGCATGAAATGGGACTGGACCGGGGAGACTCTCTGCGGGGCCTGAAATGTGGTTTCTGGCGGTTTCGATATGCATATCAAATCTGCGGTAGAATCGTTGGATTAGCGGTCAGAGATCATGCAAGGCTCACTGTATCTTGACAATTCATGATGTTACAGCAATATCCCACTGAGACCTCTACAGCCCCTTTTTGGTTCCCAAATGGGATTTGGTATGATATCTAGAATGAAATCGGAGGATAAGGAATAGACTGTTTGGCAAGGTAGGTACAAAATCATGTGTCAGTCGTAAAAGGGACGGACACAGCCTCATTGTCTTCAAAATAAGGAGGTCCAAAAATGCCGCTGGAGGAGAAAAAAACCTTTGTCGAAGACCCCAACCCCAATATGACGACCGAAGAGAAAAACAGGCATCTTTCGTATATGCTTGGCGTCGCTCCCCATCACGGACGAAATATTTTCCGCATCGAACGCATCGAAATCGGAGCGTCGGGCTGGTGGATCCATTACCGGACTGAGTCGTCCGACTGATGCACATGGGGAAGGACGATATCCGTCAGCCCAAGTGTCCACAAGATTGGTAGAACTAGTGACAGGAATGGGGACGCTGGTAAAAAATTAAGTTGACAAAGGAAAGCGTAAATACGAATAGATCCCATGCCAAGACAAGCCCGCCTTGACGCCCGCCCGCATCGCCTGAGCCTCGCGACCCGCCTGCCAACGCCTGAGACAGCATTGAGCTTATGTGCCGGCACCCGCCTGCCATCGCCACGTATGGCATGCATCTTATATGCTAGCATCTCTGGCAATGGCGGGCAGGTCTCTGGCAATGGCGGGCAGGTGGCGGGCAGGCACCCGGTGTCCTGCATCACATCATGATCCGTGGAATCGAGCGTCGAAAAATATTCATAGCAGCAACGAAAAGTGAAGGCAAGGAGTCTTTTCTGCTTTTGGCCTGCCTGTGCCGGCACGGCAGACAGGACAGTCAGCGAGTTGGGGATGTCGCTTAGAGAACTGGCCAGGCGGTTGGAAATGAGCCCCCCTGGCGTGGGGTTCTCGGTCGAAAGGGGAGAAACCATTGCCCGCGAAAATGGGTTGCAATTAA
>Ga0209986_10003727_pt1 | contig 13227 bp, 11 predicted proteins | sample BlataG_FD_183168 | JGI IMG/M metagenome (GOLD analysis project Ga0209986, IMG submission 183168) | Deep subsurface microbial communities from Black Sea to uncover new lineages of life (NeLLi) - Black_00105 metaG (SPAdes) (version 2) | ecosystem: Environmental > Aquatic > Marine > Oceanic >...
CAGCCCATGGGGAAGCTTTTACCAGACGCTGCTGGTATTGATATTCTTCTTCCCACTAGGGATGTACTTTCTGTTCAAGCGGGGTCGTGATGAAGACTGGTTTATTTTCCTATTTGGTCTAACCACAGTCTACTTCGCAGGGAGTATGATTCGACTTGGACTCATTCTCGCCCCGGCCGTAGCAGTCATTGGAGCAGTCGCGGTTTACAGCATCCTCTCTCCGTTCGCCAAAATTGTAACTCAACAGTCAGTCTTTGAGAGGCGTCGATTTCGAATCAGCTCAGCACTCACATCTGAGCACGCAATCGGAGCGTATATGATTGTTGGACTCTTGCTGTCAGTGAACGTGATTCTGGGTGCAGACTACGCCGCTCAAATGTCCAACCCTGAGTTTTCTCCCGGTGGAATTTCCGGCGGCGCAGGCTTCACCGATTGGCCCACCTCAATGACATATATCCGCAATGTATTACCTGACGACGCAATTATTGCCAGCTGGTGGGATTACGGATACTGGATCAATGGTGCAGCGGGTGGGACCACGATTGTAGATAATGCAACATTCAACAGTACGCAAATCGCGTGGATGGGCTATGCATTAATGGCGCTGAATCTGACGGAGTCACTCAAGACCTTCAAACGCTGGAATACCACCCATGTCCTTGTATATTGGGGGCATGGCAACCCCGGTTTCGGCGGCGATGAGGGCAAATGGCCTTGGATGGTGCGGATTGCGGAGGATCGGCTCGGGTCCGACTTCATTGATGATGCGATATACCTCAGTGAGAACGATGCGACTCTTGAGGCGTTCTACTCATCAACACTGTTTAAACTACTGGTCTATGGTGAGCCCAGGGATCAAAATGAAGCCACTGAGATGGGGCTTACAAATGATCGAATGGCCATCGACCAATCAATCTGGGGCAACTCTGATTATACAAGTCATATGCCAACAGATTTGCACGGTGCTTTCTTGGTGCCATATTACAGCTCTGAGTATGGCACAGTCAAGATTTTCGAGATTGATTACACGATGTACGATCAGTACGTCAACAGGACCCTAGCGGATTGGGTGCCTGATTTGGCCCCTCTAGATGGAGGTATCGCTGATGGTAACATCACTGATGACGAGAGAGAATTTCAGAACTATCCGGTTGTCTTCGGAGGTGGCTATGACGCAACTGTGTACACAAAGTCAAACGCGACCCATATGTACTACGGTATTCAAATGGACAACTACACGTTGGGTCAAGATGCTTTCGGTATGCAGCTTGCACCTCTTGATTCAACTAATCGTCCTGATATCCGAATTGTGAACTACGATGGTCAAGAGTTCTATGATGGCAACGTAGGATTCGATGGAGAATGGGGCGCCGACTCAAGCGATCTGAACGCGATGGAGTTTGGCACTGGCGAAAACGTGATCGAGTTCATAGTCCCGCTCTATTCGCAAGACCCGCAGGATGTTTTCATGCTTGGCGGCATGAACTACCAGCTCAGGTTCTTGTTCTGGAATAATGTTCTCTCCGGCGAGCCTACACTCTCATCCGACTGGACGTCTTTCTGGGCCCCAGTAGATCTCTACTAATGAAAACACGATCTGGCGGTTGACCTTATGGCCCATCGCTAGTCCCCTCCTTTAGAGTGAGTACTAACTAGATGTCTGGCGCGTTCTTTTCTTCGCACGTCGACGATAGTCCCCATACCTATCTTGAGGACTGTACCTTGCTGGATGTGGCGTCTTAACACGTTTTCCACATTTGGGACACGTGGAATCATCTAGCGTGTAATACCCACAATCTGCGCATTTGTATAACTGAGTCATCAGAAACCACTATTTGCGTTGGAACACGATAGTGCCATTATTGCCCTCGATGATCTTGGTCACCTTGCCAAGAACATCTGAAAGCACGTCTTCTGCTTCGCTATAGTCGGGGCTGACAATACATAACTTGTATCGGGGGGATCCGAGTGCGTATATCTCAACAGATGTCTTTCCCTTTTCGCCCGATTCCAGTCCGGCTGACAGTGCCCTCTTAATCGTGTCAACGCCCTTCGGTCCTGGGACAAGGATAGTCATTTCCCCATCTATCTCAACTTGCGGTATCTCGATACGCGCTTTTGCTAAGTCTGCCACTTGTTTCCGGAGCTTCTTGGTGGCCTTAACTTCCTCAAATGCATCAACACCCAAGTCTGAGGCCTTTTCTAATCCCTTGTATATCTCACCAAAGACATCCTCAAGGGGCCAGCCAATCTGTTCATAGATTTTCTCTAGTGAAACATCATTTTCCTTTGCAACTAATTCCAGGAGCTTTTCAGCCTTTTGAGCACGCTTCCAATCGTTATTCTTGGCTCTCCTTGCCTCAGATGAAACTCGCCTTAGGGAGCAGTCAATATGCATCTTATGCGTATCAACCTGAAGCACCTTGACAACTACTCGCTTATTCTCATGAATGTGATTGCGTATATTCCTGACCCACGTACTGCTAATTTCAGAGATGTGGATGAACCCCTCCTTTTCACCAAACTCTGGCAATTTGACGTAAGCGCCATAGGGGGCAACCTTTGTAGCAACTGCAATCGCGTACTCATCAGTGTGAGGCCACTCAGCACGCTTCAAAACCATTCTCCACAAACCTCCAACTAGCGTTTCCCATGCGGGACTATGGAAGCGCTTCCAGCTCTCGAGCTATCGGCTCAAGTTTGGCCTTTCCGCCAGATGGTTTAGCCAGTATCTTCTCACATTTCAGACACTTGACCTCGGTCGTTGAGTGGCTGAAGATAATTTGCTCATTCTCGCAGTCAAGGCATTTCACTTTAATGAACCGTGACCTGGGCTGCTGAATGATTTCGCCTTTGCCCATTAACATCACCTAAACTTTTTCTATTTCTATCTTCTTCAGTCGCATGCTCTTCGATATGAGTGTATAGTCACATTCAGTGCATTGAAGCCTAAGTGTGGTCTTCTTTGTTGTCTTAGCGAATCGTTTCTGAATGGGCTTTGGAAACGAACCATAGCCTTTGGTCTTCCTGGTCATCCTACGCGCCCCCTCTGCCATCGATCTGTCCTTGCCTTTTTTATACACACTTACTTGGTGCAGTGTATGGCCCCCGCAGCGAGGGCAGAATTTTCTCATAGTGCTCTTGACTTTCATGCGAATATCACAAGCCTTTGATGCCGCTTGAGAATGGTGGTTTCCCGATGTTTCAGGCTTGGAGCGCATTTTTAACCTTGTCGGCCTTACCCTTTGTTTTAACGTGCCCCTACACGATTCTGCGTTGCAGTTTATGAAGTCACAATCAAGGTTTCGTCTGTGTACGAAAAAGAAGGAAACATCTCCCCAGATGTCGTGGGTTCCTGTCCCCAACAGTGACTCGCTGAAAGTGGAATCGAGTCTAGGTCAGTCTGTGCATCCCTTTGCATACATGGCGCGAGGCCTGTTTACGCGGTTTCGTTCTACCTATGACAATGTCCAGACAAGATAATTAAACACTGTGCACTCCTACGCAACACTCCCGACTCGGTAAGACAAACGGGATTCTCAGTTTCAACTCCATTAGTAGTCTGACTGGAACAATGAGTACCGTTACATCGTTGATTCAGAACGCTGTCACACTCAGGAACAGACCTAGAGAGCGTCGTCGGAGATGGCTGAAGTGATGACAGAGGCGAACGTGGATGGCAGGGTCCAACAGAGGCTCGTGGTAGGAGGGGGGAGTTTCATAATTGAGGGCATGTAACGAAAAACTAGCCCCTGTCGGAACCCTTACCACCGCATACCTATACCCGTACCTATACGTTCGTCATTTTGTCAGCTTCATCCGTCATTTCGTCCAATTCTATTCATTTTTTCGGTCAAATAGATGGCGACTATTTAAGCATAATCGACAAATCGTCGAATTAATCCATCATAATGTTCAAAACTAATAACTATGTGTTTAAATAAAACTTCTGTACTCTAATTCCTAGGTGAAGAATATGGTATTCCATATCGTAGAATTCCTAATGGGTCCGGCTGAGATCCTGACCCAAGGTATGGTGGGTTTCATCTTGGGACTCGGAATGAATGCACTCCATTCGCTGAAAGACGCGCGTGAGCGTGTTCTTGTGGGGGGACAGGCGAACCTGACCGACAATCAGCTCTTGCACATTGGCATTATGGGATGTGGAGAGGCTGTAGTGCATCAGGATTCTACTGGCCAAGCTGTGAGTGTTCAAGTCACATACTTTCGTGGTGCTCATCTAGTAGAAGGTCAATCGTGGACTGGTCGGCGCGTCGCTAATGGAGTCCTTCTACACGGACTACCCACACTTACGCATCCATCAGCTACCGTCCATTACTCATTGGGAGCTTGACCCTATGGTCCTCCGGAAATTCAAGTTCCTGACGGAGCCACCCGAACTCCTGATGGGTTATCAAGAGCGTCTCGATGCTGGTCAGGTCGAGCTAGCAGTAGCGTACATTCGGGAGATCGTTGGTAAATACATTAGCGACTCTACAGGGGTTGATCGCTACAGCACAATCTTACTCCATTATCTCGAAGATGGAGATTACAAGAGTTTCTCTCCTAATTCCCATAGCGCATTCACTAGGGAGGATACAGCTAATGAAAGAGTCCAGAGAGTCATACGATTCCTATGAGGATGGAGAAGACTCGCAGATTGAAGAGATTCGGAAACAGTTTCACATACGACACCTGACTACCGATGAACGAGATAGAATTATCCGACTGTTCAATACTGAACACCCATACCGCCAGACTGACTCTGAAACGGATGAGAAAGCTGTAGCCTCACGCGAGAAACATCTTCTAACTCCCAAGCAAAGGGACGCATTCATTGATGAGTACAATGCAGAGCTTCTGACCCCCGAGGAACGGGACAGATTCGTGAAGGAGTACAATGCCGAACACTCCTTCCGTCGTATAGATACTGAAACGAATCAAAATCACCACCACCGCGAATACCGAACGTCAGGTCTTTCTGAGTCTCCCGAATTAAAAGCAAGGAAACGCTTTGGTAAACTTCGAGAGGTGAGAGTATTCCTGCCCCATTTTGGACAAAACTTGCAGTCTCCTAGTGAGGTAATAGAGCTAATCAAGAACGAGTATTCCGGTGTTCAGTATCGTCAGGACTTGGATTCATTAATGAAAACTGTGATTGACCACTTCAGACTAATCTATGCCTTGGATGACAGAGAAAAAATAAGTCAAGGAGAAGTTAAAGAAATTGCAGCAAAGCTTGACATTAGACCTCGGGATGCAATTAGATGGGCCTTCTACAGTCATAAGCCGCGCCTTTATGAGGTTTTGTCTAGAGCTACTTCGCGTTCAGAAGCAAAGCAGAGAGTTGATGGAATAAGGAATGGTATTGATGGGATCGCGAGTTGGGAGGATGTTCAAGAGCGGCTTACCGAAATCTATCCCCTCGGAGAGCATGAAACGAGAAGCCTTTTTCAATCGCGCAAGCGCAATGTAGTCGATTTCTTCAGGGTGCTCAATGAGGCTGAAAAGGGGGGTACAGTTGCAGGGATAGCACGACGAACAGGAATACCAAGAAATCGTGCATCTGCGATTATGAACGGACACTTACCATATCTCATTCGTCTTATTCTTCCTTCTGTGGAACGAACAAGCACCATGCCTACCCTAACATATGATGTGAAGATAAAGCCGCCTGAGATTCGAGGTATTAGAGTCGAAACAATTCCACAATTGAAGAAGATAATCAGAGGTGACTCTCCACTACTCTTCATCCGTAGTGACCTCCCGCAACTGCTGAATGATGCAGCAATTCATCTCGAATTATGCCGTGATTATCGGGAGAAAGATCTCATCTCATATGGTGAGTTGACTACTCTCGCGCAGAAATCAAAGAAGCATCGGAGAACCATCCACCGCTGGGTATGCGAAGGTGTTATTCCCAAGGTACATGTTCTCATAAGCCGGTCATGGTCTAGGGAGAAAATTGAACAAAGGCTAGACGAAATGAGAAGGCGATCAAATGGAATCACCAACATGGAGGAGCTTGACAAGCGCTTCGATAATCTTTACTACTCCGAATCTTACTCCCTTCTGGGCGGGTATGATGCGAATCGTAGCTTTGCTAAGAGGTTTTTCCGTTTCTTAGAAACCATTTCAGTGTATATGAAGAATCCAGAAACCTCGGTTCTACCGAGGTGGGCCGTTAATATGTTGTATCAGGGGACTGTGGCCAAGTACGTTAGAATTGGTGCGAGTATACCAGCGGAGTTTCCAATGCAAGGAATGAAGTGGTTACCACGGATTCATACTGAACGAAAAAAATGGGATGATTTCATTGAGGTTCCTCTAGTAGTCACATCTTCTAAAGACATTCTTGGCGTGTTGAATCAAATACCTTCTCTAAACACACTTGAAATCAAGACCTATGAGCAGCAGTTCGGAGAGATGCCAAAGCATCTAGCACTCATGTATCTCCTCGGCATAATTGTTTCAGATGGTCATTTTGGAACCAAGATGATGATATCAACACGGGTTCTTCTAAGTGCCAGTAAGACGTACTCCTTTTGTGATGAATTGGGAAGTGCCTTTTGCTATGCATTAGGCAAGCTTGGTATCGAAGGGTGGTGGGACCGAGATGAAGTAATACCTACTGGGGAGATGAGAAAGTGGATGAGTGCTAAAAGCCCACTTTTTGTATGGATGCGACAAACACTACTGGGTTTCAAGACTTCTTCTACAAAAAGCACGATAGCACTTGAGGCCGACTGGATTTTGGATACACCCTACGATTGGCGAGTAGCGTTTCTGCAAGGACTTGCAGATGGGGATGGATGGGCCAGTATCAAGAACCAATATGCAGGTATTGCGACAAAGGTCAATCAGGACTTTGTACAACGGTTATTTACTTCCCTTGGTATTGAAGCCAATAACTATTCAGGAATGGTACAGATTCATAAGAAAAAGGCTCTAGAAGCAGTGCAACAACTGTCTCTGTTTCGGCACGCGCGTGAACGACAAGAACGTCTAGCAGATTTGGTTGATATGCTGGATTCAATGAAGATTTGTCACATGACTGAGCGAGAAAAAGAACTCATTCTTGACCTTCACGACCAAGGGCTAGGGACAGGCGAAATAGTGGAAACGCTGTGGAAAGAGCATCAAGTAGCTCGCCGTCCGGGTGCGATTAGAGCGCTTCTCAAGCGAACTAATGAAGGCGAAGACAAGCAGTCAGAGCAAAACTAGATACAACAGCATGTTCAGTATGCTGTCGGCAACGGGGACAGTACTTGTTCATGACACTCTTCACTTTCATTTGAGAATCACCAGACTCAGGTTGTGGGACCCGGCTTTAGGTCGTTTATAACCATTGGGGCGTGAGCTAACGTGTTTGACGGAATGGTTCCATCAGAACCAGCCGAGCTGCGTTCCCACGTGCGCTATGACTAGGGAAACCACAAGCATAGATGCAAAGATCACGACCAAGGTAGGTCCAACCTTGATACCAGGAGTTTCGTCCTCGAAGAAGCGTATGAGGCCAGCTCCGCCGGAGGGCATCGGCCCTTCACCTTTCTTCTTCCTGCGTTTCTTTTGGGTCTTAGGCATACCTTTGTGTCTCCTGGACCGATGACTTGAGCCTGATATCAACTTTTAATCCTTTTGACAGGTCAGGGGTTGGGACTCAGTCAGGGGGCTTCAGTACACTCACAGGGTGTCCTTCCACACTTGGAGCACACCCCGTTGTACTTGTTGCATAGCGCCCCGGAGAGATCGATGTCCAAGAGGTTCGCAATCGAGCACACCCACGCAAAGACATCTGCGATCTCATCAGACATTTCGTTTCTACTCTTCCCTCTTAGGATTGCATCGCTCAGCTCGCCAAGTTCCTCGAAGGTTCTAAGCAATGTTCTCTCTAGTCCTCTTGCCCTGTCTCTATCTAGGTAGATACGACGTATCATGTCCTGTGCTTCTTTCGTATCCATAAGAGCTCACCTCACGAAGCCCACGATTGCAGTGGTCCCTTACCTGAATCTCAGGTGTGCGTATGCGGGCGTATCAGTATCGAAAGCATAATGGACGTTCTGATAGTCCTTTCGAAATTCCTCAACTTCAGCTGCAATCCTATTCACATTCTCACCTTTCATCACAACACGGTGCATAAGCTCTGCGATTGCATCCATCTCGGACTCTTTCATGCCCAGTCTCGTCATCTCGCTCGTTCCCAATCGAATTCCACCGGGTGTCTTGTAGTCGCGTCCCATCTTCTTGTCCCAGGGCAGAAGATTGCGATTGATCACAATGTTCGCGTTTTCCAGCTCTTCTTCTACAGTTCGACCGTTTTTCATTGGTGAGTCTGATATGTCCGCTAGAACCACATGAGATTCGGTGAAGCCTTTGTGTTCCGCAATCACTTTCCATCCTCTCTCATGGAGCGCCTGTGCCAGAGCCTTAGCATTCCTGAGTATCTGGTCCATGTATGCATCTCCAAACTCAGTCATCTCTGCGAGTACTACTGCAAGCCCGGCCACGTTGTGGAGGTGGTGATTACTAAGCATTCCTGGGAATGATGCCTTCTTAATCGGTTCAGCGAACTCAGCCTTGGACAAAACAATACCGTGCTGCGGGCCAGGCATGGTCTTATGCGTTGAGGCAGTCATAATGTCTGCACCCTCCCTCAACGGGTCCTGAAATCGTCCTGCTGCAATCAGGCCTGAAACGTGCGCTGAGTCATAGCCAATCTTCATTTCGTACTCGTCAGCAATCTCTCGAAACTCCTTCACCGGATGTGGGAATGGGAAGACACTGCCTCCGAAAAGCAAGAACTTGATGTCCTTCCCGTCTGCATGCATTTTCTTGATCAGCTTCATGCTTGCATCCACATCGATGTTGAATTCATTATCATCAAAGATCCAGTTCCTCACCTTGTGGCCTCTTATTGCCCCAGCGGTTCCCCCCAGGTCCTTCCTAGCATGAGAGATGTGTCCGCCATGTGCAATCGAAAGAGCCATCATCCTATCCAGGGGTGCCATAACCGCAGTGTACATCACCAAGTTGGCAACGACTCCGGACACCGGCCGCACGTCAGCAAACTCTGCTTTGAACAGTTTCTCAGCAAGATCTATGCAGATTAGCTCCACCTCGTCGATGTACTTACAGCCTGCATACACCCTCTCTCCCGGCCAGCCTTCTGCATAGCGGTCTCTGAAGTCACTGACTATTGCAGACCTAACGGCTGGCGAACTTACGTTCTCCGAGGCAATGAGATTGATTGTTTTGCTCATCCAGTCGTCGTGACGCTCTATCAAGTCGAAAATTCTATCGTAGTTCTCTTTATGGTCTGTCAAATTCGACACTCCTAATGTTTGCCAAACGCGCGCACTCCTGATTCTGCACAGCTGGACCGCTAGACTCCGGTTCGTTATATGACTTACGACAAGACGAAAGCCAGCAATACCGCAATCCCTATAAACCAAGAGAAGCGAACGGCAGTTCCGTGGGCCAGTGGCTTAGCCAGGTGGAGCGACAGGCTCTTAACTTGTTGGGCTTGGGATCTCCCCAAGTCCGAGGAGTGGTCGAGGGTTCTCGTGATCTGAACTCCAGCTCACGGCCCAAAAATCCCTCCTGGCCCGCCATCTATCCGCGTATTCTTCAGAGAATAAACTTAACTCGACAATTGGACAATAAGCTCTCGTTAGGCGGGTTTTGCATTGGACGCAACTCAAGAAGATATGCAACAGGAGCGTTCTCAAGATGAGTTCATGGCTATGATAAATCTAATCTATCTCTTTGGTAGCTTGGTAATCATTGGCACCAGTCCGCTGCTAATCATCCCTGCTGCAATCATAGTCAACTGGATCACAACACTTCTTATTGATGACTATTCTTCAAGAATGCAAATACTCGAAGAGCATGGTTTCTACGCACTCGCAGCAGTAATGATTCTCCTATTCATCATAGGGCTTGTAGTGACTTTCCGGTTCCTTCCGGTCGATGCCAGCAAATTCCGCTCTTCACTGTTGACAATTTCAGGACTATTTCTGCTATTCTTTCCAATAGTACCACTCGGTGGTTATGTTGCACGCGGTGGGATTCACGGAATGGTTTTTGGATTTCAACTCGAGCTATGGTATCTCCTTCCTCTAGTTGGGGTTGCAACCCTTGTTCTTACCAAGCTCATGTCCACACCACGTCTGGACCGTATTTCAATAGCAAGTCTATCCATCGGGCTTGTTATCATTGGCATATTATCTCTAGCGGCTTTTGTTGTTGCTTACTCAAGTTGGCCTGTAATTGACACCAGTGGCGAAAATTATCCAACACCCTTCTCACTGCTCGGGCTAAGTTCTGGTGTTCTTATCCTTTCAAGCACTATTGCATATGCTTTGACTCAAAACGATAAGGAAAACCATCTTGCAGATGATTGACTCGCATCTTCAAATCCCTCTTAGCTCGCCATCTTCATTCTGCAAACAATGACTGAGCAAGGAAATCGATTGTCATGGAGTAGACGTTATGGTTTCAACTTCCAGAACACATTTTACGAGCAACTGAAAGTGTGTTTTGGCTGGGGTCAACAAGATATGATACTGCTAAACCCTAACAATCATGCTCGTAAATATCCTGACGAAGCATCAAGAGAAATCATGCTTAGGACAATCCAGTTCTTTGAGAACAAGGGAAAAGTCAGACTCAAGAATGACGACCACGCATTGGTCTGGTATCAAGATTTTCTTGATTATGTCAAGAAGGAGGAAATCTTCTACAAGCTACTTACACCGCCAGAATACGGAGGGGAAGGTTGCCGCTGGGATACATGGCGAAACATGGAATTCAATGAGATTCTAGCCTTCTATGGATTGCATTACTGGTATACCTGGCAGGTGACAGCCCTCGGATTGGGGCCTATATGGATGAGCAAGAATGAGGAGGTGAAACAAAAGACAGCTCAACTGCTGAAAGATGGCGGAGTATTCGCTTTCGGATTGAGTGAGAAAGAACACGGTGCTGACATCTACTCATCTGAGATGCTGCTTAAGGTGTTGGGCGATAACAAGTACGAGGCAAAGGGCAGCAAGTACTACATAGGGAATGGCAACATAGCTAGCTTGGTTTCCATCTTCGCCAAGACAGACAAGCCTACGGACCCGGATGACGAAAAGTACGGAAATTACGTGTTCTTCGTTGCTGACTCGCAGCATGAGAAGTATGAGTGTGTCAGGAACCTTGTCGCAGTCCAATCATACGTGGCGGAGTATAGGCTCAATGATTATCCAATAACCAATGCAGATATTCTATCCAACGGGCGTGATGCCTGGGATTGTACGCTGAATACAGTCAATCTATGCAAGTATAATCTAGGCTGGGCGTCGATAGGGATCTGTACCCACGCATTGTATGAAGCCATCAATCACGCGGCTAACCGGTATCTGTATGGCCACTGGGTCACTGACTTTTCGCATGTTCGTCATCTATTGGTTGATGCCTATTCACGTCTTGTGGCGATGAAGCTGTTTGCCAAACGAGCTGGGGACTACATGCGAACAGCCGCTCTTGAAGATCGTCGTTACATTCTCTACAACAGCATGGTGAAAATGAAAGTCACCAGTGAGGGAGAGAAAGTAATCGATCATCTGTGGGACGTGATTGCAGCAAGAGGGTTTGAGGCTGAAACGTTCTTCTCTGCGGCAACTAGAGACATACGAGCGCTACCCAAGCTGGAGGGAACAGTTCATGTCAACATGGCCCAGATAATCAAGTTCATGCCAGCCTATTTCTTCATGAGTGCTGAATGTCCTGAAATTCCGACGGTAGATGCTCCCAAGCATGACGAGTTCATGTTCAATCAGGGCATAACAAAGGGAATGGGCTTGATACGGTTTCATGACTACCGCAAAACGTATGATACTGTCAGCTTGCCAAATGTGGACGTCTTCAAGGAGCAGATCCAAGCTTTCAACGAGTTCATGGCCGAGGCGACACCCGATGAAAAACAGGGAGAGGATCTTGACTTTATCCTCAATGCTGGAGAGCTATTCACGTTGGTAGTGTATGGACAGCTCATTATAGAGAGCGCGGAGAAGCACGATATTGGTGATGCACTACTCGATCAAATATTCAACTTCGTTGTACGCGACTTCTCATTGTACGCCCTAAAGCTTCATTCCAAGCCGAGCAGTACTGAGAAACAGCAGGAAATACTTCTGAGATGCATTAGGAAACCAAATGTCGATGAAGATTGCTTTGGGGAAGTGTGGGAGGAAGTCCATTCGCTGAAGGATCTATATGAAATGAAGCAATAGTAGTCATAATCACAATCCAAGAGAGCAGGCATCGTCCTGCTCTTCCTATCTCTTTTTCTAGGCAAACAGCTCTTACAGCGTCACCGTTCCGTGACTCTGTGAGGAATAATGTATTGGCTAACTCTGCGCTAGTGAATTTGCCCGAGAAGGTGCGCGACCGCGATGTTTTCCATGATAGAATGGGTTGTGTCTACGTCACACTGGGGCATCTCCAGCCCTACGACAGGATTCTTTCCATTCTAAAGTACTCGCCTGACCCCAATGGCAGATGGCAATCTGACAACATAAGATACCGGCGTCTTTTTCGTGGCGGAGTAGGTTCTGCAGTTGAGGGCATGAATCAAGCGCCATCCGAATACTTGGTGAGAGACCCCCATCTCGGAGCAACACTCCTAGAAGTGCCAAGGAATCATGTGACGAAGTACTTCAGCCCAGAGAAGCGCCTGAAGGAGATTCTCAGTCATGGAACCAACGATGCACTTGAAGAGAGTGCAAGGAGGATGTCCGAGGTACTTCATGATGTTCTGGGAATCCCCTTCAATCGTCTGGGAGTAACCGGAAGCATAGCATGGAATGCACACGACACAGCATTTTCAGACATCAACATGAACATCTATGGCCTTGAGATGTCAAAACGTCTTCAGGAGGGTTATGATTATGTTGCAGAGAAGAATGGACATGTGCGTCTGAGAGTTCTTTCAGAATGGGAACGAACGATGTCCAACATTCTCACCAGGATTCCATCGTATTCGGCTGGTGATCTGCGAACTCTCTTCAGCAGGAAGAAGGAGCTGTACTGCGGTGAGCAATATATCGGAGTGGCTCCAGTGCTCCTTCCTAACGAGGCACCTATCAAATACGGTAGCGAGTCGTATCAATCACTGAGATCCAAGCCAGTCACAATTGAGATGGACATCCAAAAAGACGACTATGGTATCTTCATACCTGC
>Ga0209986_10003729_pt1 | contig 13224 bp, 10 predicted proteins | sample BlataG_FD_183168 | JGI IMG/M metagenome (GOLD analysis project Ga0209986, IMG submission 183168) | Deep subsurface microbial communities from Black Sea to uncover new lineages of life (NeLLi) - Black_00105 metaG (SPAdes) (version 2) | ecosystem: Environmental > Aquatic > Marine > Oceanic >...
AAAATAGGCGGCGCTCTTCCATCATTTCTTCCGGGTCATCGAAAGAGCGGCTATGGGGAAGCGTGCCGTCATTTAAACCTACAATCAATACGATTGGAAATTCCAGACCTTTCGCAGCGTGCAGCGTTAGTAGTGTGGGGACGTTCATCGTTCCTGTGAGTGTGTCCTGGTCCGAAACTAAGGCAACTTGTTCGAGAAATGCTGTGAGTCCTTTTTTGTGAAATTCGGCTGCCAGGCGGCGTAATTCCATCACATTTTCCCACCGGTCACTGCCTTCATCAGTTCCATCATCGATGTAAGAACGGTAATCCACATCCTCCAGGATGAGATCCATAAGAGCTAAGGGAGTTAATTTGGATTTTTGGTCGCACCACTTGACAAGCAGCCCCCCAAAGTTCCTCAATACTGCGCCGGCTCGCCTTGAAATCCACTCTTGATTTGGAGCTGAGGGGTTTCTTACCAAATCGAGAAGCAAATTTCCAGGGGATACTGCGCTTGTTTGGGCTTGTGTCCGCAGTGCAATGGAGGATTTGTCCCCGATTCCTCGCCTTGGCACATTGATAATTCGAATCAGACTGATCTCGTCGTCCGGATTGTGTACCAGTCGCAGGTAGGCGATCACGTCTTTAACTTCACGGCGACCATAAAAGCGCTGGGCACCCACCAGCTTATAAGGTAATTCAGCTCTCAAGAAAGCCTCTTCCAGAAGGCGGGATTGAGCGTTGGTGCGGTACATGACGGCGAAGTCTCCAGGCTTTGCGCTTCTTCGAGCGACCAGGTTGACGATGGTCGTTATCATAAAAACCGCTTCCTCCCGGTCGTCGTAGACTTCATGCAGGACCACTTTTTGACCCTGTTCGCGAGAAGTGAACAAAAGTTTCGGGGTGCGGTATGGATGGCGGTTAATGATCGCCATGGCAACATCCAGTATTGCCTGGGTGGAGCGGTAGTTTTGTTCCAGCAGTATCACCTGGGAGTCGGGGAAGTCCTTCTCAAAGCGTAAAACGTTGTGATAGTCGGCGCCTCTCCAGCGATAAATGGACTGGTCTGTGTCACCTACAACGAAAATATTGTGATGAAATGTGACCAGGTGTTTAAGCAGTACATATTGGGCGAAATTTGTATCTTGAAACTCATCTACCAGAATATGCTCGTAGAACCGGGCGTACTTAGTGCGTACCTTTGGGAATTCTTCGAACAGAAAGGCGGTCCAAAGCAGCAAATCGTCGAAATCGAGGGCATTGCTGGTCAACAGTAATTTCTGGTAGCTTAGATAAACCCGTTGGACGGTCTCATCCCGGAAGGTGTTGATGGGGAACTCATCGGGGAGCAGTAAATCATTCTTGGCGTTTGAGATCGAAGCATGAATGCCAGGAGCACGGTAGCGCTTTTCATCCAGGTCCAGGTCTCGAATGATTCTCTTGACCAGTCCTACCTGGTCGTCAGCGTCGAAGATCACAAAGTTTGATTCAAAAGGCAGGTTTTTAGCTTCGCGGCGTAGTATTCGAGCGCAGGTGGCGTGGAAAGTACCTAATGTTATGCCCTGGGTTCCCTGCCCGATCAGATGAACCACTCGGCTTTCCATCTCGCGCGCAGCTTTGTTTGTGAAGGTGACTGCTAATATGTGCCTGGGTCTTACCCCTAACGCGCTGATCAAGTAGGCGATGCGGTGGGTTAAAACGCGCGTTTTTCCAGACCCGGGACCAGCCAGCACGAGCACCGGTCCTGGACCTGCGATCACAGCCTGCTGTTGTTGGGGATTGAGACCGGCTGTAAATTCCATATGGCTGGTCATTATAGCATAGGCAAAAATAGCGTTTGAGAGAAGTTCCAGGTATGAGGGGACCCTATTTTATACGTTGTCAAACTGGTCGCTCTGGGCTAAAATTATGCATATGGAATGGGGTATAGCAGGACATGAATGGGCGGTAGACCTTTTAAGGGAACATGTCGCCCAAGATCGGATGCGTCACGCCTATCTATTTACTGGCTCTCAAGGTGTGGGTCGCCGTACATTGGCTTTGCGGCTGGCTCAGGCATTAAACTGCGACCAACCTCCTGCGTCTGGCTTACCCTGTTTAAAATGTCGCTCGTGCGAAAAAATTGAACACATGACCCATCCCGATCTGGCAATCGTCGAAGCGGAGCGGATCGGAGGGACATTAAAGGTCGACCAAGTTCGTGAATTGCAGCGCAGCCTGACGTTAACTCCTTATGAAGCCCGTTACAGGGTGGCAATTCTGCTGCGGTTTGAAGAAGCTCATCCCAGTGCGGCGAATGCGCTGTTAAAAAATCTCGAAGAGCCCCCGCCCAAGGTGATTTTAATCTTGACTGCGAGCAGCGTTGAGGATTTGCTGCCCACAGTAGTCTCACGCTGTGAAGTGCTCCGCTTGCGGTCTCTAGCTTTGAATGAGGTCAGCCAGTGGTTGGAGGACGATTGGGATATTGGCTCTGAAGAAGCAGGCTTGTTGGCGCATATCTCTAGTGGAATACCGGGATATGCCCTGCGATTGCACAAGGAACCGGAGCTTATGGAGAAGCGTGCGGTCTGGTTAGAAGACCATCAGCGTTTGATCTCCTCTGGTCGAGTTGACCGATTCGCATATATTGCACCCCTGATTTTTACCAAAAACCCATCAAAGACCAGAACTGAGCTGCGAGATAGGTTCCTGATATGGATTTCACTGTGGCGCGATGTGCTCCATAAAGCAATCGGCACCTCTACGCCAATTTCGAACCTAGACCATGCTGAAGTGATCGCGGGATTGGTGGAAGCGTTTGGCGAGGATAATGCACGCAGCATGGTATCAGCGCTGCAGCGAACATTGATCTTGATTGACAAGAATGTGAACGCGCGCTTGGCAGCCGAGGTGTTGATGTTGGATTTGCCATATCGGAAGATAGACCCCCCCGCGGGGGAGACGCATTTTCAAGGACAAACCGGTTAAACTCAAATTTTTTGATGGAAAAGGCGTTTTTTGTGCATCAAGGGTGTAAAATGTACTGTATGGAAAGTTCAACCAACAGCGCTGTAGAACACAGCGTCAGAGATAATACGTGAGGAGTCTATGCAGGAAATTGGTGAAGGAATTTATTACGAAGATTCATTCCCGGGAGTAACATTAGGTGCTTTGTTTTTTTCGCAAGGCATGGTCATCATAGATGCTCCGCTGAGAACAGAGGATGCTCGCTCATGGCGCTCAATGTTAATGAATCAATATGGATGGTCAAACCGATTCCTCGTGAGCCTGGATTCTCATCCGGATCGAACGTTGGGCTTGAGGGCGATGGAAAGTACGATAGTGACTCATCAGGAAACAGCCGAAGTGTTTGACGGTCGCCCCACAATATTTAAAGGTGAAGATGTAAAAACTGGCTCTGATTGGGAATTCTATAATGAAGTGATTGGGATGCGTTGGGTGGTTCCAGGTATAACCTTCAACCAGCGCCTCTCCCTTCATTGGAATAGTTCGGAAATTATCCTTGAGCACCACCCTGGACCTACTGCGGAATCGATTTGGGTTATTCTCCCTGAAGAACAGGTGGTTTTTGTGGGAGATACGGTTGTCCTCAACCAGCCCCCTTTCTTAGCGAACGCAGACCTGGAAATATGGGTTGAAGAATTAGAGCTGCTCATGAAATCTTATCAGAATTATGTGATTATTTGTGGTCGCGGAGGTCCTGTAAAAATGGAGGATATGCACGAGTTGAGAAAGTTTTTGAGAAATGTAATGAGGAGAATGGAACGGATGGTAAATAAAAAGACCTTACCCGAAGCTACTGAAAAGATGGTACCTTCTTTGCTCTCGAAATTCTCTTTTCCAAGTTTATATAAAACGAAATATACCAAGCGTTTGGAATACGGTTTGTACCAGTGTTATCTGCAGCGATATTTCCCTTACGATGCTCTTGATCAATCCGTTTGAAGACTCGAAAATCAATGAAAGTTAACTAATAGCCGTTATTCATGTTCCTCCTCACAATGGCATTTCATCAAATTTACTATGACTGACTACTGGTAAACACTTAAAATATGCCATCTTCTAGTTACCTCCCTATTTACAAGCTCACACGTGGAAAAACGGTTGAATCCGTTCATTATGGGGCTGTTGCAGTAGTTGATGTCAGCGGCAATCTGGTTGCTTGGTATGGCGATCCAAATGCCGTGACTTTTTTGCGTTCATCCGCAAAGCCATTCCAAGTTATGCCTCTTTTTGAGCACGGGGGTAAGGAAGCCTACGATCTGACAAATCGAGAAATCGCAATCATGTGTTCTTCCCACTCTGGTACGGACGAACAATTTGATTTAGTGCAGTCGATTCAGGAGAAAATAGGTGTTCACGAATCAAATCTCTTGTGTGGTGTCCATTATCCTTTAAATGAAAACACGGCTGATAGGATGCGTAAGAACGGCGTGCAGCCCACACCCAACAGGCATAATTGTTCAGGTATGCATACCGGTTTACTTGGATATGTGGAGATGATGGAAGGGTCCTCGCCGCTAACATCTGAAGGTTTAACCTATATTGATCCCAATCATCCTGTACAGGAGGAAATCCTTGCATCCTTCGCAGGAATGTGCAACATGTCAGAAGACCGGATCGCGATAGGGATCGATGGTTGTTCGCTGTCAACCTTTGGTGTGCCCTTGCGGAATGCCGCCTTGGCATACGCCAGGTTGTGCGACCCGGAAGCTGGCGAGGTCTTGCCCACCGAAAGAGCTTCTGCCTGCCATACCATTACTGAAGCGATGACATCAAATCCGGATATGGTTGGCGGACCTGGTCGTTTTGATACCCGCCTGATGGAGGTTGCTGGTGGGCGCGTAGTGACTAAAGGTGGGGCTGAAGGCTTTCAGGGGGTGGGCTTGATGCCGGGTGTTATGGGCTCGAGTTCTCAGGCGCTTGGTATCGCCATAAAGATATCGGATGGCGATGCACGTGGGTCTGTCTGTTCAGCAGTCACGTTGGAGGTTCTGCACCAGTTGGAGGTACTGTCCCCAGGAGAAATGGCTGCTATGGCTGAATTTGGTCCGAGCACGCCCGTTTACAATTTGCGGGATATTAAAGTGGGACAGGCTCGTCCCTCCGTTGCGCTTGAATTTGCATCTGGATAAAAAAAACTGTCTTCAACTCAATTTAAATATGCAGCCCAGCGAATTTGCTCTAACAATCCACAAAAGACTGCTTGACACCTATGGTATTCCAGAGTGGAGGAATCCGGTTTCACCTTTAGATGAATTGGTCTCAACCATTCTTTCCCAAAACACAAATGACACAAACCGTGATCGCGCCTTCAAGTCTCTGAAAGCCCGTTTTCCTACTTGGGAAGCGGTAAGGGATGCGGATGAACATGAGGTGATTGGTTCTATTCGAACTGCAGGTCTTGCCAACCAAAAAGGACCGCGTATTCAAAATATGCTACGAGAAATCACAGCCCAACGCGGTGAATTGGAGTTGGATTTTCTAGAAAAACTTTCTACGGTAGAAGCCTCGGATTGGTTAAGGAGCTTCAAGGGAGTTGGACCGAAAACAGCAGCGATTGTGCTTCAATTCTCGCTCGGTAAACCAGCGTTTCCGGTGGACACACATATCTATAGGGTAACGGGTCGCTTGGGATTGCGCCCCCAGAAGATGAACTCCGATAGAGCCCATTCTTATTTGGCAGAACTCTTTCCCCCGCAATCCTATTATGCAGTCCATCTCAATATAATCCGTCTGGGTCGCGAGGTTTGCCACGCTCGCCGCCCAGGTTGTGAATTCTGTCCTTTAAACGATCTGTGTGAATATTATACTGAGAGCAGTGAGAAAATGGCTGGCGCTGTTCTCAATCACAGTCACTGGGAAAAGGGTCAGTACGGGAACAGATAGAATTATGGAAAATGGAATTATTAAAAGAAACCGCGAATTTACGTGCCTATTATTGTCGAGTTTATTAGTCACATTTGTTATGAACAAAATCATCTGGAACATATGATTTTTGACAATTATCGAGACAGGAAATTCCCTGTAAAATATGTACAGGTTGAATTTCAGGGTATATCCCTGATGTTGCTCATCGCTGTTTCCTCCTTTGGCGAAAGCCTCCGCCTGGTCAATTCCATTTCCCAGGCGGAGGCTTGATTTTAAGGAGATGGAGTATATGAAACGTATCGCTCCTTTAAAAATAAAAGCGATTGTCCTAGCGTTTGGAATAACACTTGCAGCCTGTTCGACATCTGGAAAAGCGCCATCAGGAATTACAAATTCTGACCTGGTTGCAAAAGTCGAAGTTACAGCAGCAGTTAACCAACCGGGCGCTCCGCTGGCGACTGTGACTGCAGAGCCAACGAGTAAATTAAAGGAGACAGCAACCCCACCCCCAAATATAACGCTGGCGACAAATAATATCCTTCCGGAACCTGTGGATTTACGTTCCTTTCAGGATGACCTTGAGCGGCTATATGAAGAGGCAAGCCCTGGAGTTGTATCGATCCGTGTTCTCTCCCTGGATGGGCAAACCCTGGGTTCCGGTTTTGTATACGATAAGTCCGGTCATATAATCACTAATTATCACGTCGTGCGGACCGAATCTGATGTGGAGGTGACTTTTTCAACGGGTGATAAGACGAGCGCTAGAATAATTGGAGTGGATCCGGATTCAGACCTGGCTGTATTAAAGGTAAATATACCATTTCAGGAGCTTGTCCCGCTCCCGTTGGGTGATTCTGACGAGGTAAAGGTTGGACAATTTGCAGCAGCTATCGGCAACCCGTTTGGACTGGAAGGAGCGATGACGTTCGGTATCGTTTCCGGAACGGGGCGTATATTACGATCCCTATCATCTGCATATCGTAGAAGCAGCACCTCAGTGGTTGAAACCATTCAAACAGATGCAGCAATAAACCCAGGCAACTCAGGAGGTCCGCTGCTTAATATGGACGGTGAGGTGATCGGTGTCAACGAATCGATTGCCACCAGTGGAGCTGACCGACATTATATTGGAGTCAGTTTTGCGATTTCCATAAATTTTGTTAAGCGGATCGCTTCAGCATTGATCCAGGAAGGAGAGTTCATCTATCCATATTTAGGGATTTCTAGCGTCGATGAACTGAGCATTTTTGAGCAGGAAGCTTTAGGTTTGTCGCGTTCAAGTGGTGTCTATATCACCGATGTGATGCCAGATGGACCGGCTGACCAGGCTGGACTTCAGGCGGGCACTCAGGAAACGGATGTTCATGGCGTGCGCGCGGGTGGGGATTTGATATATGCGATTGACGGTCATCCAGTAAAGGACTTTAATGAATTGATCAACTACTTGATAAAAAATATGAGTCCAGGAGATGAGGTCGAATTGACAGTTCTTCGGGGGGATCAAGTGATTAAATTTGTGGTCACTCTGGGCAGACGTCCTATCGAGGAAGTCGAAGAACGTTAGAAATCGATCTTATAAAGGTAGAGAAAAGTGGAGTGCATGTCAAATCAAATTCGATTTATGCAATGGTTCATTCAAGGTATTATTACTATCAAACGGTAACCGGTCGTTACCGCGTTATTTCAAGTGACTCAAGGAGGTTAAGGTACCATGATAACTGACCGAGATCTAAGAGAGTTGTTGAGCTACGAAGCGAAGCACGCTGTCCTGAGCGTATATTTAAATACCGATCCGGCGGAGGGGAGTCCAGAGACATTTAAACTCCATTTGCGTAGTATGTTGAAGGAAATCGATCTGCCCGAAGATGTCCTTGCAATGACACGGTTTTTTGACTTCGAACACGATTGGTCTGGAAAGAGCGTCGTGGTTTTTTCCTGTGCGCCGGAAGAATATTTCGAAGCCTATTCATTGGCAGTTGCGGTGCGCAGCCGGGTGCGGACAGATTTACGACCATATGTGAAACCGCTAGCTGATGTTTTTGATTCATACGGCGGATACGGTGTTGTACTGGTTGATAAGCAAGAGGCGCGCCTGTTCTACTTTAACCTTGGTGAATTGCAAGAGCATGAGGACGTAACAGGGGAGAGTGTACGCAGGACGAAGCGGGGCGGCGGCTCGCAATTTGCCGGACGGCGAGGTGGTACGGCTGGGCAGACTGATTATGTTGATGAGGTAACCGAGCGGAACATCAAGGAAGCGGTTGATAGTGCGGCCCGATTTTTTTCAGCGAACAACGTTCGACGGGTCATGATTGGTGGCAGCGAAGACAATGTTGCCCAATTTCGAAGCTTGCTGCCCAAGTCCTGGCAGAGCCTGGTCATAGGCGTTTTTCCAATTAGTATGAATGCCAGTCACAGCGAAGTTCTTGAGTGCGCGATGGAGGTCGGTGCAGAAGCGGAATACCGTCGTGAAGCTCTGCTTGCCAGTACCGTGGTGACAAACGCTGCCAAACGACGCGGGGGCGTTATTGATCTTGAGGATACTTTGAATGCGATCCACGAGGGTCGCGTGCAAACGCTGCTCATCAGAGATGGCTTTCGGGCCCCAGGGGGGCAATGCACGAGCTGCGGTTATTTATCAGCTGGGACCATTGATGTGTGTCCATACTGCGGGGGAGAGGTGGAACAAATTCCGGATGCCGTCGAACTGGCAGTACGTCGTGTTATGCAAACAGGCGGCGAAGTCGAAGTCCTGCCCAGCGACCAGGATGTGGGTGAGTTTGACCAGATCGGAGCTTTATTACGCTATTGATCGGTGTTTGGTTATGGGTATGCTGTACTTACCAACAGGGGCTGTCTAAAAAGAGTGATTAGACAGCCCGCTTTTCTTTCTTAAATGTGCCTGGCACTTGCAGTCAGTCACTTGCGATGAAAAAATTGGTCAAATTTTAGATGCCAGTATTATCAGATTGGGCGAATCCTGCCGGTGGGGTGACCAGTCGTAGTTGCCGTATGTATTGTTTATGATAAAACCAGCGCTTTGAATCTCTGCCAGATAATCTCTGGTGGAGATCAGGTTGTGCTTGATCTGAGTGCTTGATCGTTCGATGCCTCCATCCGGCAGCAGGTGGTCGTAGTGCCATTGGACAGTGATGAAGCGATCGGAGAGTTCCCAACTGCTGCTAACCTGAACCGGTTCGCCATCTAATGGATGAGGGAAGATTTCTTCCACTTCGGGTTCGCTGCGCGCGGGAAGATGCTTGAGAGTTGTGGGATTCGGTAAACTCAGGGCAAATATCCCATCTTCATGCAGGTGAAAACGTACACTTGAGAGGGTGCGACGGCGGGTTTTGTTAGAGAAGGAACTGTAGGTATTGCACGGCGCAATGATCAAGCCGAAATGAAGGTCAAAATGAAATGCGGCAGTGTCAGCCTGCAAGATGCGCGCGAACTTTTTTTGGTCGGGCGTAATACGGCTTCGCAGGAGAGCCAACACACCCCGCTCGTTGTCAATTCCATAAACCCGTCTCCCGCTTTGAGCCATAGGCAGTAATACCCGTCCAGTCCCACAACCCAGCTCCAGGATGGGACCAGAAGACTGTCTGGCGAGCTCCTGCCAGAAGGGAATATCTTCTGAATAAAATCCGATGTGGGTGTTTTGAAGAGAGACGGACATCTAAAATCCTTGACGATAACAACCAGTTAGCATTATACTCAATCCGCTCGGGGCGTAGCGCAGTCCGGTTTAGCGCACCGCGTTTGGGACGCGGGGGTCGGCGGTTCAAATCCGCCCGCCCCGACTTTTATTAATTCCCACGGGGTCCAGTTGTTCTTATCAAATCATTTTAGGCATCGTTTCATCATCCGGGAGTATTGAGGGATACTAATGGCAAAGGTTAAATACGATGGTGTCGTGGTGGCAGTCCATTATACGCCCGATAACCAGGTGGATTGGGTGCGCACCTTTTTACGGTGGGGTCCAGTATTTTCTGATCGCGTCATGCTGGATCGCCAGGCTCTGGTTGAGCATTTGGAATCCGGTAAGAAATATATGGTCGGAAAGCGGGTGCCTTATATGGCGGGCTTGTTCGAGGTTTCCGAACCGCTGCGATTGATCAAAACGGAGGGCGATTTCGTTCTGGTTACGGGGGACAGTCGAGCCGAGCATGACAATTTGGAAGGTATCCCAATCATCTAAAATTGGGACCTGGCTACGGTGTTAAATCCATATCTCTCGATTATTATTCCAGCGCATAACGAAGAAAACCGCCTGCAGAGAACGCTGCAGCAGGTGGGTGAATTTGCGCAATCCCAAACCTACTCTGTTGAGGTCCTGGTTGTAGAGAATGGAAGCCAGGACCGTACCCTGGAGATTGCACGGACGTTTGCGATTGAACGCCCTCAATTTCATGTCTTCCACATTGATGAGCGCGGCAAAGGGCTGGCTGTCAAGCGAGGGATGCTTGAGGCGCGGGGTGAATATCGCTTCATGTGTGACGCTGATCTCTCGATGCCCGTCACTGAGTTCAACCGTTTCATTCCTCCAGCTTTGACCGAGTTCGAGGTCGCGATCGCGTCGCGGGAAGCCCGAGGCGCAGTGCGCTACAACGAACCCTTCTACCGGCATATCGGCGGACGGGGGATCAATGCCATGATCCGCTTGCTGGCTTTACCGGGTTTGCACGATACACAGTGTGGTTTTAAGTGTTTCCGTGCTGATGTGGTCGATGATTTATTTGGACACCAGACGATGGTAGGCTGGTCGTTCGATGTAGAACTGCTTTACATCGCCCGCATGCGCGGATATCGAATCATTGAAATCCCAATTCCGTGGTATTTCAACCCCGAGACCAAACTCAATGCAGTCCAGGACGCAGTTATTATTGGTCGGGATGTACTGACTGTTCGGCGCAACGCAGCAAGGGGAATCTATGATCGCTCACTGCCTGAAGAGGGAGATTCTTAACCCGCACGCAGTTTATCCTGAACGGAGTGAAAGGCTGCGCTTCAGAATTAGATTCCATCACCTTCATATTTGACTATCAGACTTTTTGTAATTGACCGAATGAGAAGAAAATTCCCCTTAGAATCTCTCCCCGCAAAGCCTGACCTTGGATTTGAAAACGCGCTGTGGTCATCCGGTCTGGATAAAATTGCCGGGATAGACGAAGCCGGACGGGGGGCGCTGGCAGGTCCGGTCGCAGCGGCGGTATTGCTGCTTCCAACGGATGATAACGTTGCAGACCGATTGGAAGGCGTGCGCGATTCGAAGGTAATGACTCCTAAGGCGCGTGAGTACTGGGGGGAGTTAATTATGGAAACTGCCCTGGATTGGGCGGTTGGATTTGCAACTCATAAGGAGATTGATGAAATTGGAATCCTGCCTGCTACCCGTTTGGCGATCGGGCGTGCGCTTGACCTTTTACAATTTACCCCACAGCATCTCCTGATCGATTATATCGAGTTAAAGGAGGACTCCATCGCTCAAACTTCACTCGTCAAGGGGGATGCGCGCTCTTTGAGCATCGCTGGGGCTTCGATCCTGGCCAAGACGAGTCGTGATGACCTGATGCGCCAATTTGGTGATCGTTATCCGGGTTATGGATTTGCAGCCAACAAGGGCTATGGAACGAGGACACACCGGGAAGCTCTGATGAGCCTGGGACCGTGTCCAATTCATCGGAAGAGTTTTAGATTACAAGGGATTGGGGACAAGGGATAGCGGATCGGGGAGAAGCGGATTATCTTTACCCTTTATCCCATAGCCCCTAACCCTACCTGCCCTATATATAAAGGAGACGATTTATGACTGTTGAAAAGATAGGACGCCAGTATGGTCTTTGGGACAGCCCAATTTCCCCCATCAGTTTGGCACGTGTGATGAGTTTTGAGGATGTTGCCTGGGATGATAGCGGCGACCTCGTGTGGTTGGAGAAGCGTTCTGACCGAGGGGTTTTGATGGTGCAGTCCCCGGAGGGTGAGGCGATGCGCGAGCTGAACAGCGAGTTCTCTGTGCGTGCTAAGTTGGGTTATGGTGGTGGCGATTTTTGCGTCGGGCATGGAAATGTATACTTCGTAGAAGCGGGATCGGGGAGAATTTACCGCCAGCCCTTAGCTTCGGGGGTCGCGTGTCCGGTCACACCGGCTTTCGGGAGCTCAGCTTCACCAAAACTCTCACCGGATGGACGCTGGTTGATGTTCGTCCGTTCGTATGAAGAGCAGGATACGCTCGAAATTGTCGATGCGGGTGGGAAATACTGGCCGCAGAAATTGGTCAGCGGTGATGATTTCTACATGCAGCCCGCCTGGCATCCTGACGGTCAACGCATCGCATGGATCGCATGGAATCACCCCAACATGCCGTGGGATGGGACCCAACTGCACATAGGGAAGCTGAGAGTGGGCGAGGGCTTTCTACCAACCCTGATAGAAGAGAATACCTTGGCAGGAGATGTCGAGACCTCCATACTCCAGCCCGAATTCTCCCCAGATGGTCGGTATCTTGCGTACATAAATGATGAGACCGGATGGTGGCAGCTCTATTTGTACGATCTGTCCAGCGGCGAAGTACGCCAGGTTACGGATGCTCCAGCTGAACATGGGCATCCCGCCTGGATTCAGGGATTGCGAACTTACGGTTTCGGCTCAGATGGCAAGACCTTGTTCTTCCTGCGCAACGAATCTGGTTTCATCTGCCCCTGGCAAATCGACCTGTCCTCCGGTAAAGAGCAGAGACTGCTGTTAGATGACGGATATACATTCCTGGATCAGATCAGCGTGAGAGAGGACAAGCTGGCGCTAATAGCTTCGGGCGGGAGGCGGCCTCCTCGGGTCATCACCTATCGATCTGCGGACGATGGATCCAGCGTTGATACACACGTGTGCCGGCGCGGGACTTCGGAGGAGCTGCCCGAGAACGCTTATTCAAAACCAAAGGCAATCGAATGGCTGGGCATGGATGGGGGAACCGTGCATGGCTTGTATTATCCACCTCATAATGAACGTTTTGAGGGGGTGGGAACTCCGCCGCTAATCGTCCATATTCACGGCGGTCCGACCAGTCAAACTCGAGATAAGTTCAATCTAACAGCACAATTTTTCACCAGCCGCGGTTATGCTGTATTGGAGGTGAATTATCGCGGCAGCACCGGCTACGGGAGGGTGTACCGCGATAAACTGCGGGGCAATTGGGGCGTTTATGACGTAGAAGACGCTGTCAGCGGAGCCAGACACCTGGTCGAAGGAGGCTTGGTGGATGAAAAGCGCTTGACGATCATGGGAGGCAGCGCTGGTGGTTTTACGGTGCTCAAGGCGCTGGAGGACTACCCAGGGTTCTTTGCTGCCGGCATCTGCCTGTATGGGGTTTCCAACC
>Ga0209986_10003730_pt1 | contig 13218 bp, 16 predicted proteins | sample BlataG_FD_183168 | JGI IMG/M metagenome (GOLD analysis project Ga0209986, IMG submission 183168) | Deep subsurface microbial communities from Black Sea to uncover new lineages of life (NeLLi) - Black_00105 metaG (SPAdes) (version 2) | ecosystem: Environmental > Aquatic > Marine > Oceanic >...
TTTCTTTTGCTACAGCACGTGACTCTTCAGCATTAATAGCTGCTTGAAGAGTTGCAATATGTCCGTCTAACTGGTCTTTACGGACGGCATGGTCGAATTCAGAAGCTTCTGCGCCCAAATGAACGCTAGTGAAATAAGATTTCACATTGAAAGTTCTAGCAGTGTCTAAGTATTCAGCATGGACCGAAGAAACAGGTGGCATTTTTATATGATTGTAAAAAAAATTTACGAAAATTTTTTTAAAAGAAAAATACAAACTTCTTTGTAATTTTTGTAAATTATAGAAAAATATTTAATAAATTAAATTAGCTTTTGAAAGAGCAATAGTTGTTTCGAATTTTTATATGTATACAAAAGAATCAAAAGATGGATTGAGGTTGTTATATAAACACTGGATAAATTTTGAAAGTGAATAAAGGCAAAAAAATTTTCTCATAAAATGGATAATTTGGTATCTCTTGAATATATCTGGTTAGATGGATTGGGCGATATACGATCTAAAACGAGGATTCTACCAGTTTCTAAATTGGATGGAGAAATTCCGAAATGGAATTATGATGGAAGTTCTACTTATCAACGTCGTACCTCGGATTCAGAGGTAATTTTGTATCCCAAAAAACAATATAATGATTTTTCTAGAGTAAACTCTCATTTGTTTGTTTTATGCGAGACCAACGATCCTGCTTGCACTAGGAGGTTGGCTAGAAAAATATTTGAAGAATCACCCGGAAATAAACCCATGTTTGGTTTTGAACAGGAATTCTTTATCCTTGAAAGAGGAAAAGAAAAATTTTTTGGAACTGATTTACCTGAAGATGAAAATAGTTATTGTTCGGTAGGAGCAAATAAATGTTTTGCTCGTAAATTTACCGAAAAAGTGATGAACTGTGCGCTTTTATGTGGAATCAATCTTACAGGTTTTAATTGGGAAGTAGCTCCTGGTCAAGCTGAATTTCAAGTTTGTTCTTATGGTTTAGAAGCAGCTGATGATTTAATTTTGCTTCGTTACCTGTTACAAAAAATAGGGGAAGAATTTAATTATCAGATATCGTTTCATCCTAAACCTATCCTTGAGTGGAATGGGAGTGGTCTACATACTAATTATAGTACACAAGCCATGCGTGAAGAAGGTGGAATTGAAGAAATAATGGGAGCTTTAATCAAGCTTGAGAAAACATATATTGAAGATCGACATTTATTTGGACATGATAATGAGTTGAGACTTACCGGAGATCATGAAACCAGTGCTTATAACACTTTTACTTGGGGTGTGGGTAGTAGAGATACTTCTATTCGAATTCCTAAAGAAACAATTGAAAAACAATGTGGTTATTTTGAGGATCGACGTCCTGGAAGTAACGCCAATCCCTATTTGGTTGCTGCTAATCTCTTCAAAGTAACTTGTTTGGATGGAACAAGTATTTATAACTCTCATCCACATGTTATTCCAAAGAATAAATCTACAATTAAATTCTGGTAAATTCATCATAGTTCATTCACTTCCTCATATTCTGCATATACAATTGCCGCTGCTTTATAGAAAAAAAACTGTTCATATCGAAGGCTAAAGATGAAACCCTACCTGGAATTTCTTTTTGACTGATACTCTGGGATTGATACATTTTACCTTTTTTTAATACCGCGTGCGCCATATATATATTATATATTATATATATATAATATATATACATTTTAGAGTGGTTAAGACTTCCATTGAAGATTGTTCGGAATCAGATATTCATAAATTGGGTTTAACTATCTTAAATTTAAAATCGAGATATCCACAAACTGATGCTAAATATATGTTCCGCCATAATCACCCCCTGTGTTCAAAACCCAACCGATCTCATCTTCTTCAAGAAATCCACGCATTTTAAGTGCTTCAAAATCCCCCAGTTTTTCCAGTTGATTTCTGGTTAGATGTTTTGCGTTATGGAACGATGTATATAATTTGGGGGTGAAAAGATGTTTATTTATATCATTATCATAATTTTTGAATTCTTTGGGAAAATCTTTATAAAAGTCTATTCTAATTTTTTCTCTCCATATTTCAGAATTATTACAAATTTTAGAATTAAATTCTCTTGCTATCTCTGATGTTGAGTTATTAACAGTTGTACATAGATTCTCAATAGAATCAGAATCCAGATCTTCTAAAATAATTTTTTTCTGAAGATAGTAAGGCAATTTGAAAAATTCGAAAGGTTCATATACTGTTTCTTCCATCTTTATATAATATATTAAATATTTTTATAATATTGATTGACAGGGTTATAATTTAACATTCTGTTATTTTCTGAAAGTATTGGATGATAACCGATAACCCATACTCTCCCCAATACCATGCTAAACAGAAAACACTTCAACTTGCAAATGATGGACTTTCGATAATCAGCCTTCAAAAACAAACGGTACGCGCAATTCATGCGCACCGGCGTCCCTAAGTACATATTCTATCTCTGAATATCCCATTTCAACCGCATAATTCAACGCAGTACGACCAGAGCTATTTGGTTTATTTACATTTGCTCCGCTAGCTAATAGAAGTTTTACTATGGGTAGGTATCCTTTACCAGAAGCCCATATCAGAGCTGTGTTGCCCCTTACATCTTGAGCATCAACTTCCGCTCCAGCATCTAACAATAGTTCCACGATTTCAAGGTGATTTTCAACGGTAGCTCGTATTAAATTATTTCGAATCCTTCCCCGAATTCCCCTCCTTCCCCAACCCCGTATGGGTACCTGCGAATCAGGATCCGCACCTAAATCCAACAATCTCCCAACCAAGTCTTTATTTCCATCTATCACGGCTTCTGTTAGTTTTGTAGTAAGCTTCCCAGAATAACGGAAGTAATCTGCTTTCCAGCTTTTTGTTTTTCGGTCCTCCGCTCCAAAATCTCGTTGAGTCTTCAGCTTCCAAAAATAATCGTTGTTGTCAATAATATGTTTGAATTTACTAGAGACTCGTCTCAATCCCAGTATATCTGGAAAAGCCAACTCCACCAAAGGTCCTGGATTCTCTTCGGTTCCAACCAACAGCTCCTCGGGCATGTTAATGAGATAAGAAACTTCGTATTCTTCTTCACCAGAAGGACTCTCCATTTATTATTTTTATAACTATAATTATTATTATTATTATAATAATAATAATAATAATAATTATAGTTATAAAAATAATAATAATACCTAAGACGAATTTTTTGAATTGAAATTTCAAAATTCTCCTAATATCTCAGTTATGAGTGGATTTCCGGATCACATTCTTTACATAGACCCTTTATTCCATGTTCTCCGATATTGTATGTATGTATGTATGTATGTATGTATGTATGTATGTATGTATGTGTAAAAGTGAACTATTTTACATAAGCATTCTATAGAAATGGAAGACGATATGTGTTACAACAGATTTACATTTTTACCAGATGAAGTGTTATTGTACATTTTTGAATTTGTGCTTTCTAAAGATCAAGAGGCGCAAAGTTCTATAATGCCACTGCAATTTGTGAGCAAAAGATGGCATCGTGTTGTATTTACGTTAGAGAAATCCAATAGATGCCTTATATATACGGCTAAAGATTTTGTTAGATCGGGTTATTGGGAACTACTAAAATGGTGTTTCAATATGTGGGGAAATAAATCCACAAAACTCGGTGCTAATTTTTGTGATTGGATACAGACATTATCTCATAAATACCACAAAGATCCTGCGTTTTTAGCAAATAAAGCATACATGACTCATCTCCAATGTCCACTTTACGTGGGGTCACGTTATGCATTTGTTCAACAATTAGAAAGGGAAATACCAAAATGTTGGTATTGTGAAGATTGGGGACACAAACACGCGCATTGTCTTGTGTATAAAGATAGGAAATGTGTTTTATGTGATCTTCCAGGTCATCCTGAATGGGATTGTAAATATTTGCAATGTTTTGTTCAAAAATCTAAAATTCGCCAACGCTTTGAAATTGATAAAGCAACATTGCGTTGGGTCAATTCAATCACTAAACCCTTTGCATCCAGTAAAAACGCATCTTTACATAAAGCAGTTTTCCAATCCTCAGAAATTCTTGAGGCTATGAAAGAGTTTAAGATTGTTGTATGTTGGATATGTAATAAACCAGGACACCCTGCTTTTAAATGTAATAACCATACTGAGCGCCAAAACTTCTTTAGTGACAAAGAAGTTCAAAACGTTCTTCACGAATATGCAAAGAAAAAATGGGGAATTGTATGAATCTCTAGTTTTTATATATATATATATATATATTATAACATTAAATGTACAAAATAGATATAATAAGCTGAGTATTCGTTAATAAAAATATCAATATAAACAATGCTACATATAAATTCTATTAGCGAATACGATACGGAACCGTTTAAAATTGTATGTATTGGAAGTAGTACCGTGGGTAAATCTTCTATTGTAGAACGGTATTGTCTGGATGAATTTGATGATAAACATGGAACTACTATTGGTGCGAGTATGTTCAATAGGAAAATTATAGCTTATGATGATAAAGGAGATATGCGTATGATAAAGGCGAATATCTGGGAAACGGGTGGTCAGGAACGATTTTTCTCTATCGTTCCCATGTATTTACGAAACGCAGACGCTATTATATTCGTTTTTGATGCAAGCAATTATGGGTTTAGTTTAAATCAGTTGATTCACATATGGTTACCTCTAGTACAACGTCGAGCTATTTCACCGTTAGTTTATTTCACTGTAGTTAACAAAATCGATCTGTTGTCGGATACACAATTAGAAGACTTACAAAAAAATATAAACAGACGAAAGCTCCCAAGAGAACTATCAAACATCTTCTATACTTCTGCAAAAGAAAATTATGGTATAGATATGTTATTTAAGTCTATAACAGAAGCATTGATCTCAGAAGAGTTTCTTGAGAAAAAGAGAAATTACCATTCAACTTTAGGTAAGGAAAATAATGCAGACGTGATTTATCTAATACCTGAGGAAAAATCTAGGAAAAAAGGTTGTTGTCTATTAAGACGTTTTAGTAAGAAATGAAAGGTTATATTGGATGTAAAATTATATGATTTTACATACTTTTTCATAAGATATGTTTGATCATACAGCTAAAGTATCTATACGTAATCTAATCTAATCTAATCTAATCTATACGTAATCTATACGTAATCTAATTTATTGATTCCACTAATGAGTATGGTTGTTTCCAACATGTTTATTCAAAGATAACAATAATAATAATCAGGAATATTTAAAATTGATCAAATACACACATAAAATGGAATTACCTATGCAGTTATATAATTTTTTACTGGTTAAAATTGTTGGTAAAGGTGCAAGTGGTAAGGTATATGAAGCTTATGACGTTAAAGATAATAAGCGAGTGGCTATAAAATTATTTCGAGTATCTTCTCCAGACATTGCCTTGAGCGAATTCTATACCAATACGTATTTGTCTAGATGTTTGGATCCACGGACGGGATATGTAGTATGTATATACAATGCTGGGAAATATGATGTTAAAAATCCTTTAAATGAAGAATATCGAGAAGCTGTAAAAGAAGTTTCTGAGACGATGTTAGGTATAGATCCAGGTTTATATAGAGGAAATGATTATTTTATTGTCCAAGAATTGATGGAATAAATTTAGCTGCGCTTATAGGATTTTTTAACCAAAATGAAGCCGCATGGAGAAAATTCTATGTAGAAAATGCCACTTATTTAATTGAAGAATTGTTGAGAGGTTTAAGGGATATACATCAAGCTCATATAGCTCATCAAGATATCAAACCAGAAAATATTTTATTGAAATTGAAAAACGATGATATAAGTCTAACGGACTGTTTAATTTCATTAGAGTGTATGGAAGCTAATGTTCTTATAAAATATGCAGATTTAGGTATTGCTTGTTCAAATTTAATAGATAAAATCCAAAATTGCCAAGCTGGTGCAGGAACGCTTGATTTTATGGCTCCGGAAGATGTACGGGAAGAGAGTTTAGATACACATCAAACACAAGCAAAAGATCTTTGGAGTTTAGGTATGACGATCTATGAACTGCTTTTTGGTGAAAACTTATTGTTCCCGGAAGCTGAAGATACTGGAATTTCACATGTGATCTATAAATTACAATCAATCACTCAAGAGGATATAGATAATAAATTAGATGCTAAAGAAATGGAACCTCTGTTTAGAGACATATTCCATGGATTATTACAAGTAAATCCAGATAATCGTCAAAGTGCTTCTAAAATATTAGAAACCTTTTTCGAGGATGAAGAAGTGACAATATTTTTATAAACTTTAATTACACGAATTCTATCCAAATTAAGAATATACAATATACATTATACAATATACAATATACAAATATACATTATACATTATACATTATACATTATACAATATACAAAAGATGATATGAAAGCGATGATTGCTAATTGCTAATTGCTAATTGCTAATTGCTAATTGCTAATAGATAAATTAAATTACATAAACATGTAACTTAATATTACAAAATAAAATAAAATATGTTTGCGCGAATGCTTGATAAGCACGTCGGATGTAGTAAAACTCACCAACTAGAAATCAAAGTTCAAGAGAAAGATTCTTCTGACCCCCCAGTTTATCATAAGAAGTTGTCTTATTTATCTATGGTTAACAAGTTTTGTATTTTTCGAGATGATCGAAATGAATGGGAATACTTTCAGGAATTGAAAGGAGTCTTAGCTTTTATCAAAGTGCAAGACGGTGTAACCTACGAATATTCAGTCACGTTTCACGCTCCTGATAATGCAACCCCATTAGAATGTGAAGAAGTAGGTCAATGTGAGGTTTTAGGTCAAGATATACATGCTAAGGTAAAAAATCTTTTAGATGCTTTTAGAATCTACGTCAGTGTGGAGTTTGAACGTTAAGTGGTATACTCTAAGAGAAAACGAAAAGAAAACGAAAACTTACAACAATGTTATTTATCCAAGCAAATAACATATTATCTCAAAAAAAATGTAAAAAGTAAATATTTACCATTTACCATTTACCATTTACCATTTACCATTAGGAGGTTGAACTATAATTGTATTTGATTATTACTTGTCCTTGAGCACCATTACCTCCGAAACCCCCGACAAACACATTCATTTCATTTCGTGCAGCACCTCCCCCCCCGCCTCCCCCTCCACTTCCATAAAACCCGGTTCCATCTCCTCCATTTCCTCCACCAAAGAAATTGGGACCTTGAGTATATCCTCCATCACCACCCGCGCCGCCACCTACACCTCCTTGCACCTCTCCGCCTCCACCTCCTCCACCGAAAGAGGCATTTGATGCGCCGGTCGCCGTTGATCTTTCACCCCCCTTTCCTCCTAATCCTGTACCGCTAGCTGTTAAAGGACCACCATTACCGCCAAATATAGTATTCCCATCATTTCCATTCCCTCCACCCCCGCCACCCCCGCATACAACGCAAGAACCCACGCCTCCTTTACCCCCGACAAACATCATCATTTCATTTTCTACAGCACCACCACCCCCGCCTCCCCCGAAGTAACCATCTCCACCATTACCCCCCATTGGTTCTAAATTGGTCAAACCTCCCATCTTCCCACCAAAGCCTCCGCGCGCAGATAAAAGTGTTGTAGAACCCACGGATATAGAGGAATCACCTCCTTCGAAGCCGTCACTATTCATTTCTCCGGGGCTGCCTCCGGTTCCTCCGCCGCCAACACGAATAGTCAAGGTTGTCTCGGTTGTGCCGCCGCCCGGCAAAGGGATAGTTTTTCCCAATATTTGTTCTCCAGCTCCCCCACCACCACCTCCACCTCCGGGAAGTGAACCTTCTGGCTCTCCTGCACCCCCTCCCCCACCACCTCCATATAGTGAAGCAGTAATAGTTTTAACTCCAGAGGGAATTGTCACTGTTGTGGTTCCTACTGTAAGAAAACATTTTTGTGGATTTGTTTTTAAACTTCCTAAATTATAATTAAAATGGGTCAAATCGGATAAAGCTGGAGAAATGGCAAAATAGAAGCAATCTCCTACCTCACCATCCTGTAGAGACTGAGCTTTTAAACTATCTTCAGTTCCTACAATTTGAGAAGAAGAAACATGATAATCTAAAAGAGATTGATCTCTACCGTGTAATATAATGATCTGCTGCAGGACAATGTCAGTGTCATTGTGAGTGAGTTGACCAGTTACATTATACAGTTCTGTAGGTGCATAAGGAAGTCCACCTAACATAGTAGCTTTGTAGAAAGTAAAATTTCCTGCAATAGGAGGAGGATCGATGTCTGCAAAAAAAGGAGGTGGAAGTACATCAGGTTCCCAAGAAAACCCTTGAATGATAATAGGAATAAGAGATCCATTTCTTAATTGAACTTTTAAAGTGCGAGGTGAGAATTCTATAAATGGAGGTCCTACGGGGCCTGGAGGACCTATTGGACCGCGTATACCTCTGGGTCCACGACAACATTTGCATTTACGACGGTTACATTTCCCCATTTAGAATTCATAAAAAAAAATATTTCAATAATCTTTTTTTTATAAATTCTAAATGGAAACCGTTGGTGCTGATGTTTCTTATTTGCTTTCGCTTCCTATAGAATTAAGAGAATCGATAATGTTAGAATTGGATGTAAAAAATGTTATAAGTTATTGCAGAACTTCAAAAGAACTAAATCTTTCTTGTGAGAAAGATTCCTTTTGGCAACGTAAATTTTTCCGGGATTTCCCATATATGCCCCTAGATTATGTCCCTGAAGAGACATGGAGACAAACATATAAAGATTTTTCGACCAAATTGCTCAAAAGAGTAAGAATTGGGGTGGGAACAGAATACGATCATACTGAAATTTGGGAAGCAACTGCACTTGCATTGAATGAATTGTTAGATTTAAACGAAGAAGAAGAAAAATCCGCCTTCTTCGGATTTGATGATAATCCAGATCTTTTCCAATATCTAGTTATTGCCTCAGATGGAGATAAAATCTATGATCTCCTTGAACCCAATCTTGAACGTGAGCAATTAAAAGACTTCTATTTCATGATAGAAGACTTACCCGTAGGATCCGTAAGAGAGGAATGGATAGAATGGGAAGGTACAAACGTTTTCGATCGTGATATAGCTCCAGAACCTACCCTATTTCGATTTGTAAAAACAGCACCTGGTGAAGGGTTTATGATATGGAAGGTTAATCATATACATGAGGTGACTTGGATTATTGAATTTCACAATCCTGGACACGATTTTGGTGAATTGCCTCCTGAAATGATATAATATAGGCTAAAACAGTAGGTCACTTAATGTTTTTCCCCGCCGTTTATATTTGATAAAATATAAATGGAATTATCTAAAATCTACTATATTTACCTGAACATTTTTCTAATAAATTATTGATTTGAAGTTCATCTATGATTCTGTTGAGTTCTAGACATCTTGTATCTTTTTCCATTTTAAATAGAAATAGAAATAGAAATAGAAATAGAAATAGAGAGGAAACCCTAGATCAATATGGGTGGAATTATACAAATAGATTTGATTTTAAAGGAAAAAAAATGTAAAAACGCTGATAATTAAACAAACATATTTCACATCAAATCAAATCAAATATGTTTTAACAGGAAAAATGCGGACCGAAAATGCAAAAAGTAGTGGAAGATGTACTATCTACGAATCGTCTTACTTATATTCTTTACAGTAAGGGATTAAACAATCGTAATCAAATCAAAAAATTTACGGATTTATGCACTAAAAAACCCAAACACGTTTTTGTTATTGTAAGGCAAGCCAAATGCGAACACTTTTTTGAACAATGTTTTGAAGATGAAAATATATCTATAATACCAGATGATCCGTCCGAGGTTGTAGTGATAGCCGTAGTAAAGGGGTCAACGATTTACTTGGTTGATAAAAATCTTACAGAAGAAGAATTGAGAGAAGAAATATATGACGAAATCGTGAATTCAGGCGAACTGTATTCTTGTGAACTCTGCAAGGAAATCATTCGTTCTCAAAAAATGACATGTCAATCGTGTAGTAAAGCATATCTATGTACCTATTGCTTTGCTAAATCAGTGATGGTAAGCAATAGCAACTGTCCTAAATGCAACGGTTATTTCTTAGATCCAGGTGCCAAATCTTATTTAGAGCAGATGGTAAATGAGTATAAATCTGATCCTCAAGCTTTATTCACTTTATTACAAAGAAAAAAGAAGCAACTGCCACCTTCTCTAAGAAACATTGGTGAAGTTGTCAAATCGGCTTTTGGGGAAGCGAAAGCTAGAGGAGAGAAAATAGATTTATAACACTAAAAATCAGGATTAGATTATCTCTATAAGCAACGGATATTATTATGATGACAATAATATCATATTTATTTTGGACACATTCACCCCAGACACTAAGAGCATATTGTTAGATTAATATCGTTTTGATTTTTAACGTTTCAGGTTTCTTATATGTTCCAAAGACTCGATCCCATAATCCAAATCGTTTAGCAAAATTGTAATTGAAATCCGTATGATGTATATCGTGATCCGATACGTATAATTCCCATCCCAACCATTTGGGAAGCCATACGAATTGCGGGAAGCTGGAAGCTGGAGCTAATACATGCCCCAAATGACCTGCTATTTCAATCATTGTTTTCCAAACCGAAATCAAAGACAATTGAAAATAGTTGATGGGAATACCTAACAATCCCATTACAATTCCAAACGCAAATATTGTAGGAAAAGAATTGGAAAGGACCAAGTCTACAGGATCTTGATAAAAGGTAATGATTCCAATCGGAAATCGATGTTTATGGTGTTTTTTGTGTAAATATTTATACAAAATTCCATCATGCGACATTCGGTGTGCCCAATAATGAAAGAAATCGAATATTATTTCCCAACAGAACATGATGGGGAAGAAAAGGATAAAAGAAAAGACGTATTGGGAGTAAGTTTCGGGTATGGACCCAAAGGGCATTATCAAAACAATCATCATGGCGGTAAGTGTTTCAATGAGAGTAGCTAACCATAAGTAAACGTGAAACTCGCCCCAATATTCCTGTTTTGGGGGTTGACGAACATCTGCTTTGATTTTAGGAAACCAAAAGGCATAAACTTCTTCCATTCCTAAAATCATGTAATTTTTACATAGTGTCTCGATATAGGCTATACCCATCAATGTTAATCCTATCCCGTATTTGTACAAAGCCGACGTTAATATATAATATTGGATGAGCGCTAGGGTTCCAAAAATCGTATTGACAGCAATCGTCTTTAAAATGGACGTCACAGAAACCATGTTTTACTTAAATTTTCTGTGATTAAAACTTTATTTTTAAATATGTATCAACTTTGCTCACAGAAAATTATTTGTAACATCATCGCTTGAATTATATCCAACCCCAAGTATTCGGATTCGGATATAATTCGACCCAGGCTTTCTCGGTGGTGGAAATCGCTGATGAATCTCCTAAAATTTCCTGAAGTTTATGTTCAGACCACATCTGTTTCTTTTTACCATTATAGATCTGAGCATAACCCTCGCGGATTAAATAACTTGATAAATAAGATCCTTTTCCATATCGGATATTACCTACAATTCTTCCTCCGTATTTGTCCCACTTGATAAAAGAAGCTTGTATTCTGTCATCGTTGGCATACAATAAATCTTCTACTTTTTTCTTAACAAACATTCCAGCTTCTCTTTCTAAGTTAGTTTTAGCTCTCCTAATTTCTGGTGTATCTACATTTGCAATTCTCATTTGGATTTTCATGGGTATTTTTTTGCCATGTAAAAATAATATTTCTATGCTATCTCCATCAATAACTCGTAATATTCGAGCTGGAAACCACATGTTTTTTTCTTCCGGCATTTTGGGAACAGTAAGTATATCCAATGTATCTAATTTTTTACGATGTTGTTTCTTTTTGGATCGAAAAACATGCATTATTTCCGATTATTTTCGAATATATTCGAAAATAAGTAAACCGTTTATTTACATAATCTTTTATTGAATATCCGCTTAACTGGATTTTGGAAGAAGAATTGATTGTCCGTTCAACAAAGCGAATTTTTGATCTCCAACAACAACTATATTTTCCGGTTTAACAGGAAAAATGTTTCCTCTTACAACAACGAAAGGCTTCTCATCTATAATAGCAAAATCGTCGGCTTTAATGGAATTTCCTGCTCCACTAATACCGGTTATAAGCAAGAGCGGTTTTTCAGAAATTCGTAGGACAAACGCGTTTGGTTCGCAATCTCTTCTGATAGTTTGAGCTACAAAATATTGGATATCTTGGACGGTTTCATCCCAACGAACGTCAGTTCCCACACCTGCTTTCCCCAATCTGGATTTGGATCCTTCACATACAATATCGTAAGCTACAAGATTTGCAAATTGTACTTCAATACCTCCACTGACATTGATGTTCTTCCCGGAACTATCTTTGACATTAGTCCCATTATGATTAGAAACGGGGAAAGCGCTATCAAAAAAAGTGCGACCGTTCGTCGAAGAAAGAGATATTCGGTATTTTCCGTAGCGGTTGGCAAATTCCAATAATGTATTCACGTTCGTTTTGAACAAAACAGGATTGGTAGAATTTTTGGCTGCTTGAACAAAACGATCATTCTTTAACAATTCCTTCATAATTTCATACGAAGCGTATAAATATTTATAACAGATCTTTTTCTGTCTTTTCGATTTTCCCATTTTGAATAGAAACAGAATATTTCAGTAGAAATATCTGAATGTGTCATCATCAGGAATGATATATTATTTTAGAGATTTATAGATTACTAAAATATTAGATATATTTTCAAACTTTAAAGTAAAATCTTACGTTTGAATTTTTTCACGCTTAAAAAAAAGAAAGATGGGTCACGATCACGATCACGAAGACGATGGTTATTTTGAAAACTTTGATAGTTACTATGTTGGCTGGACTATTCTCATTCTCATTCTTCTAGCTTTACTCGTTTGTATGGGTTATGTATATGTGAAAGCACACAACCATGCTGGAGCATACACCGGAGATTATTCCATGTCTCCTGGAGGCGGAGATTATTCCATGTCTCCTGGAGGCGGAAAATGGTATTGGTAATTGGTAATTGGTAATTGGTAATTGGTAATTGGTAATTGGTAATTGGTAATTGGTAATTGAATTAAGAATACATTAAATCCTTAAACTAAGAATTAAGGATTTGAAAAAATGAGGTATAA
>Ga0209986_10003731_pt1 | contig 13218 bp, 16 predicted proteins | sample BlataG_FD_183168 | JGI IMG/M metagenome (GOLD analysis project Ga0209986, IMG submission 183168) | Deep subsurface microbial communities from Black Sea to uncover new lineages of life (NeLLi) - Black_00105 metaG (SPAdes) (version 2) | ecosystem: Environmental > Aquatic > Marine > Oceanic >...
TATCTCTAATTTTATGGCTTATTTGTAAACCAAAGGCAACGAAGCATTTGCCTATAGAAACCATCTATTTTAAATGTTTGATAAGTATATTTCGAGCCTTTTTTTTTATCACTATCTATTAACAGAGAATGATCTTTAACATTAAAATTAAATCCATTTAAGGTGTATTTACCTTTTCTAAATGGACATTTAAATAGCCAATCGTCATTTTTACCTATATTAGGTTCAGTTTTATTATTATGAAACCACTGCCATGAAAAACTATAAGCAGCAGGTCCCAAATATCCACCAACATATCCCCAATTACCTATTAATGGTTTATTTTTTTTGACCCTTAATAAAAATTTTTGTTTTATCAATATTTTTTACATATCTATTTTGACCCATCGCTTCTTTAATTTCATGATATACACTCGTTTTATTTGAAGGTGTTTGTCTAATTATTAATGATTTGTCAAGATTATTATTTATTAATAATTTTATTTCTTCTATTGTAGCAGAAGACACATTTTCCTTATGATCAAAATATATTATTGTTTTTGCATTTTGAAATTGTGGAAAATCGTCTAAAAATTTTAAAAACTTGATATATTTAGATTGTAATGATGATATTATAATGTTATCGCTTAATACTTTATTTACATAAAGATAATTCCACCCTTTATTTATAATTTCATCTTTTAGTTTCTTATTATTAGTAAAAAAATAACTATTTTTGTTATCAGGAGATGGATGAACATATTTAAATTGTTTTCCAAATATACAACTTATATTATTATTTTATCTAAATATTATTATTTTATCTAAATATTATTTATAATGGTATATTAATGCCAACACATTAAAGTAGTGATTATAAATTATCAGCAATTAAATACTATTTATCTCATTTTAAAAATCAAGTGCAAACCTGTAAAATATTCGGTTGTTCTGAAAGAAGTTTAATGAGATGGGTAGATAAATACAACTGTACTAATAATATTACACGAAAGAAAAGAGATTATACATCATATAAAATTACTAATAGTCATATTTCATTTATAAAGCAACAACTCAAACAAAATAAAACTATAACAATGAATGAATTGTTAGTCAAATTAAAAACTAAATATCCTGACCTAACACTATCAAGAGTTCATTTAGGTAGAGTCGTAAGAGATATAAATATCACACTAAAACAAACAAGATTACGACATGTTCCAAAAACAAGATATAGAAAACCTATTGTAATTAAAAATCAAATCAAAGAGTTTTATAATAAGAAAACCTAAAAAATATATGGATTAAGTCGGTGTTTTAAATGTTCAAAGGTGTAAAATAATATTTTCATTATCATTAAATTTTTATTTTAGACTTTATATATTAAATCATAAAAATTTATACATTTATCGCTATCATGTAATGGTATTAAACTAAATAAATGACTTTTGGTGATTAATCTCAAATTTTCAAAATCTTCTAAACCAAATATGTCAATAAAATATTCTTCAAAATACTCTTTCATCATTTTTAAATATTCACTATTTAGTTCCTTGTTTAATAATATTGAATCATATCCTATAATGGACTGATATAGTTTACCCCAATCATATAACCAATCACCACAAATTGTATAATTATCTCCTAATTTACCCCGCATATCTATCAATTTAATAGTATTATATTCATTAATGATTATATTGGTCATTACAAAATCACCATGTATAACTTTCAATTTACCATTATCATTTTCTTCATAAATTTTAAGTTTTTCTAATAATTCTAAAAATAATTCATCGGATTTATGAAATATTGAATAATCATATTTTTTATATCTCGCAATTAATTTTTTACTATAATTATCATATAGATTAATATTATTATTATTCGTTATCTTTACTCTTTGAATCCTTCTCAATTGTTCCATTACTAATTTTAAAATATTTTTTGTTAACAAATGATCCAAATACACATTACTAAGACACAAACCATATATTTTTTCCATTTTGTAATATTTATTATTTATATCAAATTCTATTAATTTCGGAAATAAATCGTTAACCGAATCAGGTATATTCTTATAATAATATATCTCACCAGATAGATCCTTACCTCTTTTCACTACTTCATGTGGCGATTTATATTCTATAGAATTAAAAGTTCTAGGAACAATATTTTCCAAATAAAATCCGATTTGCCTTTCTATCATTCCTATTGTCTTGTTTGGAAAATCATTAATATAAAAATCTAAATTATTAGGTAATTTTCTTATTATTTTTATATTATTGTTTTCATTTAAAGATAAATTATATTTATCTAAATATTTTAAACTATCTTTAATAGAAATATTATTTCCTAATTTATCTAAATATATAATTAATTTCATAATTTGATTTATCCTGTATTTTATTAATTTATCATTCACTTCTTTTTTATTAATAAATGATGCTTCCAAATTAAAACAAAAACTAATATTTTGTTTTCTTATTTTATTTTTAAACCATTCAGATTGTGGTATTTTGTTACAAAAACATCTTAATTGCAAAGGAGTACCAAGACAATAAAAGTTATTTTTATCGATTACGACATTTTTGAATGTTATATTATTATCAATCATTGTTTTTATTACACATGACATATAATATTCATTATTCATTCGAATATCATTTTTAATTATATAATCAATATTTTTATGGAGATTTTTAAATGAATTAAAACCATAAGCTCCTGTGCAAGCAAAATTTGATATTTTATTCTTCTCAGCTATAGTAATTAAGTTATTTGATTCATTAATTTTTACATATGAATAAATTGGATACGATTTTTCATCATAAAAACTAAATATACAATTTTTATTATCCCAAAGGTTTATAATGTCAATAATATAGAAATTATCTGAATCTAAACAAAGTATAGGCATATCTTTAATTTTTAATCTATTTAATCTACATAATCCAATATTAATTGTTTCAGCTGCTCCGTTGGTATTTTGATTTACCATACAAAATTCAAAATTAATAGAATTATAATTTTTTTTTATTAAATCTTCAAATCCATAATTTTTATATTCATAATGATAAATGATCATTATAATATTAAATTTTCCTAATTCTAAATTATCTAATAAATAAAAAATCATTGGTTTTCCTAAAACATTAATTAATGCTTTTGGTTTATCATATTTTCTTTTTTTAAATCTTTCACCCAATCCGCCAATTGGAATAATTAGTATCATAATTATAATACTTTTATAAATTAATTATTCTGAAATAACTTACTGATTCTGATCAGTTTTTATTTTAAGTTTCTAAATATCCGGAATTATACTTATTTATTTGATCAGTAAATGTTATTTTAATATCTTCATCCAATTTATTTGAATATTTTTCTTTATCATTATCATATTCATTTCTCAGTTTTCTATCATTTTCCCATTTATTAAGTTTTTCTTCCTTCCATTCAATTAATTTCTTTTTATAATCTTTTATAAAATCATGAACTTTTTCTTTTTTAATATTTTTCTTATTTGATTTCATAATAGTATCTTTTACATCAACAATATTTCTTAATTGAGATATTTTATGAATTGCAGATTGCATCATTCCAAAATATTCTTTTGTTTCGGCATCAAAAAGATATCCACTTTCTTCATCGTAAAGCAAATCTTTCCCCATTTCAATAATATGTTTATAATTTTTTTTGGGATTTAAAATTATTGATGATTCCGTTTCCTTTACTAGAATATTTTCTTTATTATCTTCTATTTCATCATCTATATTTTCTTTTTCTTGAAAACCATTTTCAAGAAATTCAGTAATTGAATCTACAACATCTTTATTATTTTGATAATATAAAATTCTTGATTGCTCAAGACTTAATCCTGTTTGTGAATGAATTGTATTTATATTTTCAATTTCTTCATCTATATAACGAATTGATAAAACTATATTTTTTTTAAAACTAAGATAAATCTTTTCCGCCATTTCTAAATCTATATTGTATTTATTTTTCAATATTATTAAATTTTTTTTATCTTCTTCATTCATTTTATTATTTTCCTCTTCAATTTCTACTTTTTGAGTTTCTTCTAATTTTTCCATTACTCATTATCAATAAATTATTTCTATCATTTTGAACGTTATGATTGTAATTAAAATCTCTTCTTTTTAAAAAAAAAAAAAAAACTATTTTATTGTTAAAGCGTAATATGTCATTGGAAGTTGTGGATAGTAGTTTGATGAAAAATATATTACGCTACTTAAAGAATATATTTTCTGATAGTCATTTTTTTTTCCATGAAGATTATCTATTGATTGAAAATACCGATATATTTAATAAAGTATTAATCAAAGTTAAAATACATTCTAATAATTTTAAAAATTATTCTATTATAAATCCCTTTAGCATTAATTTATTAGAAATATATAAAGTTATTAAAACTTGTAATAGATATTCTCTATTATATTTTACATTTTTAAATACCTATCTCAATTTAACAATCAAAAATTCAAATGTTGAACAAAAATTTAATGTAAAATTTTTAGAAAACAATAAAAAAACATATAAGTTGAATTGGAAATATCGTCATAAAATAATTATTGATTCAAAAGATCTATTTAATTTAATTGAAACATTTAGAGAAATAGATGAAAAAATACATTTTATCATAACAAAGAACAAATTAATTATCAAAGTATTTGGATCTTTTTGCACTGGACAAATTGAAAAACAAATCGAATTTAATAAAAATGAATATTTTTCTATACAACTCAATGCTGAAGTTCTCCTGAAAATTCTTAAAGTATACAAATTCTCAAAAAATATATGCTTAGAATTTGAAAAAAAATATCCATTGAAAATATCATTCTCAAGTGAAGAACTTGAAAGCGAAATTTATCTTGTTAATGAACTCGCATAAATGTCATAATCTATTTCGTTTTTAAAAATAAAATAAATATTATTAAAATCATAACTATTACAACCAACATTATAATCATTTTCTCATTTTTTTTTTTTTTATTTTTTTTTCTTTTTTTCATTTTTTTAAATTCTCCATAGTCCGTAAATAATGATGATATCTCTGGCATACATGGTACACCTCCAGGAACATATACTGGTGCACAATAGGATTTAAAATCTGGTCTCAGATTTGTTCCAACATTAAATGTTTGTTTTACGCATCGTTGATTTACTTGTGCACCTTTTCCAAGAAAATTTAAAAATGTTGCATATGGATTTACATCAACAATATCCTCTATTATTCCAGGAACCATACCCTTCATACTAGTAGTACTAGCAGGATCAGGAGGCACACATGGTATCTTCCCCGTTGGAATATTTCTTACAAATATATATCTTGGCTTCCCTGCACATTCAGCATCACTTTCAATACCACATGTTCCACTCTGAATCACCGCATTTTTCCCTAAAATACCAGCATTATATTTCTCTGCACCACAATTCCAACAATTTGTTCTTAATTTATTTTCCCCAAATAATAATAAATTCATATAAGGAATTACAGCATTACCATCTGCAATTGTTTTATTTAAGTCACCATCATCTGTTACACCAAGATTAAGATTATTATCCCCCAAATTCAACTCTTTATTTGGAAATGGAATATCATCAGCATAATTATATACATTATCCTTTAAATTCATAGATGGTGGATCAAAATCAAAATTATTATTCATTCTTTGAAGATTATCAAGTAACTTTTTATCAGTCATCTATTTATTATAAGATTATATTTTAAATTTAAATTATATTGATTTACATATTAAAAATTATATAATTTAAATTATTTAAAGTTAAATAGTCGTATATATTATATTAAAATATTATTATAAAATATTTATTATGGAACATGAAAATAGTATAAAAAATGATATACAAAAATTAATTGATGAAGCAAATGGAAAAGAAAAACAATATAATTGGTCAATAAATAATCTTGTAAATCAAAACAATAATATCAAAAAAAATTTTGATAATTGTTTAGATAATCAAAAACAATTAATTGAAGAAAAAAATAATATTATCATCAAACTTTTAGATGTCGTTTCAGAATTACAATTTGAAAAAAAAAATTGGAATAATTTTTCGCTCACAAGAAATTTAAGCAAACAAATTTCTGAAAAAAATAGAACCATTACAATTTTAGAAAAAAAAGTCAAAACATTACGAACAGAAAACGACACTTTAAAAAATAATAATAAAATAATTAATTCTTCAAATCATATTCATGATAGCGCGAACGATCTATCTGAGTGTTCCTTCGTTTCCATAGACAACCCAGAACTCTCGGAACTTCATAAATTAAAAATAGAAAATGATAACTTAAAATCCAAAATAAATGAAATGGAAAATTTATCACAAGAAAAAATAAATCTATTCAACACCGAAATTGAAACGCATCCAAAAACAATCCAAAATTCAAATTTTATCCTAAACGATCATTCTAACTCAGAAATAAATATACATTCTCAAAAAAATCAATCTATTAAAGAAATAGTACCAAATGATAATGATGATAGCTCCACTAATTACTCAGATAATACAGAACAAAATAATGAAGATACAAAAAATGAAACCACAAATGATTCAAAAAATAAAATAAAATTATCAGATTTTAGTATTTATAAATATCAATACAAAGATAAAACTAAAAAATTTCTAATAAAGAAAAATGAACCAGTCAAATTTTTATACAAATATACAAAAAATAAAGAAGAACTAAAAAACCCTATTGGAGAGTTAAAAAAAATTAATAATAAAGATAAATTAACCTTCTATAAAAAAAAAAAATAATCTAACAACATTTATACTTTCTTGATCTTTCATCACTACAAACACAAATCATATTATTCAATTTTATATTCTTATCAGTTTTTTTATTGTAGTCATTTAACATCTTTTCAGATTTTTCTATATTATGGAAAATATCCTCAGAAATTATATCAAATATATTATGTACATCTGAATAATTCTTTGCTGTAATTTCAACTTCCCCAATTAAATTTTCAAATACATCATCATTTTTAAATTTAAATTTAGCATTATCATCATTCACTAAATCTAATTTATTTCCAACAATTATAATTGGAATATCCGGTCTTTTCAAACGTATATTTTTAATCCAAAATCCTACAGATAAACTTGATAATTTTGAGGATATATCATATACAATAATACAATATTCTATATTCCTATAATAACTTTCTACAATACTTCTATATCTTTCCTGACCAGCTGTATCCCAGACAAATAATTTATAATTTTTATTTTTATAACTATGAATTTTTGTTATAAAATCAATACCAATTGTAGGTATCTGATTGTATGCATCAAATTCTTTAGAATCATATTGTTTAAGAATCGTAGATTTTCCAACACCACAATCTCCTATTATTATTATTTTTGTTCGTTTCGATTTAGACATTTATATTATTAAACTTTTTTTTTCCTTAAAGATTCTCACTTTTCATCCCATTTAATCTACATTAACTAAAATTAATTTCTCATTATTAAATAATGATAAATAAACTTGAAAATTTAAAAAAAAAAAAATTAAAAAAACAAAAAATAAATGAAATTAAACTTCTATTGAAATTAATTCATCATAATAAAATTAATGTCATCTCCAAATCTCATTTAAAAAACCAAATTAATACAATCTTATATGATATATATTCTCCCCCCAAAATAAAAAAAAAAAAAAAAAAAACTTTTAAAAAAAAAAAAACAAAAAAAAAAAAAAAAAAAAAAATACTTTTAAAAAACCGAAAACCAAAAAAAAAAAAAAATTTTCACGAAAAAAAAAAAAAGGAGGTATGAATAATGAATCATGCATTAAAAGCGGATACTGCAAAGGTGCTCTAGAAAGCAAATTACCAGATAATGTTGTTGAATTCGCTGTACCCGAATTCTCAGATCTAATGGATACTCAACGCATGAACGAACTCAATGTTATTGGTAATCTCAATGCCAATCTTGCTGTTGGTGACTCCAATTATGATGCTGCCGAACCTCCATTAGATACAACCGTTCTAGAACCAAACAAAAAATAATATTAATAAAAAAATTGATACTATTATTCTTTAAATTATAATTGAAAAATATAAAAAAGAATTTAATAAATAAAAACATTATATATATAAAATGGGTATTCCAAGTTTATTTAGAAAAATTATTGAAAATTATAATGATTCATATATTTCAACTTCAGATTATGAACAAAATATTGATAATTTCTATATTGATTTTAATGCAATGATTTATAACGCATTCCATCTATTCGAAAAAAGAGTTGTCAACAAAATGAAAGATAAAGAAATCGAAAATGAATTAATCAAGGAAGTCATTCAATTTCTACAATTTCTTATCACAAAAATAGTTAAACCATCTAAAAAAGTATATATTGCATTCGATGGTTCCGCACCCATGGCCAAAATCATACAACAACGTGCACGAAGATTCAAATCACCATATGAAGAAACAATGATTAATAAAATGAAAAAAGAAAATAATATACCAGAAAGCATCATCAAATTTAATAAAAGCAAAATCTCCCCTGGTACCAAATTTATGAACAAATTATCTAAAGAAATCAAAAAATCAATCCAAAATGGATATCTTTATCAAGGACTAAAATTAAATAAAATAATATTAAGTGATACATCTGTACCCGGCGAAGGCGAACATAAATTCATCCCAGATATTAAAAGAAATCATGACCAAGATATAAATGTCATCTATAGCCCAGATGGTGATGTTATTGTCCTCTCACTCATCCCTAAAAATAAAAATATATTAATTATTAAACCATTCTCCGACTTTGGAGAAAATATAAAATATGATAAAAATAACCCACCCGAGTTTCTTTATCTAAATATGACTATATGTAAAGAATATTTTATACAATCTATTACTCAATACGCAGGAATCGAAAATCACATATCCTATTTAAATGATTGGATTTTTCTAACATTATTATCAGGTAATGATTTTGTAATCCCACTCCCTTTCTTAAAAATGAACAAAATGAATAAAATTATGGGAATCCTAAACAAATTCTATAAAGAAGTCTACGAAAATATTAATGAAAATTTAATAATAGAAAACAATAATAATGTACAAATCAATTATAAATTTTTTATTCTTCTAGTCGAAAAAATATCAAATGAAGAACTTAAACAATTTCAAAAAAATCTCAAACATATTCATTATGTCAAAAATAATGGAAACAAAAATGCAGACTCATTTGAAGAAAAATTAACAGATTTCGAAAAAATGAAAATGAGATTCTATCATCGCAATTTTTATGATAAAAAAAATCCTCTCTTCCATATTTATTATCACGAATTTAATAAAATTAATTATTTTAATCATAACTGGAAAGAAAATTATTATAAATATTTCTTCCGCAACTACGATCTAGAACTCATTGACCAAATCTGTCACGATTATATTAAAATTTTAACATGGAATCTACAATACTATTTTAAAAGCAAACCTCCCTCCTGGACCTTCTGTTATCATCACCGTATGCCACCCCTATTCTCAGATCTATACAATTATCTACAAAATAATAAAAATCTAATTATAAAATTTGAAAATGATCAACCCTTTCAACCCCTAAAACAATTATTATTAATATTATCTCCTTATTCCAAAAATTTATTACCAAAATGTCTAGGAGATCTTATGCAACACGATCAATTAAAATCTTTTTATCCTAAAATATTCAAATTAGATGTTGTAGTTGGTAATAAATATATCTATTCAGAACCTATTTTACCCAAAATAAATATTGAACTCCTCGATTATTTTATAAACCAAAATTATGATAAACTTACACTACAAGAAAAAAAAAGAAATAAAATACAAAAAAAATTAGTATATCAAATCTAATCTATTTTCTTATCAAATCCTTATTTACAACCCCATTTTTATAATGATCCAAAAATACTAAAACTGTTCTACATATTTCATCAAAATTTACCTCTTTTTTACAATCTTCTATTTCTTGGAAATTTAATAATTCTAAATTTATAAAACAAATATATGAATTCCTCAAATTATTTATTACCAAATCCTCAAAATTTGTAAGATCAAATCCACTCAAATAAGGATATTTTAATCCATCATCCAATATTTTTTTTTTTAAATCTATAGAAATATCTATATTCAAATATTTATTTTTATAAAAATCTAAAACCCCTTTTTTATCATCTAAATTCTTTAACTTATCATCTTTAAAATTATTCTTATCATGATAAACCAAAACTCCTTTTCTATTTTTAAAATATCTAAGATCTGATCTCACAAAATTTATCCCATCCTCATCATAATTATCAAAATAAATCGATTTAAATGCTGATATATTTTGATATCTTATTTTATATTCACTGTTCTTTTCATCGTAATCAAATGGAGGAATTATTAATTTATTTTTCAATAATGACACATCTAAACCATCCATAATTTCAGATTTATCATCATAATCTGTTATTGATAATATTGTCTTATTTTTATAGCGATCTGATTCTCTCCTAAATTTTATAATATTCATAGAATTATTAATATTTGGATAATTATTTACATTATGTGGTATATTATAATCACCAAATTTTCTCAATAACCTAGACAAAAATATTTTACTTCTAAATCCTGATTTCACCAAAATTTCAAGCATTTCGATTATTTTAACATATTTTTTTTTTCTTTCAAATTTATTTTTTAAATAATGCTGTCATCCAATCTTTAGTTCCTACTTCTTCGTTTTTATTTAACGAATTCAATTGTAATTGAATTTTCATATTACTCCACTTATAATCACTAAATTGTTGAGAACCAATTATTGGTAATGGTGTAATTACTAATTTTGAATATGTACCTATTATTGTAAGATTTATTTTTATTGTCTCATCCTTCACATCTATTCCCATAGCTTTGTTTTTTCCTAACATTATATTTTTAATCCTCACCAATCTTACTCCTGTTTCCACACTATCCAATTTTCTCCCTATAGCCTCCTTCACATCTCCATTTTTATCCATAAATTTCTCAACATCTTTTACTATCTGTGGATCATTCGCCAATTGATTCAATGTATTATTATCAAATCCATCTGAATATTCTTTATAAAGATTTTCTTTCGGAAAAGCCGCTTCTATCCTATTAATTATCAATAAGAATAAAGATATATAATATTATAACCATACCTAAAGTTTAGATCCTTACTTTTTTTTAATTACCAATAGTATTTGAAATCTATACAATCATCTGGTTTTCATAAAGAAATATTGTATATCTCTAATTTTATAGGCGAAGCCGTATACGCCCTTCGGGCTATGGTTTATTAGTAAACCAAAGGCAACGAAGCATTTGCCTATAGAAACCATCTATTTTAAATGTTTGATAAGTATATTTCGAGCTCCTTAATTTTATAATTATAAAATATTCCACAATTTAATCTGATCTTTTGTGAAACTATTATTTTCTTTTTTTTCTATAATCTTTATTATATTTTTTAGAAATCTTATTTGGAACTGCTGGTAGATCATTTGATGGCTCTCTATTGAAAATAGGATTATTTTTAAATTTTCCCATTTTTTTTATATAATTTATCATGATAATATATTTAAATATTAATTGAATTAAATAATTGAATATCTCTTTCACTAATCGAATTGGATTCAAATTCACTGTCATCTGTACCTGGAGGAAAACCATATATAGTAATTTCATCTTTACTTATTGTTGGTATTGTTGTAAAATGAAACCAATTCAATCTTAAATTATTTGGATTTATATTAATACCATTATCATTTAGTTTTTGACTGTAGTTCCATAAAGCATATTCAATTTCTTGTCTACAAATCGATCTCGTTAATGACACAATATCTATTGCTCCTTGATTTTTCGAAATGTTTACAGATGGCTTGTCTATTGATCGATTTTCTAGATAAATAGTACCTGTTGAATATTTTGCATCTGATTTTTTATTTTCAATAAAATCGTTTAATTTGTAATAATTTGCAAGGACTACTGGACATGTATATTTTGAAGCAAAATTTTGCTTTTTTTTATTATACGTATATTCATAGTTTGTTAATCTTACATTACCATTTCGGATCAAAATATTATCACTTACTATTAAATCATCATTTTTTTGAACAGCATATACTATTGATGACAAATAATTTGCATTATTATTAGTTGGCATATTACAATAATTCTAATCTATTTCTTTAAATATTAATTTATAAAAGTTTATTTGTATTTTTTTTATTTCTATATTTATCTTCTTGATCTTTTAATCTTACTTCAGCAAATCCTTTTTTTTTTATATAATAAGTACATAAATCTGGATATTTATTTGCTAAATATTTGGCTGATTCTAATATTCGTTTATTTGTTCGTAATACTTGCATACCTCCAGTACAAGTCATATAAGGTGTATTTGCTGTTATATTTTCGAATCGTACAACACCTCCATATTGTTTGTAATGTTTTATACTTCTTTCAAAATCTTCTTTATCATCTAGTGAGACTTTTAGATTTTTATCATTTATATTACCCCAAACTGAACCTATTATATATCTTAAATCATAAGTGATTCTTTTTTTCATAAAAAAAGGATTAGCTGCAGGATAAATTCCAAATAATGATAGATTTTTTTTTTTGCATTCATTGAAACCATCATTTATAAATTTATGTAAATCATTATTTTTGAATGGTCTAGAAATAGCTTTTGAACCATTTTTTTTATTTCTTTCTTTAGTCAATTTAATCAGTCCTTTAATATCATCATCCATGTTAAAAATTTTCGTTTTTTCAGGGAAATAATCTGTTATAAAATTTCTAATATTTCCCATTCCAACTATACCTATTACTAATTTTTTATAATAATTTGGTAATGTTTTCTTATAGAGATCATATTCTTTTTTATTTGCAACGAAAATATAAATTTTATTTTTGTTAATTTTTTGATTTTGTAAATAATTTAGAGTATTTTTTTTTAAAATTTCGGCTCTTTTATATGAAGGTATAGCAATTACATAATCATTATTATAAATTGATTTATTTTTTTTTGTTTTTTTATTATATCCTCCACCTGAAATCGAACCTGCTATTCTCATAGCCCTCCAATGAGGATCTTTTAGAATTTTTTCATTATTTTTATTCTCTTCAATAATTTTATTTTTTTTGGATTTTTTTTTTTTGGATTTT
>Ga0209986_10003733_pt1 | contig 13215 bp, 15 predicted proteins | sample BlataG_FD_183168 | JGI IMG/M metagenome (GOLD analysis project Ga0209986, IMG submission 183168) | Deep subsurface microbial communities from Black Sea to uncover new lineages of life (NeLLi) - Black_00105 metaG (SPAdes) (version 2) | ecosystem: Environmental > Aquatic > Marine > Oceanic >...
TAAATGCAATTAGAGCTATGGTAAGAGGGACAGAGCTAGATGTAAAAGAAGTTGCTGGCGTTCCAATAGAGAAAATGAAAGAACTAGTGAAAATATTAAAATCGTGTAAGTTTGGAGTAATCTTCTTCGGCATGGGTTTAACGCAAACATTAGCACATCATCGCAATGTTGACACAGCAATATGCTTGGTTAGGGAGCTGAACGACTATACTAAATTTCTATTGACTCCCATGCGAGGGCATTACAATGTCGCTGGAGCAAACCAAGTCTTTACATGGAATACAGGCTACGCGTATTCTATTGACTTTTCAAGAGGTTATCCACGTTATAATCCTGGAGAATTCTCTTCTGTCGATCTTCTAATGAGAGACGAAGTAGACGCCGCATTAATTGTAGCCTCTGATCCAGCAAGTAATTTCCCCGCAGCATCAGTAAGAAACTTATTTAAACATCCCTTAATTTCAATAGAACCGCATGAAACCCCGACATCTGCATTTGCCGATGTAATTTTACCTGCAGCGTTTGCCGGTATTGAGTGCGAAGGAACTGCTTACCGTATGGATAAAGTTCCTTTAAGATTGAGGAAAGTAAAAGAACCACCAGGAGAATGTTTGGCTGACAAAGAAATATTAGAAAGATTAATTGAAAAAGTGAAAGAAAAGATGGGTGAGTAAAGTTTGGCCGATATTAAGTTAAAAATAAAAAAGAAACTAGATTTTCCTTTAGAAGCAGATAGTATCACACCAGATAATTTCGCTGGGAAAACTTTAACCGAAATCAAGAAATTACCGTTATATTACGCTAAGGAACTAACGACTATTGGCGATTTTTTTGATGTTTCTGGAAAATCAGCTGAAGTTGCTGATACTAAAATTATTATAGATGGTAATGTATCTAACGTAAAGCGTATTGGCGAAAAAATGAAGGGAGGGGAAATCGTGATTAATAGTGATGTCGGTATGCACGTAGGAAATAACATGTCTGGGGGAAAAATCGTAGTTAATGGAAATGCGGACGATTGGGCCGGAGCTATGCTTAAAGGTGGTGAACTTGAGATCAATGGAGATTCTGGCCATTATACTGGCTCTGCATATAGAGGGTTCTGGCAGGGAATGAGAGATGGTGTAATTCGAGTTAAAGGCAAAGTTGGTAGCGAATCAATGATATGGGCAAACGGTTCTAGAGTTGCTAAAAGATTCCCTACTTTATATTGTGGCGGAGCAGCAGCGTTTTTAGGACTTCATTCGCATGGTGCGACTATCATAGTTGAAGGCGATGCAGACCGCTGCGTTGGAGCAGACCAAATAAAAGGAACTATAGTAATTAAGGGAAAAACCACCGTACTTCCATCATTTGTAAAAATTGGGGAAGTTAAAGAAATTGAACTATTCAATGGTGAAAAAATAACAGGGAAATTTATTGAATACAGTGGAGACCATTCTGTAAAGAAAAACCATTCTGTTATTAGCAAAAAGACTGGAGAACTTAATATAGGTGACAATGGCAGATTATATGTAGCCGTATAAATTTCAATATAAGAATTATTATTCGTTACTTTTTTTAAAAAATTTTATAAATTAGAGTAAAAAACTCTTTATTACTAAATTGAATTATTATTTCAGTAGTTTTAGTTAAATTAAATCCGGTTGTTAAATTGTATAAAAGAAATGTAAATATTACTAGAATTCGCAAGGATCAAAGAATCGAAGAGATAGATGTAGTTCTAATAGAGAGTCCAATCGATATTATCGTAAATTCAGAACCTTTAGTGAATATAATATGTTTAAATAAAGACTTAAAGGAATTGGCTACAGGATTCTTGTATTCTATAGGAATCATAAATTGTATAGAAGATATTAAAGCAATAAAGATTAATAATATAGAAGGACGAGTATATGTTGACTTAGTGGAGACAATAAATTTTAGTTCAAAAATTTTAAACGTAAATCCCGTTAGTAGTGTGATTGATACTACATGTGGAATTCCCTCACCTTGGCGCAATTTAATTAAAGAAAAATTGAAGGAGACCAAAGCAACATTTGATCTTAAAAAACAAGAGACAATAAGCAAAGAAGTGATTTTTTCGACTATCGTAAAAATGCAACAAGAAACAAAACTATTTAGAGAGACAGGCGGTTGTCACGGAGCTGCGATCTTTGATATGGTGGGAAACCTCTTAACTGTTAAAGAAGATATAGGAAGGCACAACGCGATAGATAAAGTAATTGGGTATTTGTTATTGAATGGAGAATCGTTCGATAATAAAATTTTAACCTCAACCGGTAGGTTAACGGGCGATTCGGTTCTGAAAGCTGTAAGAGCGCAAATCCCTATCGTTGCTTCACTATCCGCCGCTATTGAATCTGGCATAAGATTAGCTTTTTCCTATGGCATTACTTTAATTGGCTTTGTCAGGGGTGGTACGATGAATATTTATACTCACCCTAAAAGAATTAAAATTTAGTGTGATGTAAAAACTCAAACTTTAATTTTTATCTTATCGATATCTAAATAAAAAAAATTTTAAATAAGTGGGATTAATGAAAAATTTAATATGGATTTTAGTGTGTTTTCTTGGTGGTATTTTAATGATTATAGGTTCTGCATGTGGGAGCGCCCTGTTTTACGGTTATTTGGCTAATATTGTATCTTCTTATATTAGTTCAGAATTTATGCCATTGGTTTATGCAATACTAACTGTTTTAGAATACATTTCTTTTTATGGGGGATATTTTGTTATCGTAGGAGTTATCTTGATATTGATTAACCAAATTAGATTAGGTAAAATTATCATTATGATTGCCACGAGTTTTGGAATGTTAGGGTTAGTCTTTTATGTATGTATGTGGATCTTGGGACTCCCGAGTATTACCGTCAGCCCTGCCGTTCAAACAATTTTAGATCAAATATACAGCTTGTTTACATACAATTCAGGGTTTGCGTTTACTGGAACTATCCTTGCTGTTCTTGGTCGATACGGAATAAAGAGACCTAAGAAAGTGGAAAAACAAGTTTCTACATAAAAAGCAAAAAGCAACGATTCTATCACGGAAAATCTTAATAGCAAATTCTGCCCAAACTGTGGCGAGAAATTACTTATTAAAGCCAATTTCTGCAGCCAATGTGGAACTAATTTCGATTAAATAATCCTTTCTTTTATTTTTTTATTAAATATAGTAATCTTAATGTGATATTTAGTTAATTCAATAATGGAAAAACAAAAAAGATTTAAAAAAAATTCTCTGTTTAATTATTTAAATGAATATAAGTAATATTAAATGAATTCATAAAGTAAAGGTTTATATCTCAATTGTTTTATGATTCTATTTAGGGTTATTATTTTTATATCTACAATTGATTTATCCATAATGTAAAAATGAATCTTGAAATTTTTGGTGGAGTGAACGAAATTGGAGGAAATAAAATCTTCATTAATATTGGAGATAAAAAGTTTCTCTTTGACTTTGGTCTTTCATTTAGTGAAAATCAAAAATATTTTTCAGAATTCCTAAGTCCACGCAAATTAAATGGAATTATTGATTATTTGTACTTAGGTCTTATACCCTCCATAAATAAATTATACCGGAACGATCTAATTACTCCATTTTCTGATGTTTTGAATTCAGAACCATATAAAATTATTACTACTAATGAAAATATTGTTGATGCCTTTTTTCTTACGCACGCACATATGGACCACTACAAATTTATATGTTTTCTCAAACAAACCACACCAATCTACATGAACTGGATTTCAAATACGATAATCGAACATCTTACAAGCACTTCAAACGACCCTCTCTTACATGAAGTTTTAAATTTTTATGAAACTTTTAAAATCGTACCAAAAAAAAGACAAAGTAAGGATAGTGAAATTGCATATAAGAGAGCGACCAAACCTGATTACAAACAATCAGAAATTAAGAGACCTATTAAGATTATAAAAGAAGGCATACCTTTACCGTTTAAATCGTCTCAGGGAGAGGTCAATATCACTCAGTTTCAAACAGACCATTCAATTCCAGGTGCGTGTTCCTATATTATTGAGTACGATGGGAGAAGTGTCATTTACACAGGCGATTTTAGAAGGCATGGATTTCATAGTGCTTGGGTGAATGTTTTTATTAAACAAGCTTGTGAATCCAATCCAATAGCAATTATTACTGAAGGTACAAGAGTTCCGAATATTGAAGATTTTAAGAACGGTATATATCGTAGTGATGAACAATCTGAAAGCGATGTAGAAGTTCGCTCAAGAGATATTATTAGGAATCATCCGGGGCTAATTCTTGTGAGATGTCCTTCAAGAAGTCTCGATAGGATTTTATTATATTATTCACTTGCAAAAAAGTTCAATCGAAGATTCGCGATTACCCCCAAAATATTTCACTTAATTGATTGCTTTAGAATGAGACTTGATAAGATGGAAGAAAGTGCTATAAAACAATATTATAACAATTATGATCTTCCTGATTTTAGTGATAAAAACTTCGTTATATATCTACCACGAAAAGGTTGGGGCATATTCGAATCCGCAGATTATAAAGGATATCAAAAAGATACCCTTAATATTGGTAACTATGTTACATACAAGGATGTTAAAAAAGAACCTGAAAAATATTTACTCTATCTTGATTATTTTATGCTGAGTGAATTAATCGATTTAGATCAGAAACCTGGTAAAACTCTATTTCTAAATTCTGTTACTGACCCATTTAATGAAGAGATGAATATAAAAGAAGAAAAATTAGATATGTGGCTAGAAAGATTCGGAATATCAAAAACTGAAACAGTTCATTCATCAGGACATTGCAACGTAGATGACTTAATAGATTTTCTTCAAAAAATTGATGCCGAAAATATAATACCCGTGCATACGGAACATCCCGAAACATTTCAAGAATTTGGATTATCTGGAAAAGTAATTTTGCCTGAAAAAGGAAAAAAATATACATTTTAGAATAACTGAAAAAAAATTATTAATTTTCGGATTTCTTTTACTAAATGAATTGGAAAAAATTTCTTCTAATTTTAGAAATAAATAAAAGAGATTAAACTAAATTTTGATTTACCAAATTTTTTATTAAATTTTGCATTAAACCAATATAATTATTATATAAAATAAGATATATGATTGTATTGAGGACATTATAAGAATGCCTGTATCTGTTGCGTTTATGCAGTTAAGTTCGTGTTGGGGTTGTCATCAGAGTTTATTGAACGCCCATCTAGGACTACTCAATATTCTGCCTAATTTAGATATTGTCTATTGGCCGGCTGTAGTTGATTTCAAGCACGATTCATTGAAAGCAAGGAAAGATGGAAGTATTGTTGTTGGATTCTTAGAAGGCATAGCTAGAACTAAACAAGATACAGCCAATATTAAATTAATGAGAAAGAAATGCAGTATAATAGTTGCTTTTGGGACTTGCGCTTGTTACGGAAGTGTAGCAGGTTTAGCAAATTTGTTTGATAAAGACGAATTAATAAAAAGAAAATTTATGGAAACCGAATCTATTACTGATAAAAAACCTAAGGAACCAAGCCAACATGTACCTGGAATCGAGGAATTTATTATTAACGTAAAAGATATAATTGATGTAGATGTATTTATCCCGGGATGCCCACCAACAACGGATAACATAGTAGCTGCGATAACGTATTTGTTTACTTTAATTGGCGAGGGACCAAGCTCTCTTGACAAAAATAAGTGCGTATGCGATAACTGCGATCTTTTCAAAGAAGGCTGTTTTCTAGATAAAGGTAAATTGTGTTATGGCCCAATTACAGCAGCAGGATGCGAATTAATGTGTCCCCACGAAGGAGATATATGTTTTGGTTGCTTTAAACCCACAAGTGTGCCAAGTGAGAAGTCTAAACAATTAAAACAGATATTAGATGGTGTGGAAGAATTAGACGCTGAAACAGGAGCTAGTTTACAGCATTTCCTTGATCTGTACTTAGGCTCATCAAATATTACCAACTTTTATTTTAGGGGAGATTTAGTGCAGCGACTAGCTTACGAACCCGACAGTTTCAAAGTAAAGGAAATTGAAACTGAGAAAGGCCCAAAACTAATTTTAGATGTCAAACCAACTGGCACTAATGCTATTGATGAAATCGTAGGAGCTTCATTGTTCCTATTAAAGAACGATCCGTATTTTAAATTCAGTTCTAAAACGGTTTGCAGTCATTGCGATAGAGAAGTTGCTGATAAAGTTCCAACTGAATTGAAAAGAGACTACGAAGGACTACCCTCCATGGATACATGTTTTTTAGAGCAAGGTTATATATGTTTGGGACCTGTAACACAAGCCGGTTGCGGTGCAATTTGTCCAAATAAAGCGAACGCACCTTGTTTAGGATGTTATGGCCCTCCAGTGGGCGTAGAGGATCAAGGTCTAAAATTTATTAGTGCTTTAGGGTCTCTCTGTGCCGATCGCGATGTTGCCGAGGTAACGAAAGCGATAAAAGATCCAGCAGGATTGTTTAATAGATTTACTTTAGCAGCTAGCGTCTTAGGCCATAAATATCACGATAAGATGGAGGAAGAAGAATAATGGTAATGATTGATTACGAATTAAAAAAGAGGGTAATGGATGCTCATATTCACGACGCTTTAAAATATTGTTATCAATGCAATCGTTGCACAGATGTTTGTCCCGTTGCGGATCTCGCACCAAATAGATATAACCCTCGAAATTTAATCTTAAATTCTTTTCTGGGATTGAGAGAAAACATATTTGGAGGGGACGATAGTTTTAATATATGGGGTTGTACTATGTGCGACACTTGCGATGAGATATGTCCTCAAAAAATTGAATTAACTGGCGTTTTTACTATACTAAAAAATATGTCAATTGCTCTGGGTGAAGGACCAGAATATTACACGATTCAAGCTTCAGCTATTTACGATAGTGGCAAAGCAATCCCCCCTCAACCTGCAATTGAAAGAAGAAGAGAACAATTAGGACTTCCTAAAGTTGAAACTCCAAACCTTGAAGAAGTCAAAACAATATTAAATGAAACTAAATTAAATAAAATTATAAATAAATAAGAAAAGAGAATTTATTATGGCAAAAGTTGAAGAATATAAACTGTTTCCGGGTTGCACTATTGGCAACAGAATTCCGTTCATAGAAGCTAGCGCCCGCAAAGTATTTGATAAGCTAGGAATAAAGACTTCTGACGCTGCTTTTGCGTGTTGTCCCGATCCAGTTGGTTTTAATTCAGTTGACCACACGAGTTGGTTAGCAATGGGTGCTCGTAACCTAACGCTTGCCGAAGCTGAAGGAAAAGATATTGTTTCACTATGTAATGGTTGTTTTCAAACCCTTAAACTTGTGAATACAGAGCTAAATCACAACGAACACGAAAAAGAAAAGATAAACAAAATTTTAAAAGGGGTTGGAAAAGAATTCAAGGGTTCAATTAACGTAAAGCATTTTGTAGAGGTCTTACACGATAACGGTCTCGATAAGATAAAAGAGTTTGTTACTCACGATTTTTCAGGGTTAAAAGTTGCGTGCCACACAGGGTGCCATTATAATAGACCTTCAGAAATTGTTCAAACTGACGACCCAATGGAACCTGTGAAATTAAGAGAACTAGTAGCTGCGACTGGAGCGACACCTATAGATTACGCCGAAGAAATGCTCTGTTGTGGTTCTGGCGTTGGTAACGCTGAAGAAGCGCCATCGATGCAACTGTTAGCAAATAAATTTTCTAGCGCAGTAAAGGCTGGGGCTGATGTTTTTGTCGTTATTTGCCCTGCTTGTTTCCAACAAATGGATACCAACCAAAAGAAAGCAGGAACTCAATCTAATAACGAATTTAATATACCAATCCTATATTTAACTGAGTTAATCGCTTTATCCTTCGGAATGGTCCCCGATGAGCTTGGATTAAAGTTTCACCGTGCTAGACTAACGGAATTTCTAGAAAAAAATGGGCTTAAATAATCAAAACTCACTTATTCTTTTCATTTACTATTTTTTATATACAAAGGAATTTTAATATTACTTGATGAAAGTATTAAGAACTCCTGATGAGAGATTTATTAACCTACTAAATTTTCCATACCTTCCTCGTTTTGCTGAAGCTCTAAATGGTTATGAAAATTTAAGAATGCATTACATTGAGGAAGGGCCAAAAAATGCAAAATATATATTTCTTTATCTACACGGTCAACCAACCTGGTGCTATTTATATAGAAAAATGATTCCAATTTTTTTAGATGCTGGTTATAGAGTAGTTGCTCCAGATTATTTTGGATTTGGAAGATCTGATAAACCAGTTGAGGATTAAGTCTATACATTTGATTTCCATCGAAATTCCATAATTCAATTCATAAACCATTTACAATTAAAAAACATCATTTTAGTGGCTCAAGATTGGGGAGGGTTAATTGGACTTACTTTACCTGTAGAAATGCCAAATATATTTTCAAAATTAATTTTAATGAATACTGCTATAGGAACGGGCGAAGGAGTACCATCCCCGGGTTTTAAAGCGTTTCGAGACTGGGTGAACAAAAATCCAGATATCGACATTGGTCGATTGATACTTAGAGGAACACCAATTTTAACCCCTGAAGAAACGAGAACCTACGATGCACCTTTTCCAGATATTACATATAAAGCGGGGGTAAGGAGATTCCCTAAATTAGTACCTACTGTTTATGATGCTCCTGGTGCGGAAATCTCTAGACAAGCTCGAGATTGGTTTCAAAAAGAATGGTCTGGAGAATCGTTCATGGCAGTTGGAATGCAGATCCAATATTAGGTCCTTCAGTTATGCGTAATTTAAGGAAGATCATTCCACGATGTCCTAAACCTCTAAGAATTAAAGAAGCAGGTCATTTTGTACAGGAATGGGGAGAAATTATAGCTAAAAAAGCGTTAGAAACTTTTAATTTATAGATGATACAGTAAAATAATATTCTAGATTTCATACATTATGTCTTTTAATTTTAAAAATCCATCAAAATTATTTGCTTGGTTTTATTCGTTATTTTGCCCAATTTATGGGAGAAAATTCTATAAGGAGTTATTATCCGCATTAAACTTAAATGGAACAGAATCAGTTTTAGATTTTGGAAGTGGGACTGGCGTTTTAGCAAAAAAGATTATCAAATAACAATCAAATGGAGGAACCCTAACTTGTTTAGATTTATCAGAGGCTTTTCTGAATAAGGTTCGTAAAAAACTATGTAAATATACAAATGTAAACTACATATTAGGAGATATACAAGAGATGAATATACCATCTAATACATTCGATAAAATCGTCATTACGTGGGTAATTCATCATATAGAAGATGAGGTTAGACCTGATTTATTACAAAGCATAGTTAATACTTTAAAACCAAATGGAGAAATCTATGTAATAGAATTCTTAGCACCCCCTCATGGGATTCCTGAAATGGCGTTAATTGACCTCTTTAACGGAATTGGATTATCTGGAAGATTAGAATTTAGAAAGAAGAATACAGGTATATTTGAATTCAAGATAAATTAAAATAATCAAATAATTTCAGCGAACAGATTAAATCCTTCCACGCTGTAAATGCGAGCATTAACAAATGTTCCATAAGTTCCTTTAAAATTTTCAATAAATATATTTTTATAAGCGAAATTTCTACCAAAAGCTTGATTTGATGTAGATCCTTCATGTAATAATAGTATTTCTCCTTCCCAATCTTGCCATTTTTCATTTATTGTAAGCAGGGATTCTCTGAAAATTTTTGAAAGCCTACTTGAACGTTCCTTGATTACTCTGCTATTGACTTGTTTCATATCCCTTGCTATTGTTCCTGGTCGTGGAGTAAATTGTGAAATGTTAAGTATTTCTGGATTCAACCATTTCATTAAGTCAATCGTGTTCTCAAAGTCAACTTCGGTCTCTCCGGGAAACCCACATATTATATCTGTCGAGATGGTTAAGGAAGGAAATTCTTTCCTCAAAATTTTTAGCTTTTCTGCAATATCTGAAATTAGATAAGGACGATTCATTTTTTTGAGAATAGCATCGCTTCCAGATTGAATGGGGATGTGTAAAAATTGGTACACTTTATCAAGTTTAAACATGGAAATTAATTGATCAAAATTATCAACAATAAACTTAGGATTTAGCATTCCAATTCTTAAGAAGAATTTGTAATCCAAATGCACAATTTCTTGAACTAAATCGACTAGTCTCGTATTATTATACATGTAAGTACTACAATCCTGAGATGTTAAGTATACTTGCTTAATTCCTTGTTTTAACTGATGGTTTACGTTCTCTACGATATTTATCGGATTATAGCAATTTAATCGACCCCTGGCGTTTTTTACGCAGCAATAAGTACAAGAACCTAAACATCCTTCCGAAATTGGTAAGATTCCAGTAACTTTTTCTTTAGGGTGTTCGATTAAAAATGTTGATTTATCAATCGAACTTTTGGACTTTAGAACGAGATTAGTTTTTCCAGATTTAATATCTTGAAATATTAAAGGAAGGTCGTTTAAATTTTCTAAGTCAATAATGGCAGAAAAGTTTGGGATTATCTTTTTAACCACATCAATATAGTTGGGTTCTATATGTGGTAAACAACCCGCGATGATGAAATACTTATTTGTTTCTTTTTTGTAAGTGTTATATAATTCTTTCAGACGAGATTTTATTTTATTTTCGGTTTGCTGCTTTACGGCACATGTATTAATAATTACGAATTCAGCATCCTCAAGCGTTGTTTCAGTGTATCCCGATTTAAATAAAACATTAGAAATAATGTTGGAATCTGCCTTATTTGACGTACATCCGTAAGTTTCTATGTAAAATAAATTCTTTTCCATATTTTTTAAAATCTATACGATTATATAACTAATAAAATGATATATGCGTATAAAGTTTTTATTAGGGAGTAAAGCATTAATTTTTCATATCAAGAAATAACGAACTTCTTAAAATAATAGAAATTTTTTTAATTAAACTAATCTATTATTAGAATTAATATATTTTAATTAATAAGTGGAAAATTATGACAAAGCACATCTACTGTAAAGTTTGCGATAAGGAAATCGATCATGCCGTAAGAAAGCCAATGAAAACATTTCAGAAAGTAATATGGGTGATTTTAATAATTGCTACAGTAGGAATCGCGGCTATTATATTTGCCTTTTACTACATGGATAAGAAGAAGGTTCATTGTCCTACTTGTCAAGCAAAAGTAGAATTCTCAAGCAAACCACATAAAAAAATTGAGGAAGAAACAGAGCCATTGACCACAAAAGAAAGAGTTCTTAAAAAAGCTGGAAAAAAAATAGAAGCTAAAAAGAGAGCCGCAGAGGAGAAAGAAGCACCATCGGAAATAACCGATGAGAAAAAAGAAGATAACACATTTTGTCCCTACTGCGGAGAAGATATAAAACCCGACGCTGTCAAATGTCCATATTGCCATTCTTCACTAAAAACACCTTATTAATTTTAATTTTTAGAATCTTATCAATCACGTATTATTTAATAATTAAATAGAAAACATTCAAATAAACTAAAATACAATAATATAATAATAAAAATTTGAAAATCTAGTTTAAAATATTTGATAGTGAAAAGATTATGCCTAGAAAACCAAGAAAAGAACCAACGAGAGCGGCTAATCCCTTAGATGATTTTTCAACGTGGGATCTACGCATTGCTAAATCGATTTATTACTCTATTATAGTTTCTTCAGCAATCACGATTTTAGGCATTTGGTTAACGATTATTGGATGGTTAATAGAATCGGGTAGATGGGAAATAGTAGCAAGTTGGGGTCCTGGTGCGGCCGCTTTAATTATCGTAGGGATTATCGTATTACATATGTTTTTACTCGTCCTATTTTATATTTTATTTCGAGGAGGTATACTTAGATTATGCCAGAGACTCTTCAAGGATAGAGTATTAGCCAAGAAGTACGAAGACTACACAACACTAAGACTTTTAATAGCAGTAACACTAATTAGTGTTTATATATTTCTCATAACTTTATTTGTCGTAATAGTACCCTCATTTTTCTTAGAATTAGTTGTGGACATATGGTTGTACATTATAACAAATTTCAACCCTGGAGAATGGGTTTTGTTTATCGGTTTAATGCTAGTTGCTATTGTAATGCTTGTGTATTTGGGATTTGCTATTTGGAATCATGGAGTCTTTATCGTGCTCAAACGCGTTAAAAGAATAGAAGAAGAAGACGAAATCGAAGAAGAAATTAAAAAGGATCAATTAAAAGGAGAAGACGACGAAAGTCTTCAAAAAAGCTACGAGAAGCAAACTGGAAAAAAAGCAATTTATCGAGGAAAGGAAACTAAAGCGTACATGTCTTGGAAACGCAAAATGTTGAGCTAAACTTAAAATTTAAAAAAAATAAAACAGATTCTTTCCTATTTTTTTTCTTAATTTTATATTACTTCTTAAGTAAGTATTAGATTGTAAATCTTCTTGTAAAAGTCTTTTTAAAAAAAATTAGAAAAAATTAGAAAGTTTATTATATGTAATTTTTACCTTCTCATCATTCTGGGGTTGCGGAAAAGGTCAAGCTCAGTTTTGGGTATCTTATAATCTGTAGTACCTGTTGATTTCATTTTTTTATACAATCTTTTAACTAATTTTTTAGCCACGTCCATAAAGTTACAAGCCAACCCAAAAAGTATCATGTAGCGAACAAAAGTTTTGTCTTTTGCGTAATCTTCGTCGTAGATTTCAATCTCGTACTCTTTTTGTATAGGATGCCCATCTATTCTCGCAATTATTTTATTTCCGATTATAAATTTATAGTTCCTCCCGGGACCTACAACCCCTTTTGCTAAAACCATCTGGAGCTTATCGTCTTTTTCTTCGGGAAGGAGGGGGAACGTCCAACGTGAACCGATGAATCGCCATCCTCTTACGAATCGAATTAAACTTTTTACTCCTGGGACTTGTGCGTAAAAAACCGGTCCGGCGTGCTTAATTTCATAACTCTGAATGAGAGAATGAGCTATGCTTAACTCTATACCCCCTTTATAATTACCACCTTTAGCCGTTGATTCCATAGTTTCTTCCATAATCGTAAAATAACGGCACACGAGTCTCTTCTCTTCTAACGGGCTTTCTTCCCATTGCTCCTTATTAAAAGCAATAATATTTTTCTTTTGGTCGTCTATTTCAATTACGCCTTCGATATCGAAGTTTTTAGAGAACCAACGTGTT
>Ga0209986_10003735_pt1 | contig 13211 bp, 11 predicted proteins | sample BlataG_FD_183168 | JGI IMG/M metagenome (GOLD analysis project Ga0209986, IMG submission 183168) | Deep subsurface microbial communities from Black Sea to uncover new lineages of life (NeLLi) - Black_00105 metaG (SPAdes) (version 2) | ecosystem: Environmental > Aquatic > Marine > Oceanic >...
GCAAATGCCTTGTAGGCTGCATAAGCCGAGTACGCATGGAAGTAAGCGCGTGCCCTAATCCGCTCCAGTGCATTTACACTCTGTGGGATTTTCCATTCAAGAGACAGTTCCTGAGAAACTTTATAACCGGCAACAGTACCGGCAGGCAGGGTAAACTTGATTGAACTACCCGTTGATTCCGGCACTTTCTTAGCCATTGCAGTTATCCACAGTCTGGCCAACGGGCCGGCTTCAAGTACATGTGAATCACCATCTACTCGGTTCTTCCAATCGTGCCAGCGAGGCGATTTTGCCCAGGAGTATTTGTTTTCCCAATTTTCTTCCTTCCCTGGCCTGGGCATATTCTCTTCATTCCACGGATGTTCTTTGGTTAATCCGTTTCCCAGGGGGTCGTTTGATATCTCCAGAGACGGCGTCTCATCATAATAAGAGTGGGTAACAAACTCCCTTACACCAGCGTTGATTTCCACCAGGTCTGTAGTTATTAGCTGGCCCCCAATGATAACGCCGGGCGTTAAAGCTCTTTTTTCTGCCCAGCTATTCATATTTTCATATTTTGCATCATAAGCCAGTGGGTTATCGTACACACCATAACTAAGCAGATTAGATGGCGTCTGTCCGGTCTTGTTAAAGCCCACTCCGGCTAAGAAGTCCAACAGGTCATCAAATACGCAAACAAGCTCTTTCGTGAAAGCAACTTCCTTTGCCAGCAGAGAATAAAGAGTTTCCAGGTCCTCCATGGTAATTGTTTTGGCTACTCCGCCTGGAATAAAGATATTTACATGGGGGTGCTTGCCGCCAAGCAAAGACGCCATCTTTATGCCTACCTTTGATGCGTTGAGACAACTCTGCCATAAACTCCCCGATACCGGATTCAACCCCCGCATAATGTCTCCTATAGTGTCGTATCCATGAAACTTAGCTTTTGGAGCATTAGTCTGGTTCGCTTTAGCCATGACATCCGGATTGGCCTTGGCGGTAATAGCCTCTGAATAGTCAGGGCCTTCCAGGATACCGCAACCAAGTGCGCCGTCATACATCTCTTCTGCCATTTGAGTCAAGTTTCTCACCGCAGTTGCAAATGGCGGCGGCGGCGCCTGGTAGGTCATATCAATAGCCAGCGCCGAAGCTATAGCATGGGGTGTTGGACAAACACCGCAGACGCGTTGTGTTATCCATATCGCATCTGCCGGTTCCCTGCCCTTTAGAATTTCCTCGAGACCTCGAAACATAGTGGCATAGCAGTGAGCTTCTACATATTTCTTTGCCTCTAAATCGGCCTCGGCATGAATACCCAAATGGCCCTCAATACGGGTCAAAGGCTCAATATTTACAGTAGTTTTTTTTGCCATCTTGCTAAATTCTCCTTCTTGTTAATCTGGTTAGTGCGGCACGAACGTGCCCGATAGTATCCAGAATAGCATCCACTATCCACGGCCAAGCCGGTGCTTTCTTAAGGAAGGGAGAAAATGGTGCATCTGGGAATCCCGGCTCAGTACAGCCTATGCAGAGAGAGCCGACAGTAGGACAACCACCGAAACCGTCGGCAAATCCGTCCCGTGGGACACTACAGTGAGTTATAGGACCCTTACATCCTAAAAGCCCCATACAATAGGGCTCACCGAACTCACGGGAGAAAGCACCGTGAGCAAGCGAGCCGGCTCTGGGACAGAGGTGGTGCGCCAACTCACCATACAGGAACAATGGCCTATTGTGTTCATCGAGGTCGGGCGGGGCGGTAACAACTCCTCTGGCTACCAGAACAAGATAAACGAGGGTCTTTATACAGCTATCCCCTGGCGCCGGGCATCCGGACACATTTATCACCGGCAGACCCAGGGTGCTCCTGTAATCTTTACCAAGGAACTCGAGCAAACCTTTGGCGCCGGTAGGATTAGGTTTGGCACCAGCAATACCACCAAAAGCGGCACAGCTACCCACCGCTACTACTGCGGCAGCTTTATCTTTCAGGCCCATTAAAAGCTGGGTTATAGTAACAGGCTTGCCGTCTTTATGGCCTACCACGCAATAATAGCCGCCTTCTCTGGCCGCCTTCTCCTCATCCGGAATAGCACCCTCGAGTATGAGAACAAAGGGGTCCAGCTTGCCATCCTTAGCGTCATCGAGCACGCTTAGTGCCGTTTCACCCCAGGGAGCCATCACTGTGGGATGATAGGCTAAGTTGATGTCGCTTACCTCGGGCAAAATACCGGTTAATACATCCACCAAAGACGGTTCTCTGGCACTTATCAGGGATACCGTATCGCCGGTACAGCCTTGACCCTGTAACCATATCAGATTAATCGGTTGCATTTTTCTTTATCTCCTTCAAGTTTATTAGTCTCCTATAACTGGTGTCTGCTTTTTCCAAGAGCCTATGCGGCGAGCCCCATTTGTTGGTATCTTAACCGGAGCAGTTTATTCGATTTGTCCCCAGGTTGCAAAGCCAAAAGTCAGATTTTCCCCAAGAAGCATATTATCCGGGTTCTTTACGCCATACATTATACTGCTCTTGATTGAAAAATCCCGTATTTTTCAATCAGAAAGCACCTTGTGTTCGATAAACAGTATATATGAAGGATTATACGTTGTCAAAAGAAAAAATAGCTGAACTGGGGAAATTTCATCGTTCCCTGCGTGATAAACGTCAGGCTGACCGTGTCAAAGCCGTCATTGCTTTATCCAAAGGATGGTCGGCGGCTCAGGTAGCGGAGATTCTTCTTTTTGATGAGAAGACATCCCGACACTATTTCGAGCGTTATCAGAAAGGCAGTCTCCAGGCGTTGCTGGATGATAATTATTCCGGAGCAGAGCCAAAGCTCGATGAGCACCAAATGAGCAAACTTGAAGGGTATTTTGAAGAACATATTCTCCCCGACGCTAAATCGGTCATCGCTCATATTGACAAGCAGTACCCGAAAGCTTAAACCGTTTGTTAAGGCAGATATAAAAGGCTTAAAGGAAAATTGCTAAGATATTTCTTCAAGTATCAGCCTCACTGCATCGGTGATACTTTCTGTAATCTCTTTAGAAAGTTCAGGGCTGAGTTCTATTGCTTTTGGCTCTATGCCGATTATGATAATTTCGCAGTCAGCCAACACCGGATATATCTGCTTCAGCAATCCAAGGGCATCTGTAGCTCTTACTTGATGAGAAGATTGCATTTCGATACCTCTGGTTTTCAGTTCATTATAGTCCAGTCTATAGATTTCGCCTGGCTTTCCCCCTGCACGGACAGCATCAATGACAATTATCTTCTGTGGTTTGTTTAGATGAGAAATAAGACTCAACAAATCGCACCCACAGTCAACAACGTCCACATTGGAAGGCATAGGGATTTGGGATAAATTATCTATTACATGTAATCCCACTCCTTCATCACCGAGGAGTCGATTCCCCACACCAGCAATTACGGTATTCCTGTGCGATTTATTTTCCCCCCCTTTCAATGGGAGGGGGCGTTCACTCAAAGTTCACCTCCACCAAGTGGACGGCACAGGATATACAGGGGTCGTAAGCTCTTACCACCATCTCTAACTTCGGAGCTAAGGATTCTTTTGGCTGGTCAATCAGATTCTCAACAGAGACACGAAGGTCTTTTTCGATGTTGGCTAAATTCTGAGCTGTAGGGGTGATGACGTCAGCTTCAGTAAGTCTTCCCTTCTCGTCAAAGCTGTAGTTGTGATAGAGTGTACCCCGTGGTGCCTCAACAGCACCTGTTCCTGTTCCTGCCTGGGTTTTGACTTCCATGGGTTTTTCTTGTTTTATCCCCGCGGTGAGCAACTCATCGGTGATTTCCATTGACCTCTCTATAGAGTAAACTAATTCAACGGCCTGGGCAGCGTTGTTATACAGCATATTATCCAGGTGTGAACTCAGGCCTAACCTTTTCTTAGCTTTTTTAGCTTCCCAGGATAACTTTTCTTCATTTAATGCTATTCTTGCCAGTGCTCCAACTGCGAAAGGCTTATCATTAAACCTACTGTGCTTGGCGTGAGAATGTGCGACAACTTTTTCTTCGCAGAGTTCCTTATACATATTGATATCCCAGGTATCCCCCGTTGATAAGGCTATTTTATCGCCGAAAAGGCTGTATCCAGCCCCATCAGAAGATAGTGCGGCATAGACATTAGGCGATGTGCAAAAATCGGGTACTTGCAAGCCTGACACCAAATCAACAGTAACCAGACTTTGTTTGAGTCCTTTTTTCAGTTGTTCCTTCAGCTCAAGTAACTGTTCTTTGGTCGGTAGTTTTCCGAAACCACCGATTACCGCGTTTACAGAATGAATGGCTCGACCACCTATCGCTTCCTGAATGGTATTGCCTAATTTCTTCAATTCCAAGCCCATCTTTACTTCCTTTGGATGGTCGGAGGCCAGGGCGATAGCACTCGGATAGTCCAGAAAATCAGGGATGACCAGGCAAAACAAATGCAGGGCATGACTTTCAATATTACCTCCGTGTACTAAAAGCTCTCTTAATAAACGCGTTTGTGAGCTAACCGTGATACCGAAGGCATTCTCAACAGCCATCAAAGAAGCCGCTGTATGTGCTGCAGAACATATGGCACAAATCCGCATCAATATTGGTGCTACTTCATCATATGCCCTGCCAACTACCAGAGGTTCAAAGAAGCGAGGCCCTTCAAAAATATCCATATTAACCTCGGCGACCTTACCATCTTTAATGTTCACGGTAATGCCGCCGTGCCCTTCGACCCGACAGATGTGGTTAATAATTATTGAGTTATGCATTCGTACCTTCCTTAATAGATTCTATCTTCAAAGAGTCGGCTGAAGCAGCAAAGGTTCGCAGCCGGTTCTGGATATCGAGCCATGTAAATCCTTTTTCTTTGAGTAACTTTGCCTCGGAAGCAGCGTTTGCCTCTTCGACAGGTCCACGACAACCTCTGCAGGGCTGACCATAGCTCGGGCAGCGAGCTTTACAGCCGGCTACCGTTATCGGCCCCATACAAAGTTGGCCCTTCTCAAGTAATAAGCAGGGATACTCTGCCATCTTGCACTCTGTGCAGACCGCATAAGTTGGTAGACGTGGGAGGTCTCCATGCAATAAAGAAGCTAGTGCATGTAATAGCTGCTCCTTCTCAATGGGACAACCCGATATAGCCAAATCTACTTTGACAAAATTACTTAAAGGCTGAGCACTAATAACATCAAAGACCTTGCCTTCCGGGCCGTATACTTTCCTTTTCATTTCGTCGCGGGGTATTTCATTTTTCATTGCCTGCACGCCGCCCCAGACAGCACAGGTGCCTATGGCGATGAGTAATTTGGCCCTTTCTCTCAGTTTTTTTAACATCTCCGCTTCTTTCGGCTGCACTACGCTTCCCTCGACAAAGACGATATCTAAGGGGCACTCTTCATCGTTGCCTGTCATAGCCATAGGGAAAAATTTGATATCCAGTGCTCCTGCGATATCAAGAAGCTCATCTTCACAATTTAATATGACCAACTGGTCACCGGCACAGCCTGTTAATCCGTATATTCCTACCGTTGGTTTGCCCATCAGATTGTCTCCATTATATCATTTCCGGTAAATTTATGGCATCCCAGTAAGTAAATATTGGCCCGTCAAGACATGTATACTTATAACCAATCATGCAGTGACCACATTTACCAACACCACATTGCATATTTCTTTCCAGTGACATCAGTATCCTGTCTTTTGGAAAATTTCTTTGCAGCAGTTTTTCAAGGACGAACTTGAACATTATTTCGGGACCACAGATGGCGGCGTATGTCTGAGCAGGGTTAATATCGACGTGCTCAAATAGCTTGGTGACGACTCCGGTGTAAGCTTTCCATATCTTGGACTCATCTTTATCCACAGTCAAAAGACATTTCACATCCACCAGGTCGATAAGATTCAACAGTTCGTACTTAAAGAGCATCTCCTCCGGGTTCCTTGCTCCGTACATCAGGATGACATCCTTAAACTTTGACCTGTTATCAATAGCATAGCCAAGAAGGGATCTTAGAGGTGCCATGCCCAGACCACCAGCCACAAGCAAAAGACTGTTTCCTTCTAATTGTTCGATGGGAAACCCATTTCCATAAGGTCCCCTGATACCCACCATTGTATTTGGAGCCAACTTAAATAAAGCATCGGTAACATGACCTATCCGCCTTACGCAGAGTTCAATGACTCCCGCGTGGGTAGGAGAAGACGATATCGAAAATGGAGCCTCTCCGGTACCAATGACACTTAGCATGACAAACTGACCTGGCCGATATGTAAAGCTCTTTACCAACTGCTGGTCTTCAAATTGTATTTGGAAGAGTTGATGGTCCTGTATTTGCGGCAGTATCCGAATAATCCTCGCCATCTGAGGCGTATATGGATTTTGGCATCCTGAACAGTCCTTGTGATTAGACACGAGTCTGGCTCCTTAATTTGTTAACAATCTCAACGATATCAATTCCTGCGGGGCAGTAGGCTTTGCACCGTCCACAGCCAACGCAGCTTGGCCTTCCGTACTGAGTTACAAAACCTCTCTGTTTGTGAAAGAATCTGTTCTTAACTCTCGATGATCGCTCGGCTCTGAAGTTATGGCCGCCAGCCACCAAGGCGTAGTCCTTGAAAAGACACGAATCCCATCTTCTCTTGCGTTGGCCGCTACTTGCATCTAAATTGAGCTCATCAAAAACGGCATAACAATAGCAGGTCGGGCAAACCATCGAGCATGTGCCGCAACTCAAGCATTCTTCTCCCACTTCCTGCCAAAGATGGCTTTGGTATTCTAAGTCCATAATCTTAGGGAAATCCTGAAGTTGAATTTCTGTCTGAAAACTCTCTCTTCTTTGGATGGACTTGGCTTTATACTTTTCACGGTCTTCTTTCTCAACCTCCCGAAACAGCGAATCTGCTGCTGTGACCATATCATCTCCTATACTTGTGCCTACACGGACAAGATAGGAATCATCGATATCAGATAAGAATAGGTCAAAGCCGGAGTCGACGAAATCGGTTCCGGTAGATCGACAAAAACAAAGTTCATCAGGGGTGCAATCCAAGCCAATAATTAGTGCACGACGTCTCCTTGCAAAATAGTAGCTATCTACATATTTACCGCTAAAGACCAGATCAAGTATCTTCAAGCCATGAATATCACAGGGATGAACACCGAAAATGATATATTTCTTATCTTGCTCTTCAACTGGTACCTCATAACCCTTCTGGGCACAAAAATTAAACATGGTATCTACAGGCTTGAGGAAATATTTCTTTAGCGGCAGAATGGTTCTGTTGCAATTAAGCTCTATCTCGGTTAGTTTTGTTACAGGAGCAAAGACAAAACTTTTCTCGCCTCTTTTGACAGGAGCGTGAATCTGGCCAAAAGCGTTCAAATGGCCAATAAATTCTGCAAGGTTTTTTTTAGGTAATTTCACTATTTTCATTGTTCCGCCTTTGGTAAAAAGATGCTGAAGATAGTTCCTTTGCCAAGTTCGCTGGTTACTTTGATAGAACCGTTATGAGCCCCAATTATTTTCTTTGCTATTGGCAGCCCCAATCCGCTGCCTGTAATGTCACGAGTTTCTTTAGTTTTGACTCTGAAAAACTCGTCGAAGATAAAATGCAAATTTTCCTGAGAAATGCCTGTTCCTGTATCAGATATCTCCACTATTAGGTGTTCGCCGTCCTCTTTCGTATTTATAGTCACCGTCCCACCTTGGCGATTGTACTGTATTGCATTGCTGATTAGGTTTGTGAACGCCTGTTTCAAACCTTCTCCATCGCCCTGAGCTCCAGGAAGTCCGTCACAAAAATCCGTCTCCAGGGTAACTTTTTTAGCCTCTGCCAGTGGTTTCAAAAGTTCTATGGTTTCAGAAAGAATAGGACCTAAAGCTACAGGTCCGAAGCTGTTTATTAGCTTACCGGCTTCGATACGTGACATATCAAGCCAATCATCAATGAGTTTTAACAAACCATCGATACGCTTAGTTACCTGTTCTATCAGTTCCTTCTGCTGGCCAGCCCACTTGTCTTCGAACGCAAAACCTTCCAGGATTACATTAAAATACTGTTGAATAGAGATAAGCGGTGAACGCAGTTGATGAGAGACAAGAGTGATAAAATTTTCTCTCATCGTCTCTTTTTCCTGTCGCAGCCGTGCAGACTCAAGGGCAAGTCTTCTTTTTTCCAAACCCCTACCAACAATAATCCTGAGCTGGTCAGGCGTAAATGGTTTGGGGATAAAGTCATAAGCGTTGCGTTTCATTGCTTCCACGGCTGATTCTATGGTTGCATAGCCGGTGATAACTATAGAAACAATGTTCGAGTCAATCTCCGCGATTTTTTCCAGGAGTTCCATTCCACCCATCCCGGGCATCTTGAGGTCAACCAGAACCAAATCGGGTTTTATCTCTCTTACTTTTTGTAAACCGTTATCCCCATCCTCGGCGGTCTCAGTCCGGTATCCGTCTCTATCCAATACCTGACAGCAGGAGTCCCGCATGGATACATCATCATCAATGACCATGATACAATCTCTTTCTTGCATCTTTTTCTCTATTCCTGGAGAAGTTTCTTCACCCGTTTCAGCATATCCTCTGTTTTGACAGGCTTCTCCATATAGTCGTCCGCTTCAAAGTATTCTCCGTCTGTGACAGGCGAGAATTTAAATCCCGTCTCTTTAGTAATAGCCGATACCGCCAATACGGGAATCCTTTTCATTTCAGGGTCATGCTTGAGCTTGTAGCAGATGTCAAAACCATCGGTTAACTTCTCCATCATAATATCAAGGACAATCAGATCCGGTTTCGTTTCGTAAATTTGCTCCAGGGCCTCTGCCTTATTACCGACGGATTGCACTTCGTAACCCCTTGGGCTCAGAATTGCTTCTATCGCCTTGGCAAAAAGTGGGTCGTCATCAACAACTAAGATTTTTGCGGGCTTATCCATTTTTTTCACCTTCTTAACCTTTCCCAGTTTTTCGAACACATCTCGAACTGCTTGCCTCAACTCTTCTCGGTCAAAGGACTTTATGTGATAGTAGAAGATATCCTGCCTTCGTACATTGGCTTCTAATTGGGCAGTATTCTCAGATGCGGTCATAATTATCTCGATTTTTGGGTCAATCGCTTTCAAAATTGAAACAGCCTTAAAGCCTTCCATCTCAGGCAAATCAACATCCATAATGATACAATCAAATTTTACATCGTTGATCCTTTCTGCTGTATCTTTAACACATAGACTTACCTCTACATCATAACCTTCGCCAATAAAGACAGATGATAGCTCTCGAGCCGCCTGGCTATCGGGGTCTACGATTAAAATTCTCTTACTTTCCGCCTTCATTCAAAATCACCGTCTTCTGATTTAGTTTCACAGTCCATCTGGGCTGCAGAGCAGCACAAATATTGCTTTGCTCTACAATCTCCCTAAGCAAGTTGTGTGCCAGATAACAAAACAGCCACTCAAGATTTCCCTAAGTAGCTGATTAGAAGGGAGTTATCTAAAGTTCTTGCAAGTGTCCCCTGTTTTTTGACGGTTCTTGGCATGGGGCATTTCTCCCCAACGATGGGGAAGGTTGTACCAAGGGCCTTTATTCGATTCCGTATCTTTTTAGCTTCACGCGCAGAGTTTTGCGGTCTATTCCCAGAGATTCTGCTGTCTTGCCCCTGTGTCCATTGAACATCTTAAGCGTCCTGGCTATATGCTCTTTTTCCACATCGATAAGACGCTGAGCCTGGCCTGCATCTGACTTTGAAGGTGCCTGGGCAGTTAATCCGTAATATAACAAGTCGGAGGGTTTAATCATATCGTCTTCGGTTAATACGACAGCTCGCTCAATGGCATTCTCCAGCTCTCTGACGTTTCCCGGCCAATCATATTCAACCAGAGCTTTCATGGCTCGATCAGAAACAGCCTTTATGTTTTTACCTCTTTTTTTGTTATACTTGCTTAAGAAGTGGTTAGCCAGCAGCGGAATATCATCTCTTCTTTGACGCAAAGGAGGAAGTGTAATCGGAACGACACTCAAGCGGTAAAACAGGTCTTCGCGGAAAGTCCCTGCTTTTACGGTTTTCTGCAGGTCCCTGTTTGTGGCGGCAATAATCCGCACATCAACTTTGACAATCTGAGAACTTCCAACTTTTGTGATTTCTCTTTCCTGGAGCACGCGAAGCAGTTTTGTCTGAATATTTGTGCTAACATTGCCAATCTCATCAAAGAAAAGAGTGCCGCCGTTTGCCAGCTCAAACCGGCCGTATTTGGTTGCTATGGCGCCCGTAAAGGAGCCCTTAACATGCCCAAATAATTCGCTTTCAAAGAGATTTTCCACTAAACTTCCACAATCTACAGCTACAAACGGCTTGTCTGTCCTGCTGCTGTAGCGATGTATCGCTCTTGCTATAAGTTCTTTGCCGGTACCACTTTCGCCGGTAATAAGAACGGTGGTATCGGTTGGCCCTACCTTTTGTACTAATTTCTCAACCGCCTTCATCATTTTGCTGCGACCTAAAATTACATCAGGGCCGAGACTTGCTTTCAACTCATCTCGCAGCAGAACATTTTCAAGGGCAAGGGTTCTCTTATCTAATGCTCGTTTAACTATTACCCTGAGACTATCGGGTGTGAAAGGTTTAGGGATAAAATCGTATGCCCCTCTTTTCATGGCCTCGACGGCGAATTCCACAGTTGCATACCCCGTAATAACAATGACCATAGCTTCAGGGTCACTGTCTTTTATCTTCTTTAATACCTCCATACCACTTAAACCGGGCATTTTCAGGTCAAGGATGATTAGGTCAAAGGATTCTTTGGCCAGCATAGCCAGCCCCTTCAGCCCGTCCTCGGCCACTTCTACTCCGTTCCCATCTCGTGTGAGTGCCTGCTGACACGAATCTCGCATTGTTGCCTCATCGTCAATTACCAAGATGTTAACTTTTTTAGCCACTTAGCCACCCTCTCGCTTTAGAGGTAATCTGATAATAAAGCTGGTTCCTTTACCATATTCACTTTTCACTTCTATGGTCCCCTCATGTCTGGCAATGATACCGTGACTCACAGCCAGTCCCAGCCCGTGCCCTACTTCTTTGGTTGTAAAGAACGGGTCAAATATTTTCTTGCGATTTTCCGTCGAGATGCCGCAACCTGTATCAGTGAACTCGATTTCGATATGCTCATTATCATGTGACATTCTGGCTGCAACTGTCAATTCTCCTTTGCCTTCCATTGCTTCAGTAGCATTTAGAATAATATTCGCAAATACCTGTTGTATCTGACCGGCATCCATCAGAATTTTCGGCAGAGAAGGAAGACTACGGCTTATTTTAACATTTTGAAATAATGCCTGATTCTTGACTAAATCTAATGTCCGCTCCAAAATCTCATTTACATCTGACTGTTCTATCTTAGGTTCAGTCTGACGGGCAAAATCCAACAGTCCCTTTACAATATCCTTACACCGGGTAGTCTCCGTGATGGCTTTTTCCAGATTTGTACGCAGAACATTCTTTTCGTCCAAATCTTCTAATGCCAGATGAACATACATCAGAATCCCTCCAAGGGGATTGTTGATTTCGTGGGCAACTCCAGCAGCCAATTGCCCCAACGTAGCCAGCCTTTCTGATTTCATTATCTGTTGGCTGGTATATTCCTTTAGTTTGTTATCTCTTTCTTTTAGCGAGGAAGCCATAGAGTTGAACGTTTCCGCAAGCTTTGCGATATCGCCTTTTCTGGTAGTTTTGATCTGATAATCAAGATCACCTTTTGCCCACCGGCCGGATGCAAATACTAAACGTTTAATCGGCTGCAATATTTCCTTAGCGAGAAAACTGGAAACAACCAGAGCCATAATCATTCCTGCGAGCGTTATTCCTGAAAACATTGCGATGGCTCTGTTCCGCATATCCATAAATTTCTCTTCTAAAATTCCGACGTAAAGCACACCAATTATCTTTCCCTCGATGTTCTTTATTGGTTCATAAGCGGCAATATACCAGTTATTCACTACAAATGCCCTGTCTATCCAGGGCAGCCCTTTTTCCAGCACCTGCTCGTATACCTCTTCAGATACGCGAGTACCAATAGCACGGCTTCCGTCCTCTTGCTTAACATTGGTGGAAATACGCAGGTCCCCCTGAAAGATAGTTGCTGTACCAATATCCTTACCCTTATATTTAACTTCCTGATAGACGATTTCTTTTACCCTATCAACAATCTCATAGTTTCGATTAAGTAAATTGCCGCCGTATAGTACACCAATCAAGTTACCATCATATCCGAAAACAGGCGCAGCGGCTTTTACGCACATTGCTGAAGTCTGCTCTGTTTCCAGGCTTGACTTTGCTTTGGGAGTAGGTATAAATTTTATATAGGCCTGCTCGGTTATATCCGTTCCTTCTTTTACCAGTTCGGCTCTGGGCACGATCACTGTTGCACCAATTACCTGCGTACCCGATAATACCCGGCTCACAAGCTCATCATGTGCTTGACTGTCACCGTAAACAGACGGATTTCGTGACCTGACAATGACCCGCCCGTTTTCGTCCGTAAGGGTTAATATATCCAGAGATTCGGCCTTTCTTATCTCTTCGAGCTGCCTTTTTAGCGTTTCTATATCCTTATCTAAAAGAGCATTCTTTATAAAGAATCTCCGGGCGGTAAGACGCAACAGGGCTTTAATTCCTTGAATTTCATTTTGATATATGTGCCTGGCAGAATTCAGGTCGATTCTCACTTTGTCCTGAGCCTGACTGATTATACCTGTGCCGATTAAACGTATAGCTACTGCCGTAGCAACCAGGCCGCATATAATAATCACAGCCAGAAAACTTGTAATTAATTTTGCCCTTAATGAGATTTTCATAGAATTTCCTGAAAACCTGGAAGATTTATCATAAACCACGCCTTTTTCAAGAAGACAGTGCTTTATGTGTCTTTCATTCAAACCTGTATATCTTAATAAAAATCCAACAGTATGCAAGCCCGCATACAGTGAACCTGTGATGCCTATGGATGATAAAAAGGCAGGCCGTTCTGACCGCTGGAAGCCAATGGGGCAAGTTCTGTGTCTTTTCGTGTAATGACACACTTGGGCACAGAAAAAGAATCACTGTCACCTGGTGATATCGACTCTAAACCAAACGCGCCCGGCAGGACTCGAACCTGCAACCTTCGGATTCGAAGTCCGCGACTCTATCCAATTGAGCTACGGGCGCCGAAAATTCTAACTGTTTGCAATATA
>Ga0209986_10003736_pt1 | contig 13210 bp, 19 predicted proteins | sample BlataG_FD_183168 | JGI IMG/M metagenome (GOLD analysis project Ga0209986, IMG submission 183168) | Deep subsurface microbial communities from Black Sea to uncover new lineages of life (NeLLi) - Black_00105 metaG (SPAdes) (version 2) | ecosystem: Environmental > Aquatic > Marine > Oceanic >...
GCTCACCCCACTCACCACGACTGCGATCTAAAACCGTAAAATCAACGCCCTCACGAAACAGCACATTCCAAGGGTGAAAATCCCCATGAACTTGGCTAAGCCTGTGAACCTTACTTTTAAGAAGCCAACGCCAAACAACACAGCTCCGTTCAACATTGATCAAATCCGACGCGCTAACAAAATCAAGTCCAGACGGGTAGCTATCTAACAAACCCATGATACATTCGCCATGTCCAACAAGCTCCCGAGCCCGTCTAACATAAAGCGACGGCGCCTCACGCTTCACGTTGTGAATTTCAGCGAGGTAACCAGACAAAACCAAACAACGCTTCTCATCTAACTCGCCTAGCCGCCCAGTCTCTTTAATACGATCCAAATCAAAATGGTAAAGCCTACCACTCGCAAACTCAGTCACAATAAAAAACTCTCCGCAATCCCCCAAAGACTTCAAACCTTTACCGTCCACTGCAAACGCACCAACATCTACTGAACGCACATGCCGAGGCAACTTGTTGAAGACACTATGTTGCCAAAGCAAACTTCCAGCACGGTCAGAAAAATAGTCATGCCCAAAACCTCCAGAACGCATGGTTTCCAAAACAACTCGTTTAGCTTCGCCGTCAACATTAAACTCGATGACGTAAGGAACACCGTAACCAAAACCCTTTAAATCCTTAGAAACTTCAGATTTCTCACCATCAAGCCTCCAAACGCCACGGATTTCCACATCCGCATCATACAAGGAAGAGAGATATTCACGAAGAGCATTCACAGAAAGTTTCATAAACCACTACCTCTTTTCGCCATCATTTCCTCTCACCCAATCAATAACATCACGCCACAAATAAAAAAATAGAGTGAAAGCAGTACTTAAATATACAAGCAAGTTAATCGAAAACCAAGAAACCCTACGACTGACAAAATAGGGTAACATGAAATTTCCAACAAACGCCATAGTTAGCCTAACGTAAATATAACACGCCACCCCAACCAAAAAAAGAAAAATCACCTTGTCAAAGAACACAGAAGAATTCAGCTTCTTATTTTTAATATACCACAACACGTAAGCGACAATACTAACGCTCGACAAATAGATAACGATATAAACATAGGTTAAACCAGCGCCAACAAAATATCCAGCGAAAAAACCAGCCTCATATAACGCCAAAGAATACCCTAAACTTTCCACATACAAAGTGGAAATAACGTCTAAGACGCTTAAGAAAGGCAGAATCCAGATAATTTTGTCAACACTGTCCAAGATGCACCACTTCATACACTTTAGACAAGAAGGAAAAGAAAGTTTAAAAGTTCTAGGAATCAACAACCTTAGTTTCATAGGATTATTAGCGTGAAAAACATGGACAAGACCAAAACGTTTGGAATTCTCCTAATCATTGTAGGAACCCTGATGATTCTCCACCATGTTTGCACATGGGAACGCTTCTTCGACGTAGAAGACATATTACACCATGAATTCTTCGAAGCCATACTCTTCACAGCAGGCATAACACTGCTCATAAGCAACCACCACAACAAGAAAAGAAGCGAATAAAATGAACATTCTCATCCAAAACGGAACCATAATCACAATGCACAACCAAAAAATAATTCGCCACGGAGCCATCGCAATAGAACACAAAAACATAATTGACATAGGAAAAAACCGAGACCTAAAAAGAAAATACGGAACAGGATACGAAAAGATAGATGCAAAAGACAAAGTTGTCATACCGGGCCTCATAAACACACATCAACACGCAGCAATGAGCCTGCTAAGAGGATACGCAGACGATTTACCACTCCAAGAATGGCTGGAAAAATGGATATGGCCAATAGAAAAACACATGACACCCCATGACATTTACGTCGGAGCCTTACTAACAGCCACAGAATCCATAATGACCGGAACAACAACACTCAACACAATGTATCATTACACACCAGAAGAAAATGAAGCAAAAGCATTCGCTGAAACAGGCCTAAGAGGAGTAATAGGCCACGTATGCTTCTCATGGAGAAAAAAAGAAGACAAAAAAGCGTTAAAAGACTTGGCTAAAAACTGGCATGCTAAAGTAAAGGGACTAATCCGCGTCAGCGTAGACCCTCACTCGCCCTATACCGTTGACCCAGAATACATGAAGGAACTGAAAGAAATCAAAGAAGAACTAAACGAGAAATACGGCTCAGAAAAAACACCAATAATTTGGCACACACATGTTGCAGAAACCATTGACGAACAAGAAAAAATCCGAAAAGCCTTCAAGATTAAGTTAAAAAACGGAGTAATGACATACCTAGATTCATTAGGCGTTTTAGACAAACACGTGATTGCAGCACACTGCGTAGCGTTAACGGACAGAGACATGACAATAATGAAAAAAAGAAACGTAAAGGCTTCACACAACCCAATCTCAAACCTTAAACTCGCCTCAGGCATAAGCCCTGTCCCAAGAATGCTCAGAAAAGGCGTAACAGTTTCACTGGGCACAGACAGCCCATGTTCAAATAACACAGCAGACATGTTCGAAACCATGAAAGCAACAGCTCTTCTACATAAAGGCGTAAACAAAAATCCAACATTAACACCTGCAAAACAAGTTCTGGCAATGGCAACCATTGAAGGAGCAAAAGCATTGTCGTGGGAAAATGAAATAGGCTCCATAGAGGTTGGCAAAAAGGCAGACTTAACAATCATTGACTTCAACAAACCGCATCTTTGCCCATTGTACAACGAAATCAGCCATTTAATTTATGCAGCAAAATCAGCAGATGTCAACACAGTAATAATAAACGGCAAAATTGTTATGGAAAACGGACATCCAACAACAATAAAAATTGAAAAACTTCTGGAAATGGCTGAAAAAGCAAAGAAGAGCCTTCTAGAACGACTAGCACGTAACATTAAATAGTGCAGATTGCAGATTCCATTAAGGAAGAATTAAAATGGAAGATTTCAAAGTTAAAAATGAGAGTTTAGCTTCTAAAGGCTTTCTTCAAATAGAATGGGCATCAAAGCACATGCCAGTTTTAAACAAAATCAAAAAAAGATTCAGCCAAGAAAAACCATTTGAAGGCACGACCTTAGGCGCATGTTTACACGTTACAAAAGAAACAGCAGTGCTCGTTGAAACACTCGTAGCTGGAGGAGCAAGAGTTGCATTATGTGGCTCCAACCCTCTATCCACGCAAGACGATGTCGCAGCAGCCCTAGCAGAAAAAGGCGTTCACGTCTATGCTTGGCGAGGACAAACAACAGAGGAATACTACTGGTGCGTCGAAAAGGTAATAGACCACAAACCTGAAACAACTCTAGACGACGGCGCAGATCTTGTCAGCACAATCCACAGCAAAAGGACAGAAGCCTTACAAAACGTTAAAGGTGGAACAGAAGAAACAACGACAGGTGTCTTGCGCTTACGAGCCATGGAAAAAACTGGAACACTCAAATACCCCATAATAGCCGTGAACGACGCTTACACAAAACACTTGTTTGACAACCGCTACGGAACTGGACAAAGCACAATAGATGGAATCCTAAGAGCCACAAACATACTTTTAGCGGGCAAAAACTTCGTGGTTTGTGGTTACGGATGGTGTGGAAGAGGCCTGGCAATGAGGGCGAAAGGCATGGGAGCTAACGTTATAGCTACAGAGGTAGACCCGCTCAGGGCGCTTGAAGCAGCGATGAACGGGTTCCGCGTAATGCCAATAGCCGAAGCATCAACAATAGGCGACATCTTCGTAACAACAACGGGTGACATAAACGTCATCAGAAAAGAACACATGCAGAAAATGAAAAACGGAGCAATACTCGCCAACAGCGGACACTTCAACGTAGAAATCGGCATAAAAGACTTGCAAGAAATTGCCGTTTCAAAGAGAAACATAAGACAAAATCTGGACGAGTACACGCTCGCAGATGGAAGAAAGATATACCTTTTGGCAGAGGGTAGACTTGTAAATTTAGCGTCAGCGGAGGGTCATCCTTCAGAGGTTATGGATATGTCCTTTGCAAATCAAGCCCTTAGCGTAGAATACATAGCTAAAACTGAGAAGATGCCGCCGAAGGTTTATCCAGTGCCAAAAGAAATAGATGAAACAGTAGCAAGATTGAAACTCAACGCAATGAAGATAAAAATAGACGAATTAACGGATGAACAAAAAAAGTATCTGGCAACTTGGGAAATGGGAACAATATAGCGCCAGTCGAAAACCACGGCAAACTTTAAAAGGTGTAAAGGAGTAAACATGGTTTACATATGGTGATGCTAAATGGTAAGTAAAGATCAAGGAATAGGTGGATTAATATTCATTATATGTGCAGTCATTGCCTTGTTGTATGTTGTAACACTTTTCTTTCCACAGTGGCTTGGAGTATTCGGGATAAGCGAGGATGCGCTAGCATGGATACATGAAGTTCAATTCTGGGTCATAGCGGTGCCTGTTTTCATAGCACTAGTAGCCGTAATGGGTATAGGTATGTGGATAGGCTGGACAATGGCTACAACACCACCGCCGAAACCAATAGAAGAAATCACAAGCGAAATAGAAGAGGAAGCTAAAGAAGAGGAAAAGCCGGAAAAGAAGACGGAAAAATAACAGTTTTAGTTTCAAAACTTTATTTCAACCAATTCTATATTTTCAATCGTATTTTACGACGGAAACGAGTGGAGAACCCAATGATGAAGTAATTTTTAAGGTATAGGTTTCACCTTCTACATAAGTGCCGTGCAGGTGGACCGTGCCTACGCCGTTTAGTGGAACAAAGACGTTTTCTGTTAAGCTATACACCTTGCCGTTTACGTATACTCCTATTATTTGGACACCTACTGAGGCAAAATTTCTAACAGAAATGGTTATGCAAGTGCTGTTGATGTTCACGCGTTCCAGTTGCAGAGACTGTGTTGGAAATGCCGTTTTCATTTTTTCTGTAAGAGTGAACATGAACTGATAAACGAAGAAACCTGCAGTGACGGCTGTAACAAAAGTAAGCAGTAATGCTCCTACGGCAAGTTTCAAGTAGTTTCACCATTCGTGAAACGAAATTATGCCTCTAAAATTTATATAGCATTTATGAATTTGAAATTATGAAGCATGATAAACTTCAAATACCAAACATTTGAAAAGCGAAATTCAAAGCGACGTAAACGACTGCGGAAATGCCAAATGTCACTGCAATTATTTTTGGTGAAATGGAAATAAAGGACGTTTCTTCGCCTTTTGGTTGTATTTCATACTCCTTAATTTCATGAGTGTCAGCGTCAACTCGAACGATAGCCGTGATTTTTTTCATGTCAATTTCAACGATGTAGGCGCCCTCTTCTAATGTGACTCTTTTAGGTTTTACGCCACTCTTGTGTCCAATTCTTTTGAGAAAGTTTGTTGCAATGGTTGTTACTGTTTCGGCGTTCAATTCTTGTGTCTTAAGAGAAGCTGATGTAACGACCCCACGGGTTCTTCTCTGCAAAGTTGCTGACAACTATGTTGCCCCATATCCGTTTTTTAGAGAAAATCTTTCAGATTCAAAAGGGCATGTGCGTATCATGAATTATCAACTTACCCAGTTACCTTCTTAAGCATACATTGTACTATTTTTTCGCAAGTCATACATTCTTCAGGTATCTCTTCCTTTCTTGAACGCTGGCTCAAATATCCAAAATGGTATAGACATTTACTTTCCTTTAGAGACAGTTGTTCAGCTGGCTTTAATTTTTGGGACCGTGCTTTAGCCTTTTTAATTATGGCTCTTTTTTTCTTCAATGTTCGCTTTTCCTCTTCAACCTCGGAATTTTTTTCTATCACTATTTCGGTTAAGCAGTAAGGACATGCAGAGTATGAAGACTCGTTTTTTGAGGTTAAATCTTGAACAATTATTGGATTGGCAAAAACTCTTTCACACTCTGGATTTGAACATGTAAAGCTCTGGCTTTTCATTTTCGTCTTTGCCTTTTTCATTTTAGTGAACCTTCTTCTGAGACAATATCAGAATCCGAGTTTATAGTCTTAATGAAGCCAAAATAAGTATCCTAACTATAATCGAATCGCAAAGTCATGTCACGGGGATGCCAGTGTTTTAAGATCTTCTTCTCCTTCAGCGTAGCCGGAGGCTATTAAAACATCGCCTGCGTCTATTTTGGTGAGGGGTTTGGGCTTTATGTATCTACCTCTCCTTCTTATGGCGAGAACCCACATGCCAGTTTCTTCTGGAATGTGAACCTCGCGTAAGGTCTTATTTACAAGCGGAGAGTTTTCAGTCACTTGTACGTAGGTAACGGTTTCTTCAGCTTCTTCTATGGCGAGTTTTAATACTGGATGTGGCTTTATTCCCCTCAAAACAACTTCAGCTATTTCCGCAGCGGCATCCGCTATTTTTTCAGTAACTACCCCCAGTCTTATAAGCCCGAGAAAACTTTTGGCTTCTTCTGGTTTAAACCCGCTTGACAAGACAAGCAACTCAAAATCCGTATGTAATTTGTCCACATGTTCCTCAAGCTCTTGCACATCTTCAGCTAATTCTTTGCTGTTCAATAGTAATGAGGAGTATGCCATATCCATCATTAACTCGGACGTGTCTTTCAACTCAACAAAACGTTCAACAATCTCCTCGAACTTTTTTTGAAGTTTCGGTGACATTCTAATCCTCCAGTTTCCGCAGTTTTCCTTCCGCAAGTGCTTTGAACTCCTTGACGCCAGAGGGGGCTCCACGAGCGATAAGAACGTCCTCAATTTGGATGGGTTCTGTGTCCTTAGGGTTAATTATCCAGTCTTTGTTTCGGCAGATGGCAATTATGTCAACGCCCATTCTCGCTGCCAGATCGAGTTCACCTATTTGTTTGTCGACAAGTATCGAGGCTTTGCTAACTTTGGCTCTCGTTAGGCGTTCTTCAACTTTTTCGAAGACTTCACTTACTATTGGATGTACCCCGATGTTTTGCGTAACTATTGCTGCTATGTCCGCAGCTGCATCTGAGATTTTGTCAGCAGCGGAGGCAACTTTGGAAACCCCTACTAACGCCTCAGCGTCGTCAGGGTCTCTCGCAGCAATCATGATTTCCATGTCTAAAAGATAGGTTAATGTGTCAACGCGGTTTTCAAGTTCCAAAACGTCTTCCGCGAGTTCTTTGTCGTTAAATAACGCGGCTGAATAGGCTAAGTCAATCATCAATTCAGAGAGGTTTTTCATTTCTAAAAATAGTTCTCTGACGGATATGGGTTTGTATTCTATCTTTTCTAAGCGGGGCATACTTTTTGGGTCGCTCCAACTAATAGAATATTAGGCAAGGAATATTTTAACTCTATCCCTCAAATCGAGTGTGGTGTTTGCGGCTACTACCAACAAAGCCAACGATACTGTCTCATACATGTTAAACCATGACCTTCATCTCCTCCAGCCTCAGACGAAGATTTTCTACAGCTTCATAGACATCCTCATCCCTTTTCGCGCCCACGCACACGATCTTGCCGGTGGCGAATATCAGAAAAACAACCCTAGGGCTTTCCATTCGGTAAATCGCGGCTGGAAACTGCTCCGGCTCATACATGAGGCATCCACCCGCGAGCTCGCTCGCCAACTCTTCGAGATCAACTGGGCCGCCAAGGCTTCCAGAGGCAACAATATTCACAATGTGTACCTCAGGCTTTCCGGTGATGATCATGCCAGCCGCTTTCAACTCCTTGACAACCTTCATGATTGCCTTTCCAGCCTCCCTCTCAGACTTGGCGCCAGTGCAAACCATCCCGCCGCTACTGAAGATGAGCGTGCACGTCTTGGGCCTCTTCAGCCTAAAGGCGAGTCCAGGGAAAATTTTGGGTTGGTACTTGACGTGTGGAAAAGCCTTAACTATGGCGTCCAAGTCAATGCGGTGTTTGAGGGAGGCTGAGGCCACCACGTTCTGAATGCGAATTTCCCTCTTCTCAACTTTCAAGAGGATTCCACAACTACGATGTTTAGCTGTATTCTCTGAATGTGTATCCGCATTTTGTGCATCGGAAAAACTGTGTTGAAGACTCGTCAGCTCCTCTTGTCTGCACTTGCCAAACACAGGCTAAATTATTTCCGCACCTAGGGCATTCAATTTTAACAGTGGGTAGTGTTCGTAGCTTCTGCTCTTCTTTCCCTATTACCGCTACGAGTTTCTGCGGATGGGGCTGTATAACTTTTGCAACCTTTGGTGCAACTTTGTTGCCTAATGCTTGTTTCTTGTAGCCGCATTTGAGACAGACAAAGATTAACGATATTTTCTTGACGGTTTTTTCCTTCTTTGGCACAAGGCGGGATTCGCATTTTGGACAAAATTCCATGACTTCTCCTCCTATGCTCTTATATTCCACGCCACTGTTTCGATTTCCCTAGCTTTTTTGATAGTTATGCTTCATGCATAATTCCTAGGATCAAATTCGAATCCGCAATCCAAGCACCTCGCATTGAAATCCTCTCGAGGCTTAGTGTTCTTTTTGGATGATTGACGTGCACGCTTACCTTTTTTCCTTGGAATTTTCTTTCGTTTCCTAACCAACAACTTCTTTTGACTTAGAGACTCGGTTCTGCTTGTTTTGAATTTTGCTCGCTGACCACCGCATTTAGGACATTTCATTTTTTAACACCTGACATGAGACAAGGCGCCCCCTCTTACAAAATAGCCGATTGTTTATTTTGCCTCCCCGCAACTATCATGGTTAATGTCGTCCTAACCTTGTCAACCCTTCCTTCTAATGCGCAAAGTTACAATTTCCTTGAGCTTATCCATGGATTCCGCTCTTACTCTTGCGATTATGTCATAGACTCCATAAACAGCGAAGACTTCATCCACTCCCTCAACCTTCTTCAAATCTTTCAATACATCTGCAATTGAAGAACCTATCTCAGTGTTTATCAACACAAAGGCCGTTGGCATTTAACGACACCTACCTCTTCTTCTTTCTTTTGACAGGTGCTTGAAGCTTGACCTTCCTTTCCTTGCTTTTCTGCTTCTTTTCTTTCACGCGATCCATGTGTTTATTCGCCCTCTCCGCTTTCTCGCGCTTCTTCTTTGACTTCCCACCCATCCTTATCACCTCCCTACGAGTTTTATGCGAGGGTCACTCACGACTCTTTTCTTAACCGAGCTCCTCGACTCCTAAACCTTCTTTTCGTATTCACGGAACTTTTTTCCGCAACATTCATACTGTTTAACATGAATTTTGCCTAAATCCCATTCCTTGCTCGGGTTTTCGACTTCTTTTCCACATATAGGACACCTAGCCATTTGCAGTTACCTCCTTTAAGGACGTTTCAAGTTTTAACATAGAAAAAAGGGTATTACGTAGCAAGAGCCATGAGTTAGGCTACCATTCCTCTTTCTTTTCTTCTTCTTTCTTCTTCTTTGGAGCTCGTTTCTTCTTGGACGTTCTTGTCACCTCCCCATAGGGTTTTATGCGGTGTGGAGTCCTCGCTACTATTCCTCTTCTTTCCAATCACGCCAGACTTCTTCCTCTTCTTCCGGTTCTTCCTCTTCTTCTGCTTTCGTTCTACGAGACATTATTCTCATCCTCCGAGAGGACGTAACTCCGCAATACCCAAATAACAATTGCGTAGCGTAAAAACAGAACCAAAAAACGCATTTTTCCGAGAGAATAAGGACAAGTGAGCACCTTTTGCCCACAACGTCACAATTCGCTGCCTTAGGTTGAGAAAGACCGCGTTTCTCTCTTCATCCGACAAAAGAGAATTAAAATTTGGTGATTAAAGGAATTACTTGTGAAATATACGAGGTGCCATCATAGCCATATCTTATCTTCTATTTTCTGTTAGGAATGGAATCAACCTTTGCAACGGCTCGATATCCCTTCAGTAAGCTTCTTGAAAAGTCCATTCCCAACCATTTTTCATAAAAAGCAGCTATTTTTTTTACTGCTATGAATCTTCTTCTGTTCTTTGAAAGGGAAACATGCATTCGCCGCACCTCGCATTCTCCCTCAAGGGCTTTATCATAGAGTTCTTTACAACATCTAGTTATGTCAGAAATCTCATTTTCAACTCGCTGTCTTGTTTCTTCTAAAAGTCTTTCAATGGAACCTTTGTTTACAATAACTACTCGCGGAATAACCTTGACATATTCTCGGATTTCTTTAATAAAGTCTGTGAACTTCAGAGCGTCAACCAGCTCGTTGTTCTTATCGAAAAGTGAATGCTTTTGAGAAAAAGCATAAACGGAACGACAGAGGCGAATGTAGGGCGCCTTCCTAAGAAAATCCTTTATATTTTCCCTTTTTGCCTCTTTTGGAGTTGCGTATATAACGATAACCAAGCTTCCAAGCTCAGAGACTCCCTTATTTCTCACAAATCGAGGCTTTGTAATCTCCCTCGCCCTTTTCAAAAGTATCGGCTGATTCTTCTCAAGCACCTTCAAAACCCTATTAACTTTCTCTTCATCAACCTCCCAAAAAGACCTGCGCACCCGTCTACAGCCCAATGCTTTCAAACGATGAGGAATAACGCTTCTATCCTTCGACCCTCTTGAAGCTCTATACACCACATATAAGACCATAATTTCTCATCACCAAACCAAGAATTTAAGATTAACTACGCTTTTTCAGTAGCTTTTACCTTCTTCCCTAAGTTTTTTAAACCGTTCTTCAACAATTCCAGGTAGTTTAGAAGTTTCCAAATATTGTTTCAACCCTTCCGTCATTCAGAATAGTTACTTTGTTTTTCATTGTTTTCATTCGGTTTTCAACTCTTCCTAAACCAGATAGTTTACCAAAAACAAAGTAACAAGCAAAGCGATGGATGTTATGCTGTCTGCAAGGGAACTTTCAATTGGAATAACAAAATTATCAGGATCTAACCCTTTTTTAAAAGTCAAGATTGCAACAGCATAAGATATTAAAACTATCGCAGAAACCGCAATTAAGTTTGCTGCAAGTAAAAGGGCAGAAAAAGTTAGAAATGCATTCAAAGTGAACCTGCCTTGCGTAAGCAGCGACAAAACGGAGTATACAATGAACATAACCATTGACGCAGCCCATGTGGCAGAAATTCGTGCTACATGATTCCGTATTGCATGAAAAGAAGGCTTAAGCAAACCCAACGCCAGCTTTGTCGTAGCTGTAGAACCAACAACTGAACCAACATCCCCTACCGTGTCAATCAAAGCGGGATAAACGGTATAAATTTCCTTTCTACTACCCACGATTTCACTAATATCCTTTAAAATCGTTCCTGTGACGTTAACAATAAAGGCTACGAACACCAGTGTTAAGAGAGATTCTTTAATTGTTTTGATAAATCCTTGGTCGTGGATGCACCTTGGCAAAACATCCAAAGCAAGGGTAATGAGCAGCACCCCCAAAAAAATAACAATGTACCTGCCAACGGAACCGAACAAAAAGAACAAGTTAAGCGTGAAAACATAACACAACGTTATGACTATGTCCGCCACCGTAGACATTACTGGATATACGATCACATCAGGGTCTAACCCCTTCTTGAAAGAAATAAATGCAATTTCAATTGTAATCAGGGAGTTTGCTAACCCTAAGACCATGGTTGCCGATATGACTATCAAAATGTCAGAAAAATCTACGAAGGTTATCCCCCATAACAGGGTTCCAAAAATCATGGATACCAAGCTCATCGCAACGCTTGTTTCTAAAGTTATGACTATTATGGATTTGAAAAGCATGTAGAAGTTTTTTGTGTTGCCACGAAGTCTTGGATGAATTGTGCCAATATGCAGTGCGGTGCTTAAGTGCCCACTAAATAAACCGCTTATCACACCTCTCGCGGTTAAGATGGCAGGGTATACTGCAATAGCCCATGGAGAAAGCTCAAAAACATTAAGTTGAGAAGCAACTATAAAGCCAGCGAGTATTCCGCCAATGTTGAAGGAAAAAGCGATAAGGGCTTCTTTTAGAAACTTCAGCGGTAGAGCGTAGTTTAGGCTGTTGGCTAGCCTCATCTTGTCCACCCTCTGGGCTTCCTTCGCTTTCGCCCATCCATAGACACCCCTTCAACAGAGCCTTTTTTACTGAGCCTTCAAGCTCCACCTTCATATTCGCTCCTAAACCCTACAAGATGATACGAAACCCTTTAAATAAGTTTCCAAACACAAGAAACTTAACAAGAATCCATATTCAGAATTCATAACTGTTTTAATTATCCACACTCTAACCCTTTTCTCACGCCTTGACAACGGTGAAAAAAATGTATGCTGTATGGATAAAAATCGATGAAACGCTCCCATGGATCGAACTGAAAGGGAAGTACAGAACCAAAAGAGAAGCAAAAAAGGCAGCAAGGGATACCATAGATCGTGTAGAAATTAGAGTTGTGGAAATGCCCGAAAAGAAAAGAATAGTAAAAACATTGGCAGCTACACATTAATTCTCGGTTTACCCATCCCACCTCAAATTTATCTGCCCGAAATGCTATTTTCTCTTCGTTACCAGCACTAGTTTAGGGCTGTCTTTTCGATATTCTGATTTGTCAAAATTACCGTAAACACTGACCACTTTAAAGCCTGTCTCTTTCAGTAACCTGATGGTTTCATCTCTGGATATTATTGCAACTTCCCCGTATTCATGGTATCTTTCCAACATTTTGCCGTTTTTGCAAACATCGTAGAAAAGGTCAAGGCTCAGCGTGTGTTTTGGTGCATTCTTTCTTGTGAATATGCTTCTTACAACCGTTTTTCCGTCTTCAGTTTTCTTTCTGTCAATCCACCACGATTTTTCAGGCTTGTCTGGCATTGCTTGTTCAAGGTCGAACGCAAATGTTCCGTTGTTTTTCAAATGTCTGCAGATGCAATTTAACGTTTGTTTTCTGCCCTCGATCGTAATGTTGTGGTCAAAAGTGGAAGCTGGAATGTAAATAAACGGAAACGATTGCCTCAACTCAAAGTTTCTCATGTCACCCCTCTTCAAAATTACGCGCTTTCTAATATCCTCTGTTTCTTTGGCCAATTTCTCCTTGGCTACTCTAAGTATGTGAACAGAGGTATCAATACCCACAACCGTGACTCCATCCTTAGCGAGTGATATGGCTACTCTTGCTGTTCCCACACCCAATTCTAAGGCTTCATTTCCACTTTGAAGAGCCAGTTCCTTATAGAATTCCAGATCGTTTTTCGAGCCAAATAGGTCGTAGAATTTTGCAGCCAGCCTATAAGTCACGTATATTCACCACTCTAGAATAAATATTTACTACTCAAGAAGGGGCTGCCGCCGA
>Ga0209986_10003737_pt1 | contig 13208 bp, 17 predicted proteins | sample BlataG_FD_183168 | JGI IMG/M metagenome (GOLD analysis project Ga0209986, IMG submission 183168) | Deep subsurface microbial communities from Black Sea to uncover new lineages of life (NeLLi) - Black_00105 metaG (SPAdes) (version 2) | ecosystem: Environmental > Aquatic > Marine > Oceanic >...
TGCTCAAGGAATTTATTGCCCAGAAGACATTTATGCTCCCGCCCGAGCCATCAATCAGGCTGATAAGCGATACCATCGAGTTCGGCACCCAGCATGTTCCCCTGTGGAATCCTATAAGCATTAGCGGCTATCACATTCGGGAGGCAGGCTCCACCGCTATCCAGGAATTGGCTTTTACCCTGGCTGATGGGATAGCCTATGTCCAGGATATCATTGAGAGAAAGAAGCTGGATATTGATTCCTTTGCCCCTCGTCTTTCTTTCTTTTTTAATTCTCACCTCGATTTCTTTGAGGAGATTGCCAAGTTCAGGGCAGCCAGAAGGATGTGGGCTGGAATTATGAGAGATAGATTCAAAGCCAAGAATCCTCGCTCCTGGTGGATGAGGTTCCATACTCAAACGTCAGGTTGCTCTCTAACCGCCCAACAGCCCTACAATAATATTGTCAGGACTACTACTGAAGCTTTGGCCGCAGTCATGGGTGGGACACAGTCTCTACATACCAATGCTCTCGATGAGACTCTGGCTTTGCCCTCTGAATTTGCTGCTACCATTGCTCTGCGCACCCAGCAAATCCTCGCCGATGAAATAGGTGTCACTAACACCATAGACCCCCTGGCCGGGTCTTATTTTATGGAGTCTTTGACCAGCCAGATGGAAGAAAAGGCCTGGGAATATATCAATAAGATAGACAATATGGGAGGCATGCTTGCTGCTATTGATAAAGGTTTTCCCCAAATGGAGATTGCCGATGCTGCCTATCATTACCAACGGCAAATAGATAAAGGGGAGAAGGTCATGGTGGGGGTAAACAAATACGTTGTTGAAGAAAAGACTCCTCCCGAGATACTGAGAATAGACGAAGCGGTCGAAGAAAAGCAGATTGCCAGGTTGCAAGAAGTAAAAAAGGAGAGGGATAACCGCAGGGTGGCTCAAATTTTGAGCGATCTTCGCGCTGCTTCCAGGACGGACAAAAACTTGATGCCCTATGTGATAGAGGCAGTGAAGGAATATACTACCGAGCAGGAAATTTGCGATGTCTGGAGAGATGTCTTCGGGGAGTATCGGGACCCGGGATTTTACTAAACTCTCCCCGAAGGGAATCCCCTCTCCACTTGATGGAGAGGGTTAGGGTGAGGTAGGGTCACGATGCAATTATGTAGTGCGAGGCTTTAGCCTCGTGCAAGGTTAAAAATGAACTCAGGAAGAAAGATACGGATTTTAGTAGCCAAGCCCGGCCTCGACGGACATGACCGGGGAGTGAGAGTTATAGCCAGGGCTTTCCGCGATGCCGGCTTCGAGGTGGTCTATACCGGCCTGCACCAGACGCCCGAGCAAATTGTCGCTGCGGCGTTACAAGAGGATGTCGACCTGATCGGGCTGAGCGCCCTCTCGGGGGCTCACATGTCCTTATTTAAACGGGTGCTCGAGTTGCTGAAAGGTAACAAAGCAGATGATGTAATGGTCATCGGTGGAGGCATCATTCCTGAAGAAGACATTCCCAAACTTAAGAAACTTGGAATCAAAGAAATATTTTTACCGGGCACCTCTCTCGATAAGATAGTGGGCTGGGTAAAAGATAACGTAAGTCCGCGCTGCTGAAGTTAAGCTCACAGCGCATTCCCTATCCAAGAAATAGCCCGAATAACCCCTATTGATCGCTCTTCAGAGCATTGTTCAAGTTCAGAATAACTCTTGGTATTATAAATCTACCTCAATATATAGGATATTTCTATATAATGTTGTCGCTTGTAGTCAATCGTTTAAAAATGGTAACATCAAGCGTAGCAAGGAGGTATTATGGATGCTAATGAAATGATAAAGGCAATTGTAGACAAACACGAAGATGTCTATGGAGGAGACCCACTTTATAAAAATACCATTACCCGAATGGCAGCAATAGATTTAAGTAACATAAACGAATCAGATGTTATAAGTATTGTGGAACGTTTTCTTTATGAGTGGGGGGGAATGGGGCGTGTTCTTGGACGGATAGAATATCTAGGCTGGCAAGAAAAAGTAGCTGAAATCATAAAAGCGAATGCCGAGAATTTAAAGCGGTTCCCAAAAAAAATTATTGAAAATGAAGAACTGGATGATTATAAGGTTGAAATAGTCAGGCTGTATGAAACTTTTGAAGGGATAACTAGGCCAACTGCTAGTGCGAAGATACTAAACATTATATGTCCCAACTTCTTTCCCCTTTGGGATAATCGTATAGCCAATGCCGTTAGAGTCGAGTTAGCTCACATTGAAAGCCATGCTTTTGACAAACGTGTAAAAGCCTTTTCTGGTGAAGACTACTTTCGATTCATGGTTGGTATAAAGCTTTTCATGGTGAAACACGCTGATATAATCTCCTCACTTTCTCGCCAATATCAGCAGAAGAAATTGAGAATAGTTGATGAATGCCTCTGGAGTCTTGCAAGAAGACCTTTCTACTTAATATTCTAATTGACTTCGAAGGGAGAGCGGAGATGTTCTCCCTATATTCTTGCTCTTTCTTTTCAGTGATCTGCGACACGCTTTTGCAAAGCTATTAAGTCTTCTTTGCTTACTGAGAATATCTCGGTTTTATACTTATCATTAAATTTAAGTAGATTGCTATTGACTTCTTTCATAAATTTATCAGTGGCGACGATGTCACAGGAGGGCAGTGCCATAGCTAAAATTGGCACGTCATATAGATCACTACTTCTTATGTCTCTTCCTTGAATACGACGGCATTCAGCTATTACTGCCCAAAGAGCAGAGTAGATTCCTATGAATGGACTATTCAATAATTCTTTTGACTCTAAGAACCTTGCTATCATATCCGGATTTTGAGGGTCTATTCCAATTTTTATAAGCCTGTCAAATAACCATAGTAATCTTACATAATTGTCATCACCACTCATTTGCTCCAACAGTGAATCACTTCTTATTTGATTTACAATACTTTGTGTAGCAAGTGCACCCATATACGCATTTATTGTTCCTCTTTTACTTTCCAACACCAACCGTGACCATTCCATTGGTTTCTCACAGTATTTCTTGATTACCTCTCGCCCTATAGCTTCAAATTCATTCTTTCTTCTACGATCATCGTCTATTACCTCTTCCGGTAGCCGAATGTGATTCACTCTTACTTCTTTTTCTGACACATCTTGCATTCTACTTTTCACAGAAGCTTGTGGGTTAGATTGAAATATGTTAATCCACTCCTCAGTTTGTTCTAGCTTTTTACCTAGGAATAATCTGGCAGCATCCTCGATCTGTGATTCCATAATCGTTCGCCAGTGATGAAATTTTAATCCTAAAGATAACTCACCGATTACTTCCTTTATGGGAGTCTCAAGCCGTGAGTCGTACATGGCTTCCGTGCTATGAAAATACGATTCTGGACACACAATTTTGTCGGCCGCAACTGCACTTTTTAGAATGTCATAAAGTTCAAGCCATAAACTTGCCTCTTCTGGTTCTTTGATGAAATTATACCGAGCTTTAGCGAGATTACTCAGGTAGTTCTGGTCTAAATACAATATCCTATGCATGATGGTCTTTCTTATCTCACTCGTCCCAAACCTTTAATGGATTCTATCCCCCGCAGTAGTGGGTGTCAATTGTCGTGCAATGCCTCCCTTTGCTCTATTTGTTCATGTCTTCTCTCTAAGGTTGGCTGGTGGTATAATGCAATCAAGAGGGCTTTGAAGTGAAGAGGCTGTTCACTGTAGTCATCCTTGCAATCCTTCTGGTAGGGTTAGTCCTACTTGGCTTAAGTGATACGAACATTTCCGTTGCTGATACCAGCATCCCCGATAACGAGGTAACCAGCAGTGCAAGCAAGGCAAGCAATTCTTCTGCAAGTGCTACAATCACTATCACAATGACTGGAGTACTTAACGAGTAGTCTAGCCACAGAATTTGGAGGATGGAATGAGTAAGAATAAACTGGCAGCGGTCATCGTAGTTTGTACCATAGTTATTATCGTAGCGATAGTCTTGTTTGGTCTTAAACCATGGGAGGGAACAACATCTGCTGAGACTTATACGCTTACCACAATTGTTAGTCCCTCAGGAGCAGGTTCCGTCTCCCCTTCTGGTGGTGAATATGAATCTGGCGAGCAGGTACAACTTACAGCCAGTCCAGATAGTGTCTACATCTTTGACTACTGGAGCGGTAGTGCATCAGGCACTACAACCACTATTACAATTACCATGGACTCCGACAAGAGCGTCACTGCTAACTTTGACGAAATAGAAGGAATCAGCTGTTATGAGGCAAAAAACCACATTGGTGAAAGGACTACCGTATATGGCACTGTGGTTGATACGAATTACGCCAGTGGGAGCAGTGGCAAACCTACTTTCCTGAATATGTGCTACGCTTACCCTAACCCGAACAGATTTACTGTGGTTATCTGGGGTGAGAATCGTGGCAACTTTTCTCAGCCACCAGAGGATTATTACGACGGTAAGACTATTTATGTCAGCGGGTTAATTGTCCTTTACCAAGGAGTGCCAGAGATTGAAGTTACATCACCCAGTCAAATACTTGAGAAGTAAATCCCTCATAGCTGTAGTACTATTAATTGGAATTGGCATCGGGTTAGGCGTTGGATATGGTATATGGCATTCCGCTAATAGTATATATGAGGAGGCATTGGTTGTTAGCGTCATTGATGGTGATACCGTGGAACTAGCAGATGGTCGCCATGTCCGTTATCTAGGCATTGACACGCCAGAGTCAGGGGAGTATTACGCTGAAAATGCGACAGCAAGGAACAAAGAACTGGTGGAAGGAAAGACGGTTGAATTACAGGGAGGCAAACGAGACGAAGACGAATATGGTCGTCTTCTCAGATATGTTTATGTGGACGGGGTATTTGTAAACGCTGAGCTAGTGGCGCAGGGATATGCAACAGCCTATATATTTGACCCTGATGACCGTTATAGTCAAGTGCTGGTACAACTGGAGCAGTATGCGAAGCTGAGAGAGCGAGGTTTATGGGGAACCGGCTGAGGGAAATAACGAAACTGGGTGAGTGGAAGTGAAGAGGTTAATCCTTTTGTTTGCTCTAGTAGTGCTGATAGTGATACTTGCCGGGTCATCCCCATCGGCGGTGTCTGATACGTCACTTGCTGATAGCACCAGTCCTGATAACGAGATAGCTACCAGCCAAACTGAAGCAAGCAATTCTTCGGCAAGTGCCACAATCACGATAACTTGGACAACCGCATCTCCGTCTGATGAATAGCCCAACAAGCAGGTTTAATGAGAAATTAAGGAGGTAATCAATGGAAAAAGAGCAAGCAGATAAGTTGATAAAGACATTGGTGGAGATAGCCAACCAGCTGAAGAAGATAGAACTGACCTTACGAACCATACAGGCTAGGATGCGATAAAAACTAATAAGCTCATTTAGACCTTAATGCTGAGTGAGTGTATCATTTGGATTAGATGGTCCAGCCAGCGGATTTGGAGAGGACAGGTATATGCGGGAGAAAATTGAAGGATTAACAAACGCTGTAAGAGAGGTCTTACGGGAACATGACAGTGCTCTTTGGTGGAAGGACATCTGTTGTGAGATAAAGGATAGGGGTCTCGTGTCTATTACCGCTGAGCAAGAAGAAGTAACTTATGGTCAACCCAATTTCCACCATTCCGTTAGGCGTATATTAACGGAACTCGTAAGAAGAAGAGAGGCTATTAGGGTGAAGAGAGGCATGTATAAAGGGCATGCTTCTACCACCTAATCCCCGTAAGTGGAGTGACTAACAGGACAAAGCCCAGCCAGCGAATTTGGAGAGGGTAGGATGGTGAGATTGAATTTAAGGAAGATGCGATGAGAGCGAAATCTTTGACTAAGATTGAGGCTGAACAAGTTGCAAAAAAGGCTGTGGAAATTGTTCAGTCGCTTGGGGGCGACTTTGTCAAAACTGGAACCTTGCTCGACAGACTATTTGAGACTATGCCTCAGTTCAAAGGGTATTCTTTATGGAAGGGCATTGACTATGCAACCGAGAGTGGGCTTCTTGAATGGGTGAAATTTAAAGGGTATCGCCTAGCCCCGCAAGGTAAAACGGTTACCACTCCTACAGAAGTTGGCCGTTTGCATCCCATACCTAGCAAAGATGATTCGAGGGAAAGCTACTATTATCCCTTCGTGGCAAATTGGTTTCTGGCGAAGGGGAACTGTGTAACTGCTTTCAAGAAGGGTCGTGAGTGGGGTATGCCTGATGTATCCGTAGTGCGAACTTCATCATCTGAGCTGGTAGACGAGATAGAACTCATAACGATTGAAGTTAAGCGAGGGGGTGCAAATATTTCAAGTTTGACCCAAGCCTACGGTTACTCCAAGCTTGCCCATAGGTGCTATCTAGCGGCAGATGAGATTGGTGACTTACAGAAGTTGAAGGAGCATGCTGAAAGGGTCGGCATCGGGCTACTGTCAATCAGCCCTGAAGACCCAAGCGAAATAACAGAGCTACTTAGCCCCCCTCGGTCTGAGCCAAGCCAAGTCTCGCTGCAGGAGCACCTTGCCCGTGTTTTTGACCTAGTGCCTTGCCGTGTCTGTGGAGTTTGGTTTCAGAGGGCATGGAGCAGCAAAAAACAAGGAGTGGAGGGCACTAAAATGATAAAGCGTAAGCGTGCTATACCTGGTGCCCCTACGGTTCTCTTGTCTGTATGTCCTGAATGTGAGGACTTATTGAAACTAGTTAAGGGAGTAGATGTCTGGCGTTAGAGTAGAAGACGATTTCTATTTCAGCCAGCGGATTTGGAGAGGGTAAACATAGCAGTCAGGAAGTAAGAGGGGGCAGTAATGGAAGCAGTAATGAATGAAGAGAGGCTTCATGAATTATATCGTCAACAAGTGAGTTCGGGGTGTTTCTTAGATTGGAAGGAGTGGAAAGACAAAGTTATGAAGGCTTATTCGGAACTAATAGGCGTAGCAAAAAGAGGTGGGCTTATTACCTACAGCGAATTGGGTATTGGTAAACTCAGGATTTCACAGGAGTGGCTCTACCCTAAAATTGGATGGATATTGGGTGCTTGTAGTCACTACGAGTGGATAGAGAACCGCCCTCTAATCTCGGCCCTTGTGGTCAGCAAAGAGACGAATAGGCCTAGTAAGGGATTTTGGGGGTTGCCTGGGATACCCTCTGGCTTGAGGATGTCTGTAAGTGTAGATGAACTAGACCCGCTTATTGCGACTTCACCTGAGCAGGATGAATTTTGGGCAAGAGAGGTAGACAAAGTCTATAGGGAATGGCAAGGCAAGAGTGTGAAAGAGTAGCCCAGCCAGCGAATTTGGCGAGGCAAAGGAGGGAATGAATGGCCAATAATCCGTCACCGATTCGTGAGCAAGTTTACTGTCCTATTGATTGCGTCATCCAACTTTCTCGTCACATCGTGTTCCCACAATCTCAATACTCTCCATCCGTTGCTTTGATAGTAGTCATTAACTTCTAAGTCCCTCTTTTTGTTTCTCTCGATTTTCTTGACCCAATAATCTTGTCTGGAAGAGGGCATTCTTAAGTGCTCCACGCACCCGTGCCAAAAACAAGAATCAATGAAAATTACAGTCTTGTGCCTCTTGAGAACAATATCGGGGTTGCCAAAATAATTCTTTGCGTTTTTTCTATATCTAAAACCACATCTCCACAGTGCTCTTCTGAATTCAAGTTCAACCTTAGAATCACGGCTTTTTACCGCTCTCATTATCTCACTTCGTTTCTCTTTGGAAACCTTATCCATTATCTACTGCACTTCCCATGCTGCTGGCAAGTCTATATCATCATATCTTCTTTCTTTCAGGAATGGCATAATCTCTTCTGTCGAAGGAAATTCGCAGATAAACTCTCGTTCTAGGTCGGCGAGTAGTGTGCTGCCTAATTTGTCCAAATACTTTTCACTTAGACATAGATTGTACCAGGAATCAAGGTCATTCAAAGTGATTATTCCTTGTATTCGTTCACCCCATCCTACCTGCTTTAACAAAGACTCGATAGGTCTTTTCTCTGCGTCTATGCAGACTATAACAATTCTATCTGCCCTTATGTCCTCAGCAATATCTTCAATATCATCCGGAGTCAATGTTAGGTGCTTAACCTGAACGGCAGCCCCAAAATTAGTCCACATATCTAGACCTCTGTCTGCGGCATTAGTGACACCCAACCGATACAGTGCTGCTGGTGAGGTTAGCTTGGTTGTCTTTGCATCAATACCGAGCACGGTACTTATGAATTGTTCAAAATCGCTTAATATCTCTTTGTCCTCGTTCTTAACTTCTAGTGTTACTTCTGCTCTCAGAGCACGAACCAGTGTAGCAAATAGAGCATATACGGATATCTCATACGCTTTGTCAATACTTCTGCGTAATCCTGCTTGACGTGTGAAGAGTGAAAACAGTTGTTTCAGTGAAAATGTGGAAGGAGTTGCTTCTTTGATGTATTTTGCGGCTTCGTGCAGCAGAGCCAATTTTGACTGGAATGCTTTGTATATATAGGCTTCTACTGACCCATCACCCTGTACATTGATTTCCCCAAGCTTCGCCAATAGGTGTGGTGGCATCGCATTTGCTTCAAAAACATTGTCTTGATATTTTTGGCTTGAAGTGCTCCGCCGACCTACTAACATAAGGGATATATCATCTCGCCATTTTTTCGATATATTCCTATAGGATTCAAGGTCACTGAGATTCCACTTCCCTTCAGTTCGATGGTGATATAGTATCTCAGCAATCTGAAAGGGTTTGTAGAAATGAACCCTAGATTTATTTAGGACTTTCTGAAGTGCTAACTTTGCCTCGATACTGTTTGGCATAACTAAATTGCTCTTCCTCAACTTCGCTTGGGAAATTGCCTTGAGTGGGGGTAATCGTAGGCGGCTTCCGCATTGCAATTATCATTGCCTCTGCTACTGATTCTATCATTGGTATTACTACACTATTACCTGCTTGCTTCCTAACCTGAGAGTCGGGAACAACTACCTTGAAAGATTCAGGGAATCCTTGAAGTCGAAGCATCTCTTTAGGAGTCAAACGCCTGGTTCCGTTTACTAATAGATAGTTATAAGACGCATTTGCCCTCAAAGCACAAGAAAAGGGATGAATTCCAATGTTACCTGCCTTGTTCTCATGCCAGATTGTTGGGTAATTTGGCACAACCTTGACTCTTTCCTTCAGTTTCTTTTCTATATGTTTGGATATAAAGAATTTTTTATCTACCGACTCATCAGGTTCAAGGACATCGCTTAACGTCAATCGTTTCTCTATTCCTTTATCGGGAAATCTGAATGGGTGGTTTTCCTTAAATCCTACAATAATAACTCGCTCCCGCTTTTGAGGGACTCCAAAGTCCAAGCCATTCAATATTTTGGCGTGGATGTAATACCCTAGGTTTTCAAGTTTGTTAAGAATTACTCTAAATGTCCTTTCTTTATCGTGGCTAGCCAATTGCTTGACGTTTTCTAGGAGGAAAGCATTGGGTCTTTTACCACGGATGATTCTTTCTATCTCAAAGAAGAGAGTTCCTCTAGTATCAGCAAATCCAAGCATATCACCAATAATGCTAAATGCTTGACAAGGGAATCCTGCCGCTAATATATCGTGGTCAGGTATGAAATCGGCTGGTATTTTGGCTATATCTCCGTATGGTTTATGCCCGAAATTAGCCTGATACATTTTTTGACAAGATTCGTCGATTTCAGAAGAGAAAATACAATTGCCACCGACACGCTCGAATGCGATTCGGATTCCGCCTATGCCAGCAAATAAGTCAATGAAAGTGAATTTGAAGTTTGGCTGCAAATCTCCAACCATCGTAGCCAACCTCTTCTACTATTTTACACCTCTTTGTTAAAAGCAGCAATATCTAGCAAACCAATTGTTTCCCGTCACACACAAAAACACTGGTGTGGTGCTTCCCTTCACTCAATTGTTCATACTCCAATCTTCAAACAAGGCAGTAGCAATAGAGCACCAATGGAACTCTTAAAGCTAACTGAAATTTCTATACGAGCCAACATCTTCGCGGCCGGGCTTAGGTAGCCCCAATGTCCGTAAGGAACACCCCCTCGCATTGTGAATAATCTAGCTTTGAACCCCTGCTACCTAGCACTATGTCCCTAGATTGCCAAAAGTGAACAATCCTGACTGCGGCTATATGTCGCCCCGTTGCGAGCTACACGTGATTATCGCATACTGTTATTACGCGCATATATACAATTTGTGTTGTTTTCTAGCTTCAATTTGAGCATAAATTATATATCGTGATTATACCATAGGAGTAGGTAAATGATAGGTACAAACCCCCCAAATATTAAAAAGAAAAGACAAGGGAAATGCATCATTAGTATTAGGGAATTTTGTCGGGAACTTCTTAAATTGCAATCATCTAATACTAAGAAGGTAACTTGATATTGATCGTGGCGAGTTGGTCTTCGATGCGCTTATTGTTTGCAACAACTGTTTCCAATATTTTCCCTCTTATGAACGCCGTTACATATGCTATAGCCTCAGTACTATGTATTGTACGGTCTTCAGTTGTTCCAAATATATTGGTCATAATTTCATCTTCAGTATTACCAAACGACAATAAATTACTTAGTTCTTGTTCATTTAGCCCAATAGTCATACCATCACCCCCTTTCATGTAATTATAGCACTTTCTTAAATGTAGCTTGACGGGATTTGAGGCAAGTGATAGAGTGTCCTCCCCAAAAAGAGGAGGAAGGGTATGACTTTAATCGTTGCAATGAAAGCTAATGGTGCAATCATTATGGGGGCAGATAGTCGTGGCACAATAGGAGATCCACGAGGGTTGACAGCTATCAATGATACTTTTCAAAAGTTATTTCCTATAGGTAGTTGTGGAATCGGGGTTGCTGGGGCTAGCGAGATGGGAGCAGTATTATTAGATGAATTCCAGAAAAGACATGTGGGAGATTCATCAAGTAATATTGATGAATCTATGAACGAGGTAATTCAAAATGCAGCACAATGCTTTAATACTTGGTTTGGGACTATCCCTCCCAATCAGCGACCTCTTGTATTGTTGACATTAGCAGGTTATAGATTCCCCGCCAAGCAAGAGCCAATACCAATGATATATCTGCTCAATAGTCAGACCAATTTCGCTCCGCAATTGATTGGACATTTACCCTGTTTATCAGGAATACCTCAATATGCAGTATATTTATCGCATCGTTATTATGACCCTTCTATATCTGTAGAGCATGCGAAGTTACTAACTGGATATTTAATCGCAGAGACAGCGTCACAAGACCCTAAAGTTGGGGGGCGTATTCGTATGGCAGAGATAACCTCTGCTGATGGTTACAGGGAGCTTACAGAAGAAGAAGTTTCAAATATACATGACGAGAATATTGCTTTAAACGATTTTTTACGGGAATATTTTCTGAAAGGAATAACGGTATCAGAAAAAACAGAACCAGGAGGAACAAAGTGAAGGCTTATAAAATAGGAGAGGGGGCTTATTTCGCCCCATCATATTCAGAACAGACAGTTATACCATTTCAACCAGCAATTACGGATCAAACAGTAATTACTTCGGAGTTAGAAGAGGAGATTATTCAGATAACCCCAGAGGCTAAAGAAGTTTTTACTAAGCAGGATTTTGAATCTGACTTGATGAAAGCCTCCAAGCGAATAAAGAGGGCTAAACCTTCTCCAAAATTGCCTTGAACATATGCCTTTCATCCCCACGATGGTTATATCTGAAACTATACTCATTGATATAACTCTGTAAATGCTTCTGGCTAACAGCGTGATAAACTCCGTCAATACCACGCTTTAACAAATTCCAAAACCCTTCAATGGTGTTAGTGTGAGCATTGCCAGCAACCCAGGCTTTCGATACATGATGAACACTTTTGTGCTTGTAGCCATGTTTTGATAGGTTATCGTATGTGAGGAATTCATCGGTATAAATCATACTATCAGGTATCATATGTTCTTTGATAATAGGGTAGAGGGTAGCACTCTTTAAGTCTGGCGTTACGGTGACAGATACATCGCCTTTGCGTTGTGCCATACCGAATACTATTGACTTGCCTTCAGCACCACGCCCACGCTTGCCAGGTTTGCGACTGCCGATATAGGTTTCGTCAACTTCTACTTCCCCTGTAAGAGCTGGGATATCTTCTTGTAAAAGAGAACGAATTTGATGGAACATACGCCAAGCAGTCTTATAGGTAACGCCAGTCTCACGTTCAATTTGCTTTGCCGATATACCGCAACGAGTTGAACTCATTAGATAGATAGCATGAAACCAGAGTTTCAAAGGAGTAGGTGAATGTTCAAAGATAGTGCCAGAAGTAGGGTGAACGTGACGACCGCAAGCATCACAACTATAAGAACGCCGAGTTGTAATCTTATGATGTTTAGTTACTTGACCGCATTTTTGACAGAATATACCATTAGGGTAGAGGTGATTCTTGAGCCATTCTAAACAAGCATCATCGGTCGGGAAATCCCTATTGAAATCTGCTATAGTGTATCGTTCCATTTTTACCTCCAATGATTACATTATAACAGACCTTTTACCTGCTGTCAAGGGATAATCACGTTATATATTATGAACAGAAAAACTCTGCGCTCGACGTTCCCGAAAACTCAAGGGAAACCGGTGTGACGCTAAAGGGAAACAACGGTGGTCTTGGCGGTCTCGTGGAGAATCTCGTTACTCCAATCTCTAGTCTTTCGTCTCTAATCTCTAATCTCTAGTCTCCAATCTCCAGTCCCCAGCCCCTAGTGACATTTTCCCCTTGTTCCAATGAAGAATTCATGCTAATCTCTGCTTGGAACTCGTGTGCTACCCTGCCAAATTAAGTCCCGCGGGTGAGGTTTTTGAAAACGTGACTGCAAACCAAACACAGATTAAAAGCAAGCGCGGTGGCCAGAAAGGCAACCGGAACGCCCACAAACATGGCTTCTATTCCGGTACCCTTAGCCCTGCCGAAACATCCCAACTGTGGAACATTACGAATCTGGAAGGCGTTGACCCTGAAATAGCGCTCATTCGCGTCAAGTTACAATCTTCCCTTCAACACGACCCTGGTAACCGCCGCGTAATCAGAGAAGCATCCAGACTACTCGTAAAATGGTATTCGGCAAATTACCGGCTGGACCCAACCGACCGCAACTACCTGAAAACTATTGTCGAGAATCTTCTGGAAATTGCCTCCATGCGTCAGTCCGCCAGCCC
>Ga0209986_10003739_pt1 | contig 13197 bp, 16 predicted proteins | sample BlataG_FD_183168 | JGI IMG/M metagenome (GOLD analysis project Ga0209986, IMG submission 183168) | Deep subsurface microbial communities from Black Sea to uncover new lineages of life (NeLLi) - Black_00105 metaG (SPAdes) (version 2) | ecosystem: Environmental > Aquatic > Marine > Oceanic >...
TCTCGTGTTTTTTCTTCTAAGTTCTCAGTCCTGGCTGCCTCTGCCCTTCGCTCTCGTAAAGTTTTAATTGTCGCCCGATCCAGTAGTGACTCGGCTGTTTCTCTGGCCCAGTGAGTGCCGGTAAAATGCACCCAGCCTAGGGCTTCGCAGTATGCGAACTTCTTCTTGTTGGCCGCATAGACACATTGGGCGTTCCCTTCGTCGTTTGCGCCTGCAGTAGTAGCACCTCCAGGGTCAGTATAGTAATCAGTTACCTGGCCCAGGGCCTTGAGGATCGTGCTGTGTTTATAATCCTCTCTATTCCACTTGTCTCGCATTCTTGGTGAGGCCATGAAAAGCTGGTCTATCTTTTTGTAGTCTCCCCCTGTCCAAAATGCCAAAATGCAGCACAAGGCCAAGTCACCTTCACTGTTTGACGCATATCCCTCATTGAAACCTTGCCACAACTTCCTAAACTTAGGACCACCTGGTGTGTGCTGTGCTAGGTCTACTATTTCTTGCAAGGAGAGCTTATTTGGCCGTGCGGACTTGGGGATTTCGACCTCGACCTCGGTTACAGGTAGGTAAGCTTCTAACTCCTGGGGATTGTAAAGGCGTTCCATATTAGCGAAGACTACTCGGACGAGCTGTGGTTGGTCATACTTGTGATTGTAGGTACCAGGTAATCTAAGGACTCTTGCCAAGTCCTGAGCTGCCGGATCTCCGCCGACGTAGGAGACCCACTTTTTCTGTAGATTACTGGCTGTATTTCTTTTGTCACTCCCATTTATCAGGTAGGGCTCCCTAAGTAGCCAGTAACAGTGATAACCTCCTCCTGAGTCTACTATGACCGAAGGTATGGGAGTTAGGGTTTTTATATGCTCTGCCACCCCTTTCTTGTCTACGTAGTCCTTAGCATCAAGGTCTGCGTACAGGCAGTTGACAGCTTCGATGTCCTCGACTTTGGTTCTCTTGTTAGAACCCTTTTGTACCTTTGAGGGGTGTACCCCAAAGTAGGTGTCAGCTGCGTCCTGCGGAATTGGGGCCACTGTGTCTATAGGCCACCAAAGGGATTTCTTAGTCTGCTTAGTCCAGAAATGCCCATAGGTGCCTCCTCGCATTAGGTATTCTATGAGGCGCATTGCACCCTCCACTTTGCTAGGCTTCCTGAGCTTTCTTGGCGGTCAGGCGAGCGGCCCGACGAGCTTTCGCCTGGGCACGAGGGTCGATGAACTCCTCCCCTGCCGCCTTGGCTGCAGCCGCTTCCTCTACAGTCCAGTATACGTGATAAACTTGCCGGCCGTCAGCACGCCTTGGGGGCCTACCAGGTCTAGAACGTGTCCAGTTGAGTGCCTTCTCGGGGTCGAAACCCCAATATTTCCCGAGAACGCGTACAGTACCGGGGATCTTGCCGGCTCTCGCGGCCTCATATACGACACTCCGGCTAAGTCCTAACCTCTCAGCTAACTCCTTGATGGAGATCAAACTTTCCATTTGTCCTTTAGTTATCTCAGTCCTTTCAGTCCTTTCAAACATTTCTTTACTCCTTTTAGTTTTATAGACTCCGTAGTTAGACCCTCACTTTACACGACGGGGTCAGGTTCAGGTAATGGTAACTGTTCGTACTGTTCGGGTTTGAGTTTGTACCCTAGGGTTGTAAGCTTTCTGGCCTGTTTGGGACTGCAAACTATTTCATAGTTGTGACGGTCTTGAACAGGAACCGGCGGATTTAGGGCTTCCATCAAAAGTACCCTGACCATACCGGAGAGGGATCGGTGCTTCCTGCGTGCTTCGTCTTCAAGTTGCCGACGCATTTCAGGTGTGATTGAAGTATATACCTGTTCAGTGAATTTGGCCCACTTAGGCATTTGTTGCCCTCCTTTCCGTAATTTTACATTATTATACCACAAATCCACATATTTGTCAAGCCAAGAACGCCGATTTCCGAAGTGCCATTTGAGTTCATTGAGTTTTAAGGTTGGTAAGCTGCATGAGGACTGTAGGAGTTTTTAGGAACTGGTTATTTTGACCATTTCGGGCTTGACACGGGATATGGTATATGATATAATGGGGGTTGAAATTGATTGGGGGCGAGGATTTGCTATATCTGTAGGAGGCTAAGTTAAATATGAATGATACTATGCTAAAGCGTTTAAGTGAATTAACTCTCAAAGGTTTAACGGTGCGAGCTATTCGTGCCGTGCTTGAGGATGAAGGACACGCGATGAGTGAGTATCCTGACGTTGTGCTAATTCAGAAAATGATAAAAATTCTAGGATGTGGAGGTGGAGGTAGAAATGACTAGTGAACTGTTAGCTTCGATCGTTGGTGTTGCTCTGTCCCTAATCTTCTCTTACATACCAGGCGTCAAGGATTGGTATGACCGGATGGGTATGAAGCCCGACCTATCAGAGGAGGAGAACGACAAGAGAAATAGGGCTTACAAGCAGATGGTAATGGGCCTTTTGCTGATCGGCACTACCTGTATCGTCTTCGGCCTGGCCTGTGGCGGCGTCATTGAAGCGGTGACCTGTGATAAGGTAGGAGCTTTGGGGTTAGCTAAGGTCCTTCTCGCGGCCCTGATTGCTAATCAGAGTACTTATCTGATTACGCGAAGGTAACTTTGATGCCTGTAGATGCAGTCCAGTTGGCTGACCGGCTTGCTCGTATAGAAACCCGACTGTCTACTTTGGTCGAGGAGCTACAAACCTTTAAGAACCAGGAGAAACGCTTGAGTAAAGCCGAAAGGGATATTGCAAAAATCATGGAGCGCCTGAGCCTGATTGTAATAGCCCAAACCGGTATTCAGCTAGCGTTAATGGGAGCAATAGCGTGGCTGAGCAGTCGGTAGAAGAAATTGTTGTATTAGGTCTGGAGGATAAATGGACCTCCGAGCAGTTAGCTGAGTATTGGGGTATCTCCAGAAAGAGAGTATCCACGGCAGCCAAGCGGGGTCACATACCTGGTGCTACACAGGTATTAGGCCGTTGGTACTTTGACAAAGTTAAGGCCCTTACCTGGATCCCCAAGGAGTTTAAAACCCTTATGAAGCCAGGTAAGGCCAAGGAAGCCGAGGTTACTAAGAAGGGTCACACTTGGGGGCCATTACAGCGAGCAGGTCGCCCAACCAGGATCAAGGAAGAAGCCTACCTCAAGTTGATGATAAGTGCTGTGGAGGCCAACGACTGGTTGGCCATCACAATGAAAGCCGTTGAGCAGGCCAAAGCTGGGGATCATAAGGCCAGGACTTGGTTAAGCAATTACCTCATTGGAGTACCTGTACAAAGGATTGCTGCCCAGATTAAGACGACTCACTACGAGTTTGAGATAGGAGAACGGGCAGCAGCCATTATGGCTCTGTTGAATGCAGTGCGAGATCGTGAGGAGAGCGTTATAGATGCCACTGCCAGACTTGTTGAAGAGGCTAACTCCGACTGAGAAGGTATTGGTTGATGGGCTCATAAGTGATTCTTTGTTATGGATGCCTCACCCTGAAAATATACCACAGATACGGGCATACGTAACTGAGGCTGATGTTTTGTACTACGGCGGAGCAGCAGGAGGAGGAAAATCGGATCTGTTACTTGGTTTAGCAGTAACTACTCATCAGAAGTCAATTATATTCAGGAGGGAGTTTTCGCAGCTCCGTGAGCTAGTAGACCGAAGTGCCGAAATACTTGTTCCCACGGGCGCGAAGTATAATCAAACTTACAGTCGTTGGATGGGTATACCAGGCGGGCGGACTTTAGAATTTGGGGCTGTTCAGCACGAGCAGTTCAAGGAGAAGTACAAGGGGCGGCCCCACGATCTTGTGGGGTTTGATGAAGTAGGAGACTTCACAGAAACACAATTCCGCTTTCTTATAGCCTGGACACGATCAGTTGATCCCAAGCAGCGCTGTCGGATAGTCTGTACAGGGAACCCTCCATCCTACAGGGAGGGCGAGTGGGTCATAAGGTATTGGGCACCTTGGTTGTCGGACGACTATTCGAACCCTGCAGTGCCAGGAGAACTGCGATATTTTGCGACCGTAGGAGGCAAAGACGTAGAATTTCCAGATTCTAATCCTATTGAGCATGAAGGTGAAGTTATCAGACCTCTCAGTCGAACCTTTATACCAGCAAGTCTCAGTGATAACCCATTCTTGCGAAATACGAGTTATGGAACCGTACTTCAGAGTTTGCCAGAGCCGTTGAGATCCCAACTATTGTTTGGGGATTTCTCAGTCCGTAGGTCGGACACACCACGCCAGGTTATACCTACGGAGTGGGTTAGAGCGGCGCAACGGCGTTGGCGGGACAGAGAACCACCAGATGCGCCGCTCACAGCTGTTGGAGTAGACCCTTCAAGGGGCGGAGTCGATAATACGGAAATTGCCCGATTGACCGAAAACTACTTTCATGAACTGTTAACCTATCCAGGTGAGACTGTACCGGATGGGCCAGCCTGCGCCGGCAATGTATTAGAGGCACTAGGGGAAGATACGGATGCGCGCATTAACGTAGACGTGATTGGAATTGGAGCAAGCGTTTTTGATATCCTGGCCTCTCAGGAACTGGAAGTTTATGCTATTAACTTCTCTGAACGAACAAATGCTACCGATCAGAGCGGTGAACTTAGGTTCCACAATGTCAGGGCTGAGGCATATTGGAGACTTAGGGAAGCATTGGATCCTACCAGTGGTGAGGATCTGGCCCTGCCGCCTAGTGATGAATTGTTGGCTGATCTTGTAGCTCCCTTGTGGAGAGTATCTACCAGGGGTATTCAAATAGAGGCGAAGAAGGACATTCGTAAGAGATTGAAGAGAAGTCCTGGAAAGGGCGACGCGGTCGCTTTGGCTTACTACAATCCGACAGCAGGCATTTACTTTATGTGAGTGTTATGAACAAACCGTCTATACTCGAGAGGGCTAGGGAAGCTATAAGGGTTTTCAAGAAAGGCTATCCTGCGGGAGCTAAGTCCTTACCCTTTGCCTGGCCTACTTTCAGAGAACTCAAACCACAATGGCACTTAATTAACTTGCAAACCTACATTGACGAAGGGTTTACCTTGAATTCTTTGGTCTATTCGGCTATCATGTTTAAGGTACGGGCTGTAATTCCCGCCCCCCTGTGTGCATACACGGGAGATCCGGATTATCCAGAGAAGCTACCGCCTGAGCATCCCTTGACCAAGTTAGTTACGAGGCCGAACTCTCATCAGTCATGGACAGAGTTCCAATCACAGAACGCGGTCTACCTGAACTTAGATGGTAATGTCTTTATCTACAAAGACCGTGTGCACAAAGAGATGTATTCTCTGCGACCTGACAGGGTATATATAGTGCCCAATAAGGGTGTGCCGGCATCTATAAAGGGTTATCTATATGTTCGTGAGGGGTCAGGTATTTCTGATGGCCTTCCAATTCTACCAGGAGACATGATACACATCAAGTTACCTCATCCTGGAGACCCTCTTGAGGGTATGGGTTACGGGTTGTCGCCTTTGAGCCCCGCAGCCCAGTGTGCAGATATTGACAACATGATTACCAAGTTTATCAACTTGTTCTTCCAGAGGGGTTCTATGCTAACCGGCGTCCTATCGTTTGACGTACCCCTGAAGGAACCAGTAGTCGATGTAATTCTTGATAGGTGGAAGAAGAAGTATGGTGGTCACGACAAGTGGGGTGTAGGAGTACTTGATCGTGGAGGTACTTACAGTCGGGTGGGTTTGACCTTTGAGGAGATGGGTTTCCATGACCAGGATGCTCGTAGTGAGTGCAGGATTTTAGGCCCGTTTGGGGTACCTCCAGCTCTTATAGGTTCCCGTGTGGGGTTGGAGAGTACGAATTACTCGGTTCTTGAGGGGTATCGTAAAGCAGTTTGGGAAGATACCTTGGTGCCAGAGTTGAGACTGTTCGAGGTCGAGTACCAGCATCACCTCAAAACATCGAACGGTTTCGTAAAATATGACTTATCGCAGGTCCCTGCTTTACAGAAGGAACTGCCAACGGTGGTTAACGCGGCTTTCACTCTGTGGCAGATGGGTGTGCCGGCTAATCAGGCACTGGCGGCAGTTGGGTTACGTATTGGTAAGGTACCAGGAGGGGATGTTCCGTATACTTTTGCTGGACGCGGTCAAGGGCAAGGGCCTCATGTAGGAGTAGAAGAAGGTTGGGGCATGAGATCGTTGACTTGCCAGCAGTGCGGTGGGGAGGTCAAGTTGATTGAAGGTGGGTTACTGAAGTGCTCTCTATGTGAGAGACTATATGCTTTGTCAGGAGGTAATGGAAGTGGAGAAGATTTACTGTTGCCGTATAGGGTGTGATAAAGAGGCCGAGTATCTGGTACCTGGGCCGCCGGTCTTGCATCTGTGCAAGGAACACATGGAGCTCTTGCTTAAGAAATGCAAGGAGGCACAGATAGGGCCTACAGAATTTAAGTCTGACGATGGAGCAACCCCTATGGAGTTCAAAACTCTCCCAGCTTATGGTTTGAAGGTGATAGATGAGGACAAGGGGATCGTTGAGCACTTGATTTCCGTATTTGGGGTAGTAGATCTCGTAAGGGATATTTCACACCCAGGGATGTTTACGAAGACTCTTGCGGAGAGGGGCTCGAAGATTAGGGTACTAGATACTCATCGGAGAGACTCAATTCTTAGAGTTATTGGAGTTCCTTTGGAATTGAAGGAGATCCCCCGCGAGGAGCTCCCTTCAAAGCTTCTGGAAGAGCATCCTGAAGCTACCGGTGGGCTTTGGGCTAGTACCCAGTTTTTGCTGGATACCCCAGAGGGCCGAGGCGCGTTTTTGCGTTTCAAGAGTAATGCTGTATCAGAATTTTCCTTTGGGTACGACACCCTAGACTCTGACGAGACAAAAGGGCCAGATGGTAAGACGGTACGTAACCTGCGTACCGTGCGTTTGTGGGAGTATAGTCCTGTAGCATTTGGTGCTAATCCGGCAGCTGCGGCCGTAGGCGTAAAAAGTATTTTGCCCTCTCCTGATGACAGCAAGGTAGTTGATGTCAGGGAGAATACAATCCGAATTCGAGTCCGCGCTTCCGGAGACTTTGAGAAAGGCTCCTTCAGAACGATCAATATTGGAGCTAAGGATAACGGTATCCAAGCGGTTATTGGGCGGTTGAAAGGGGAAACTACTACCACTATTCAGGCCTATATCTTCGATAAGGATAAGTGGACGTCTGCAGAGGCCCAAGCCTGGGTAAAGAAACACGGGGAGAAGAAGACTTTAAGTATCACTGAACGTCTTAGTGCAATCGAGCGGGCCTTTCACACTATACATAACCCAGCGCAGGGGCCGTACCACTACTGGATCAAGGAGGTTTTTGACGAGTACTTGATCGTAGAGGCCGTAGAGGGTTTAAGGAAGTACTACAAGGTTGCCTACAAGTTTTTGGATGCAGATGCTGGAAGTGTTGAGTTTTCTCCACGAAGTTCGTGGATTCTAGGTGATTTCGTGTTCATCGAGCATAAGCCGGACTCTTCGACCCAGGGCGCGAAGGAGCAGGTTCTTATACTCGATATTGAAATGGAACAGTCAGATATTGAATTGGCAATCTGAGGCCGGGCCGAACTTGTTCACCCACCTCTTGTAAAGTATATAGGAGGTTAAAAGGAAATGAACTGGAAAGAAAAGCTAGCGGAAGCAAATAAGCTGTTCGAGGCGGCTAAGGCGGTTCTTACGGATCCTGAAGCCACTGACGAACAAAAGTCTCACGTGAACCAAATGGTTCTGGATGCCCAGAAGCTCAAAACTGAAGCCCTGCAGTTGAAGAGTATTCTGGAACAGGCTCTTGAGGGCGTGGCGCTCCTGCGTCCTGAGAGCGCCCCTGAGGCTCCTGCAGATGAAGGCCAACCCCCAGCAGAGGAATTTAAGGAATGGGGAGACTTCTTGTACGCCATCTGGATGAAGAAGGCCCATAACGTCGAGGATGCCCGGCTGAAGTGGTTCGATGAACAGGAACCGGAAGGTCAGGAGAAGGCGATGACGGGTGCTGTGGGCGCTCGTGGAGGTTTCCTGATCGCCGCTCAGTTCATGCCAACTCTGTTGGCAGTGATGGGCGAGGACTCAATCGTCAGGCCTACTGCTACGATCATCCGTATGCCTGGTAGGCAGATTAGCCTTCCTGTAGTTGATCAGACTACCACAACGGCTGGTATCCCTCACTGGTTTGGTGGGATGAAGTTCTACTGGGCCGGAGAGGGCGAAGAGAAGGAAGAGACGGAAGCCAAGTTCCGTAGGGTCACTCTGGTCGCAAAGAAGCTCATCGGTCACACCGTCGCCAGTGACGAGTTGCTGGATGATGCGGCAATCTCTTTGGGCGACTTCCTAAGTGGCCCGTTGGGATTTACGGGAGGCGTCGTGTGGATGGAAGACTTCGCGTTCCTGATGGGTGCGGGTGGTGCTCAGCCTCGTGGCGTGATCAACGCCCCTGTAACGTTGGCTCCGGCTCGCCAGGCAGCTGGTACAATCAACTACGTTGACTGCATCAACCTGATCCAGAACTTCTTGCCGAGTGGTCGGGGGCAATGGGTTATCTCACAGAGCGCTATGGCGGACTTGGTTCAGATGTCTGGGCCCACTGGCAATCCGAGTTATATATGGCAGCCTAATGCCCGTGAGGGGCCTCCAGGGATGTTGTTTGGATGGCCGGTACGTTGGACGGAAAAGTTGCCCTTGCTTGGAACGAGGGGTGATATCCTTCTGGCCGACTTCAGGTACTACTTGATCGGTGATCGCCAAGCTACGACCATTGACTCCAGTCAATATCCCAGGTGGATTTACGACGAGACGTCTTGGAGGGTAGTGCACAGGGTTGATGGTCAACCGTGGCTAAGTGCTCCTCTTACTTACCAGGATGGCACGACGCGAATTTCGCCCTTTGTCTGTTTAGGTGATGTAGCATCGTAGTGTAGGGTAGGGTGGCTACCCCAAATTAGTAAGGAGGAAGTGAAATGAATGCAACTGAGAAATTTACGGAAGTTGTAGACGTGTTGGCGGCGCTTGCGCCTACCACGGCCAATGGCACTCAGGCAGCTCACACTACAGGTTATGTTGACTTCGCTGACTATCATCGCGGCTTCGTGTGGTTGCACATCGGAACCCCAAGTGGAGCGAGCACGATTGACGTGACCCTTCAGCAAGCGAAGGACACGGCTGGCACAGGCACTAAGGAGTTGACAGATGTCACTGGCGTTACAGGGACTAAGTCTCCTGACCAGATCGTTGCTGGAGATGCGGGCAACTACGTAGGCATCGAGATCAACACTCCTGAGCTGGATGCGACCAACGGGTATCACTGTATCCAGGCCACGGTGACGGTAGGTACAGCTGCCTATACGTATGCTTTGGCTCTTCTCGGACTGGTCGGTCGATATGAACCTGCGGGCGTGACAGACTTCCAGGAAGTCGTAGAGTAAGGAGTCTGTGAGCAGAGGGTGGGACTGATCTGCCCTCTGCTCACGTTCAAAGGAGTCTATATGCCTTGGGTGACCTTAAGGGAAACAAAAGATGTACGTAGGGGTGGAGTTCTACGGAACTATCTCCCAGGAGACTCGGTGGAAGTGGGCAGACAAACCGCCATCGAGTGGATCTTGGATGGATCGGCTGAAGACCCTTTCGGGCAGATTGGCCCTCCCTTGAACTACAATCAACGAAGTAAGGAATACGGTATTCGGATTAGAGGTCACGAGGGTCAGGAGGATCTAACACCCCTAGGTGATATGGCTCATCGAGTCGAGCTTTCCTACGGGCCTCCGGCTGTACCTTACAAGTATACATTTATATGGAAGCCAGGCAAAATAGTCAGTTCCAAGTTGATAAACTATGGCTTTGTGCGGATTTTGGACGGGTGGGAGATGGCAGCGGCACTGGTGAGTCTTAAATGCTTGGCAGGGGACATAGGGACTGCTGACGAACAAGCACTAACGAAGAGAACCATCGGAGACCTCAGATTGCCGGTGTACGAGTCTCGGCTATTATGGGCACGGAAGTGCCCTGCTGCTATGGCAGTGGTAGAAGAGTGGGCGCGGGAGTTGGAGAAGGGAGCTGATGAGTTTCATTCATTCTTACGCGCCTTGTATACCCAGAGGGCAATGATTAGTACACTGCCTGTAGATTGGGTACACAGATGAAAGGAGTTGTTGTTGTAGCTTTGGGCACGAAGGCTCAGAATGAAGCAAAGGAAAGCACTACTTCCTTACTGAAACACAACCGGTATCCTACAAAGGTTCTTAAGAAAGTTAACTTTCCAGAACCTGAAGGGTTATCGGTAGTTCAGCAGGCTCACTGGGCCAAAGTCAATGCGGATTTGTGGTCGCCCTTCGATCCTACTTTGATGCTGGATGCCGATACTCGCGTGAAAGGTGATTTATCGTTAGGATTTAAGATTCTCAGTGCAGGTTGGGAGCTTGTAATCGTGCCGAGTACTCCCCTACGGGAAGGACAGATTCTTTGGAACCTGGCCGGAAATGAACGCCAGGTGACCTTGCAGGAACTGGGAACGTGGCGACATATTATGCTAAATTCGGGAGTTGTGTACTTTCGGAGAACCGAGCGAGTGCGGCACTTTTTCGAGACCTGGCGTGAGGAGTGGTTGCGGTTCAAAGGCCCAGATCAGGGCGCGATGCTTAGGGCTTTCCGCCGCTGCCCTGTGTTTATGTGGCTGCTGGGTTACCCTTTCAATAGTCTTGGTGGTAGTGTAGTTGATCACTTATTCGGGAGGGCAAAGTGAAGATTGCCGAGCCAGGACTACAGTATTACGTTGACCGTATTAAGAGCGGTAAGCCTTATACCTTCGTGCGGTATGGAGACGGGGAATGGTCTGCTGCTTTCCTGCATGATAGAACATACACGGGCAGTAGATCTCAGCAACTTAATATTCCTAAGTTACAGAAGGATATGCGTCGCAGTTTGACGCATTGTCATATTGCCGAGAATTACATTCCTGCATTACGACCTACATCACTGAAAAGGGGTATCGTTACAAACTGGCTCGTACAAAATGTCCCTAAGGGAGTAAACTGGCATGACTGTCGCGTCTTTTATCGTAGCAGCAAACATGGTCGGTTATTTCCTTTGGTTGAAGCTTTACAGAATCTGGATATACCTCTAATCTTTGTAGGGCCAGAAAGGCTTAGAAAGCTAAGTGAAAGGCAGATTTTTCCAAAGGCGGTCTTCATAACAATTCCTGGAAAGGATTGCTATGTGGTTAAGGCCAAGATTATTCAGCGGGTATTGGATGCACCGCGCCCTGCTTTTATATCTTTTACAGCGGGTCCTGCAGCGAAGATAATGGTTTATGAGCTTTATCGGGTATTGGGAGACAGCTCATTTCTGTTCGATTTTGGTTCGCTATGGGACATTTATAGTGGACATAGTACCAGAGGTTACCAAAGGCGTATGACGCCTGAGGTCGTGAGGCGGAGCTTGACAGGTGAATAGTATAGTTATTGTTATTCCTACCTTAGACAGGGCACGTGGTAAAGATGTCGGAAAGCTTGCGTGTATTGCGGCGGGGACATCTATCCCCCCTAGGGTCATAGTTTCGCATGATAAACACCGGCAGGGTTTTACCAAAACTGCTAATCAAGGAATGCGACAAGCTCGTTCAGATGAAGATATATGCTTGTTGAATGATGATATCTTGGAGTTTCAGTATGGTTGGTTAGAAGTACTTCAACGGGTTCTATATTCGGATCCTAGGTATGGATTAGCTTGCCCGTCGGGTAAAAGCGCGGCTGCCCCTATGAACACAGGTGGGCCTGGCCAAACGGGAACTCAGGTTGTCAAGCAAGCATCTTTTTGGTGTGTACTTTTGAAGAGAGAGATGCTGGATCAGCTGGGCCTTTTAGATGAAGCATTCATTCATTATTGTTCTGATAACTGGTATTGTCACGTAATGCGGCGTAGGAACTGGAAGTGCGTGTGGTGCAAAGCTGCATATCTGAAGCACCAGCATCACGGATCAGGTATGGTAGGGAAGTGGAAAAAGCATGACCGTGCGATTTACTTTAAGAGGTTAGGATGAAAGTCGTAGTCTACACCGCTCTCTTTGGGGACATAGATCGGTTATGGTCTCCTTGTTCGTTAGTTATGGACGGATGCGAACACGTCTGTTTCAGTGATAGGCCTCGTCGTCAGGTAGGATTGTGGGCAGGTCGCGGTCGGCTTCAATCAGGCACAAAGGACATGAACGCGCCGCCGTTTTGGGATGTTCGGATAGTTCCTAAGGGTAAATTAGATGGTCGCTGTGCCGCTAGGTATTACAAAACGTGCTCTCATATTTGCCTGCCAGATGCAGACGTAACGGTGTGGGTAGATGGCAATCTGCGACTGCTAATTTCGCCCAAAAAAGCAGCCAGGCAATGGCTCAGGGGTGGCCATCTTGCTGCTTTCAAACATCCGATACGGAAGTGTTTGTATGCTGAGGCACGCACATGTATGCGGACGCCTCGGGGTAGAGAGTATGGCAAAGATATTGTGCGTCAAGTTGCGGCGTATCGAAAGCAAGGTATGCCGGAAAACTGGGGATTGGCCGAGACGAGATGCGTCGTCAGAGTTAATTCGGAGAAGGCCAGTAAGATGAATGAGGCGTGGTGGGCCGAAATTCAGGAGTATAGTCCTAGAGATCAGATCAGCCTTCCCTACGTATGTTGGAAGCAAGGATTGCGGTGGAGTATTATTCCTGGCAGGATATCTGTTTTTCGAGGCCTTGGAGGTATTAGTGGCGACTTTTGGTGCATCAAACATAGGGAGTAAGATATGCTTATTTATACTGTAATTGTAAATGCTTACGACCGATTACTGCCACTTCCGGCTGGATTAAAGGGAGTATGTATTTCGGATGGCACAGTAGAACCGTCTGAGGGTTGGGAGATACGTGAGATTAAGAAAGTGTATCCTAATCCCCGACACACCGCCCTGTGTCCAAGAATACTGGTATATAAGTACTTTCCTGAGGCAGATCTTACACTGTATGTAGATGGAAACATAGAAATTCTGCAAGATCCTAATCAGTTGGTCGAGGAACTCGAGATGAAGCACGATGCGGCCTTATTCCCTCATCCTCAGAGATCGTGCGTTTACGCCGAAGCGAGTGAAATGATCAAACGTAAGAAGCAAGGTCCTATTGTTACTGAGAAGCAGGTAGCATATTATCGTGCGCATGATCTTCCTGAAGATTCTGGCCTTGCGACAACCTGGGTAATTATCAGGCG
>Ga0209986_10003740_pt1 | contig 13196 bp, 17 predicted proteins | sample BlataG_FD_183168 | JGI IMG/M metagenome (GOLD analysis project Ga0209986, IMG submission 183168) | Deep subsurface microbial communities from Black Sea to uncover new lineages of life (NeLLi) - Black_00105 metaG (SPAdes) (version 2) | ecosystem: Environmental > Aquatic > Marine > Oceanic >...
ACATTCTGGAGCTTGGTTTCTTCCCCTATACATCCCAAAAACAGAAGCATGACGATAAGAATGAAACTATATTTTTTCATGATATTTTTTTACTCATGAGTTTAAATAATTATCTTAAATATCCATGATTGTAGAGTACGAAAATTATTTCGTCAAGATCTAACTCTTGGCATGACCAAACTCAACAACAAAAAGATCAGGTATATCATAAATCAAGTCATAAAAAAGAATCAGAATACAAAAAATCGCAGAAATTAAACCAAAATTATAAAAACCAAAGAATATAGAGTAAGTGCATGCCCATAAAATCACAGGAAAAAAAAGACTCTGATCTCATTGTGGTGAACAGGAAGGTACTGGAAGATGTAATCTCAGAGATAGAGGACAACCTTGAGATTTTGGAATCTATGGTGGGAGATGAAATGTTAAAGGAAGCAGAAAGGAGGATGAAGGAGCTCAAAGAAGGTAAAGTCAAGCCATTGAGAGAAAAAGAGATATTTGATCTCTTAGAAAGTGATTAGATGACTTGGAGTTTAAAAGCACATCCGTTATTTGAAAAAGATCTGAAAGAACTTGACAAACCAGAGCGAGAGATCGTTCATAAATTGCTGGAGAAAATCAGAGAAAAACCTGAGAGATATAAAAAACTCAAACATCTCACAAATTGCTATAGCGTAAGGGTAAAAAATCTGAGGATGATCTATTATCTGGAAGGAGATACCATATTCATATTGATTGTAGGAAAAAGAAAGAAAGTATACGAAGAGATGAAAAAGAGAATGGGAGGATCGTGACATAATGTACCCACAAACGTTAAACCCATACGTGTACTGTCTGAATAATTCATTGATACAAACTCAAAAAAATCATTCAAACTCTCCGTAATCTTTCTTAAAAGGAGACATTTTCCTTAGTTCAGAAACGACCTCTGGAAGAACTTCAAGTAAATAATCCACATCTTTTTCGGTATTATCCTTTCCCAGTGTAATTCTTAAAGATCCGTGAGCATCCTCCGGTTTTAGACCTATTCCGATAAGAACATGACTTGGTTTCAACGATTTCGATGAACAGGCAGAACCTGTAGAGGCTGCTATACCCTTTGAGTCCAGTAACAGGACTAAGGACTCCCCTTCTATGAATCTGAAAGAGAAATTGGCATTTATAGGTAATCTTTTTTCAGGATGGCCGTTCAGCCATGTGTTATCTATCTTCAGAACATTATCTATGATCTTGTCTCTTAACTTCTGCAATCTTGGCATTACTTTTGGTCTCTCTTCCTCTCCAATTCTCATAGTCTCTCCAAATCCAACGATCCCCGCAACATTTTCTGTCCCTGACCTTAATCCTCTTTCATGCCCCCCTCCATGCACCAAAGGATCGATCTTCACACCTTTTCGTATATAAAGACACCCCACTCCTTTAGGTCCAAATATTTTGTGAGAGGAAATTGAAAGCATATCCAGATTCGTCTTTTTCACATCTACGGGAAGCTTTGTAACACTCTGCACTGCATCCGTATGCAGGTAGGCATTAGATTCTTTGACGATCTTTCCTATCTCATTCATGTCTTGAACAGTCCCGATTTCATTGTTTGCATGCAATATAGAGACGATAATCGTATCATTTCTTAAAGAAGATTCGAGATCTCCTAGATCTATGAGTCCGTACTTATCCACATCCAAGTACGTTACTTCAAAACCTATTTTTTCAAGCCACTTGCACGTATTCAATGTACAGTCATGCTCTATCTTCGTGGTGATTGCATGTTTTCCTCTATTTTTGTCCGCAAAAGCAACACCTTTTATGGCAAAGTTGTTTGATTCTGTACCTCCAGAAGTAAAATATATCTCAGAAGGATCTACATTTATAACCTTTGCCACCTTTTCTCTCGCCTCTTCCAACGCCATTTGTGCTTCCTGGCCCAAAGAGTGAAGAGAAGAAGCATTTCCATATTTCTTATCAAAATATGGCAGCATTAATTCTAAGACTCGTTTATCTACAGGAGTTGTGGCAGAATGATCCATGTATATCATTTTTTCACCTTTTTTCTATAATTTTCAATGGCCTTTTTCAGACCATCTGCGGCTAAATTCGAGCAATGCATTTTTATTGGCGGCAGTCCATCCAGTGCATCGGCAATGTCTTTTTTTGTTATTTTCTCTGCCTCTTCCAAGGTTTTACCCCTTGCAAGTTCAGTGATCATTGAAGAAGTGGCTATCGCCGCTGCACAGCCCATAGTTTCCCATCCTATATTCTTTATTTTGTTATCGTTTACTTTAATGTAAATGTACATAACGTCACCGCAGATTGGATTTCCTACCTTACCAACAGCATCATAATCTTCGAGCTTTCCCTTATTTCTCGGGTTCATAAAATGATCTACCACTTTCTGAGTGTACATAACGCTATAACGCCGTTATAATTTAAAAAGGTTTGCACAAGATTTTTTAAGGTAAAGAAATATGGAGATCATGAGTATTCTAATTATAGTGGGAAGCAGGAGCGATATGCATATAGCTGAGAAAGTGACTAAAGTTTTAGAAGAGAACAACGCAGATTATGATCTGGAGATCGCATCTGCACACAGAGAGCCACAGAAAGTCTTGAAACTGATAAAAAATAAAGATTACAAGGTTTATATTTGCATTGCAGGTCTTTCTGCTGCTTTACCTGGATTCGTGGCATCACAAACAGATAAACCTGTTATAGGTGTTCCTGTTTCTGCAAAACTGGGGGGGCTGGATGCACTGCTCTCCATCGCGCAGATGCCTAAAGGTGTGCCTGTAGCTTGTGTAGGAATAGATAATGGAGAAAATGCAGCTTATCTTTCCCTGAGGATATTAAAAATGTAAAGAGTTTTAGATAATATTTACTTCTAAATTCTTTAAAGATGCCTCAATCATCTTTTTCATGTCTATTTTCTCTTCTATCTTCAAAATTCTTTCCAGATTTGTGTTTATAGCGGGATATTTAGGAACGTACTGACATTTTATACTCTTTTTCACTGAAATCTCATAAGTTCCAATTTTTTTGGCTGTATCTATTATCTCTTGTTTGTCCATGCATAAAAGAGGCCTCAAAATAGGGATATTTACGCTCTGCTCCAGTACATAAAGATTCTGAAGCGTCTGAGATGCTACCTGTCCTATGTTTTCGCCTGTTACGAGAGCTTTATATCCATATTTTTCTGAGATCTCTGCTGAGATCCTGTACATCATTCTTTTGCAGAAGATGCATATGAACTTTCCATCCCATCTTCCTGATTTTTCTAAAAACTCGTTCAGGATAGAAATATGATCTATCGAGTAAAGTTTAAATTTTTTTTTGAAGGTCTCTGAGAATTTTTTTACTGTTTTTAGAGTTTTTTCCTTAGATTCTGCATCTGTTTTAAAGTAGATAAAATCCAGCTCATATTTTTTTTTAAGAACTAAATACGCAGCTACTGGGGAATCTATGCCTCCAGAGTTGAGAGCTAGAAACATCACACCCTCCTGGATAAAGTAGATAAAGGATGGCCTTTGCTTCTGTACTCATACTCCTTGTACCATCCAAAAGGGATTCTATAAACCTCCATCCCCAGCTTTTTTGAGATCTCGTCCAGAATATGCATAGACACACTGGGAGACGCTGGCTTGTCTATAAAAAGGTGGATAAATGGGAATAAAACTATCTTTTCAGTTTTTATTTTCTCAGATACATCTAAAATTTCGTTTACCGCTTTATCTATCTTATCCTCATCTTTATCTTCTATCGCCAAATAGACAAGCAGAGCTTGCTCTATTTTCCTTTCTTTATTTTCCTCCGTTAATTCCTCTCTTTCCTTTGTAGCCTTTTTTTTAGCTTTCCAGTATATGTAATCAACATGTTTGAAGAGCATATGCATTTAAACACCTAAATTTTATTACTTTTTGTAATCTCCCTGAGTCTCTCATCCCCTGTTATCTCTTTTATAAAATTATAAACCTCTTTCGGAACGTTTTCTTTCCAGTTTTCTCCTTTTATAATTTTAGATCTTATCTTTGTCGAGTTGTAAAAATCTCTTGAGTAAAGAGGAAGAGATTTTACCAAGAATCCCTCTTCCTTGAAAAGCCTTACGGTCAAAGGCTCATTTGAGTACACGACATCAAACTTTGGAACTATATTGCAAAGATGTTTTACCCAGATTCCGTGAATGTGCAGATCTGTAATAGGGATTATTATTACTCTTGAAAGATCATCCAACGTTCTTCTTATCATCTCTATCCTTTCGCAGCATGTAAAAGGATTTTTCAATGTATGCGAATACTGTGCTGATCCTATCCCGATTATGAGTTCATCGTTCTCTTCCAAAATCTTTTTGACATTATGAAGATGACCCTTGTGAAAAGGCTGGAACCTTCCTACATGCAATGCTCTCATAAATATTATACGCTAAGGAACTTAAAAAGGTTAATGAAAGTTTTTTATATTTTCAATATCAAGTTTGTTTATGAAAAAATGGATCTTTCTTTTGATCCTCATTCCCTGCGTTCTTGCATCACCTAATGTTTACAAGTTTGGGGAAGATTACTGGTTTGAAAACGAGAACACGATAAAAACAGATACAGGATGGGCCTATAATATTGAAGAATTGATGGATTACACAGTAGAAGGAGAGGTAATGGGGGTAAGATTCTATAAAGAAGATAAAGCGCCCTTCGGGCTAGTAGATGCAGCATTAGCATGGGGGGATATCTTAAAAACTGGGGTTAAGGAGAATCTTGAAGTAACAATGGAGTACAGATACTGCAGTTACTACTACACCTATGAAAACTCTGAGATATCATTTTATTATTTGAAAACTCATATGAGTAACAACCATCTCATTCCTGGCTCTGAAGACATTTTTAACAAAATCATCAGGATAAAAAAGGGAGATTATATCAAGATATCTGGGACCCTCATACATATTAAAGGAGAAAAACGTGAGAATAACAAGATTGAAAGAATGGAGTGGGGTCCGTCTTCCACAACTTTAGAAGACGAGGGAGATAAGGCATGTGAGATTATTCTCGTAAAAACCTTGGAGTTTGTTACACAGGAAACATTTGTTTCGGAAACGCCAATCTCTCACGATCCGTTTAAAAATTTTGAAGAATTTTATAAAAACGTATGGAAATCTTTCGTGATAATATTTATAGTAGTATTTCTCATATTATACGTACCGTCTAAGTTGTTATCTCGAAAAAAAGAAAAAGTTTCTCCCAGATATGATATAGCGGCAAATATGATGGAGTATTATACCAGGAAAGGATACAGAGTCTTGAAATATAATTTTAACGATTCTTTTCTTAAAATTGCTATCTCAAAAAATGAAAAGATATACTTAGCTACCATCGATTTAAAGACAGGAAAGATAAGTTATAGGCTTATCAGATGATTATTAACTATTATTTTCTCTTTTGTAACTTCTCCGATTATTTTTCCCTCTTTTAAGAAATCTAAAGCTTTATCGACATCTTTTTTGTCCACCACGACGGCAAACCCGATCCCCATGTTGTAAGTTCTGCACATCTCATCAAAATCTACCCCTCTTTCCATGATCTTATTGAAAATATAAGGTATCTCCGGAATCTCGATTTTCGCTCCAGAAGCTACCCTTTTCAGTTTTAAAAAACCACTTCCAGTTATATGTGATAGTCCCTTTACGTTCACGTTAGAAATTAGGTTCAATATCTCTTTCACGTAAATTTTTGTGGGCTTTAAAACCTCTCTCAAAAGTTTTTCATCGTTTTCAAACAGCTTTCTTGCCAAAGATATTCCGTTGCTGTGAATTCCCGAGGATTTCAATCCTATGATTATATCTCCTTCCTTTGCTGTCGGATTTAAAATTTTTTCAGCCATTCCTAACGCAGTAGCTCCCAGATCAAACTTCTGATTCATATTGGAATGTACAGCCGTTTCTCCCGATACGATCGCAATATTTGCTTCCTTCGCTCCCTTTAAAAGTCCTTTTCCAAGCTCTTTCATAAAGTTCTCATCCGGTTCTCGCACAACTATATAGTCTGACAAAGCAACAGGCTCAAAACCATCGCAGATCAGATCGTTTACTACCATTGCAATCAGATCTATCCCTATCGTGTCATACTTATTCAATTTTTCTGCCACAAGCGTCTTTGTACCCGCACCGTCAGTAGATAGAGCTAGATAATACTTTCCTATCTTTAAGTAACCACCTTTTTTGGACAGCATTTCCTTTCTAAGATCTAAAGAAGGTCTTATAACTTTCAAAAGTTCTTTTACAGCTTTTTCCTCTGCGTAAACATCCACTCCTGCATCAGCGTATTTCATGATTCTTTTCTGTTTGATAGTTTAAAATGGTTTTGGGTTAATCAATAGTTATTATGACACAAAATTTAAAAACAAGAAAGATATATAATTATATAGGTAATGATTTAAGGAAGCGATATAAAGAACTGATGGATGTAGAAAGTTATAAAGAAATAAAAGGATTCATTCAAAATGAGTATATACGCATTGCAGATATACTCCCAATATGGAACAATATACGCATTGTGTATATGAACGAGTTAGGCGCAATGGCAGGTGGTAGCAGGATTAAGGCAAAAGTATATATAAATTCACATTTAATTATCAAAGGAGGATGATATCATGAAAGAAAGAAAAAAAGAGTATTTGACCACGAATCAGGGTGTGCCGATTTCCGACAACCAGAATTCGTTGACCGTTGGCGAACGGGGTCCTGTGTTGCTACAGGACGTTCAGTTCATTGAGAAGATGGCTCACTTTGACAGGGAGCGCATTCCTGAAAGGGTTGTCCACGCTAAAGGGGCTGGAGCACACGGCTATTTCCAGGTTTACAAGAGTATGGCGCCTTACACGAAAGCAAAATTCCTTCAAGATCCGGAGAAAAAGACCCCTGTATTTGTAAGGTTTTCACAAGTGGTGGGAGGACGTGGCTCTGCTGATACCGTGAGGGATCCCCGTGGATTTGCGGTTAAGTTCTATACCGAAGAGGGAAACTACGACCTGGTTGGAAACAATCTCCCGGTGTTTTTTATCCGGGATGCCATCAAGTTCCCGGATATGGTTCATGCATTCAAAGGCGCACCAGATAACAATATCCCGTCGGCATCTTCCGCACATAACCGCTTCTGGGATTTTATATCCCTGACACCGGAATCGACCCATATGATTATCTGGCTTTTTTCCGACCGTGGGACGCCGAAGAGCTATCGGATGATGGAGGGTTTTGGCGTCAATACTTATGTGTGGGTGAATAATGAGGGAAAGGCTGTGTATGTGAAATATCACTGGAAGCCCAAATTGGGTGTGCATAACCTTGACCGTCATGAAGCAACCCGATTGGCCGGTGAAGATCCCGATTACCTTACCCGTGATCTCTGGGATACCATAGCCAGCGGAGGGGAGGCTGAGTACGAACTTAATGTCCAGTTGATGGATATAGCTGACGAATTAAAACAGGATTTTGATCCTCTTGATCCAACAAAGACCTGGCCCGAGAGCAAGTTCCCGCTGATACCACTGGGCAAAATGATACTTAACCGTAATCCCGACAACTTCTTTGCCGAAGTGGAGCAAGCGGCTTTCTGTCCCGCGAGCATTGTCCCAGGAATAGAGTTTTCGGCTGATAAGTTGCTTCAAGGTCGAACATTTTCATATGCTGACACTCAGCGCCATCGGCTGGGACCGAACTACCTGCAACTTCCCATCAACCGCCCGATAGTAGATGTCAACAACAATCAGCGAGATGGTGCCATGCAGCTTGGAGAATTCAGTGGACCAGTCAATTACGAGCCACAGAGTTTAGACGTCGATGCACCTAAGGAGGCTCCCTCGGGCACCCCATATGCATATCGGATTGAAGGAGAAGTAACCCGGCGGAAGATAAGCCTAACGAATGATTTTCAACAAGCTGGGGAGAAATATCGTTCAATGAGCAAGATAGACCAGGAACATCTGATAGATAACCTCATCGCAGATCTTATACACATTGACAAACAGATCCAATCGCGGGTAATTGAGAATCTGACTAAGGCTGACCCAGAGTTGGGTAAAACTATAGCTGAAGGTTTGAAAGCCTAATAGATGTACAAAGGATGGGTAGCCACAGCGCCTAACAGAGCGTATCTGATTTCGGCTTACACCTTCGCCCAAATTCCGCTTTCACTGGAACTTCGTATAGCCCGAATACGTTATATGAAATTCCGAACCCCGCACAAAAATTATTAGATATAAAAACAATATCAAACAAAAAATCATGAGGTGAGAAAAACATGAAAGCAATGACAAATTTCAAGGACTTAACGTCCAAAGACCCGAAAATAAAATACGGTTGTGCAAAAAATCTTTTAGCAACCGCAAAGGATAATCCCGCCAAGCTTTATCCCCATATCGATTTTTTTGTAGAGCTTATGGGGGACGAAAACAGAATTCTCAAATGAACAGCAATCGACATTATCGGGCTTTTATCTAAGATAGATAAAGAGAAAAAAATTGATAATCTAATGGATAAGTTATTCGGTTTTTTAAATACTGGTAATATGATTACAGCTAATCATGCTATCGCAGCCTTGACGGATATGGCCTTAGCCAAACCTGAATATCAAAAAATAATCACCGATGAACTTTTGAAAATCGAGCATTACAATTATGAGACAGATGAGTGTCGCAATATCGCGCTTGGGAAAGTTATCTTGGCAATAGGCTCATATTTCGATCGGTTAAAAGATAAAAAAATAGTTATTGAATTTGTTGAGCAACAAACTAAAAATACCCGCAACGCAACCAAGAAAAAAGCTGAAAAGTTTTTGAGGAAATATAAGAAATGAGTTAAATCCCGATACGAGGTTCGGAACTCTACGGATTTGCTTCACAAATCCTTGCCTCGCCTTCGGCTCGATCATATACCATAGTATATCTAGCTACGCTTCGCTCCGCAAAACTTCAGATATACCAAAAATGTTATACGTAATTCAAAAAATATTTTTCGTTCTTACTCATTAGATAGGCTTTCCTCATTTCTTACAAATTTGATTTTTTCTTTATTTGATGAAGGAGATAATAATGTGTTTTCTTCCGCACGCTTCAGAAAACGATTTATTTATAAATTTTAATCAATAAAGAGATAACTATGGTGATACCAAAAAAACAATTCAAAACCATAAATGTTGAAAGGGAATATGCCCGTTGCGTTACCGCCTTAAACCGCACCGGCATTCTCACGCTTCTTCCGAAATCAGAAAGCATTGGGGTGATTGGAATAGATGGAAGAGAATATCCTGTACCAACCCAAGAACAGATTGTAGAACTATTTGCTCATAATAGAGAGCTTGTAGGCAGAAAAGTTCCACAAGGGTTTGATCATTTAGAATTAACACCCATGGCAATGCCAACACCCCTTCTTATTGACCGAATGAAAGCAGCTATTCTTAAACACGCAGCAGAAGGTAAACTTTATCAAACCAGACGTTCTCCTTCCGATCCTTTAATACCTGTTCGTGTCAATACCGAAAAAACTGTCTGGGTATGGGATACCTTAAGACAGGCACTAGATACAGACGAGCTTGTATATTTTCCTCAAGAATATTCAAGCAATCATCGGGGACAGACCAAATTAGAAGTAGTCAATAATGGACGTATTTGTGCCGTTCCAGGCTGGTCTGTGGGATTAGTTGAAAGTTTACCCATTATGCCTCAACAAGGCCGAGGAAAGACATTAGGAGGCAGAAGACAATTAGAAATAAGCTCTTCTCCTCGTGAATACTTACAAACATTACAGTCGCAAGCTTATCAAGGAGAAACAGGGAAAACACTTGAAGATTTTATTACAAAGTTTCTTACCCATCTCGAAACAACCAATGAAGTAAGTAATGACAGGTATGATAACAATGCCTTATGGTTTCTTGGTCAATATGTAAAATATGTAAAACATGTAAAAAGTGACCTTGTGCCGACTGGGTGGTGGCATCGAGACTTTGGACGGGCTCGCTTGGATGCGCACCGTCCAGGCAATAGGCTTTGCACTAGGAGTTGGGGTGGGTTCTCCACGGTGAGACTGCTTAGGCCTTAACCTTTGTCTTTCTTTATGTTTTTCGCCGCCACCCTGCGTTATACTGTGCCTCCTTTTAGTCGGCATTTTTTCTTGCAGAAAAAACACATAACAGCGTTTATCTAGGATTTTCCTGCAAAAAATCCCCAAATTGCTTCGCTTCGCAACTTCGTTTAAGCCCGATGTTATACACAATTCCAAATCCCTTTCCCAATTTTCAACCAAAATGCTCCCATCCTTTCTTTTCGATCCTCTTTCCTTTGTAAAATACGCCTTCTCCCGATGTCACCCTTCCAACAATCGTAGCATTCACTTTTTCTATAACATTTTTATGTTTTTTTGGAATTGTAAAAATAAGCTCAAATTCTTCTCCAGAATTCAGAGCATAATCAAAAGCTTTTTCCTTCGATATTTCTAAAACCGAAGGATGTATTGGAAGAGTCTCAAGCTCTATTTTTACATTGCTGAGTTCTGAGATAAGATTTAACTCTTTGGATGATCCATCGCTTATATCTATACACGCATTTGCATAACTGCTCAATATCTGTCCTTCCTTTATTCTTGGCACGGGATTAAAGACCTTCTCTTTAAAGATATCCCTCTTTGCTTCTTTAAAGTAACAGTAAACCCTTCCCAGATCTCCTGTAATACACACAAGATCATCTTCCTTGGCAGCATTTCTTCTCAAAATTCTTTTTGATTTCCCCACTGCAAACCCTGCAATACTGAGTTCTCCCTCGTTTACATCTCCTCCAGCATATTTTATATTATACTCTTTACATGCAGAGTGAATACCGTCAATAACTTTTTTTATATCTGAAAAATCTCTTGGAAGATTTAAAGAACATAGAAATAAGAGAGGCTTGCATCCCATAGCTGCCAGGTCTGAAAGATTCATCAGAACACTTTTTCTCCCCACCGTTTTCAGATCCATCTCTTTTGGCACATCCGTAGAGAAGACGAGTGCGTCTGTGGTAAAGCAGAGGTATTCCTTATTTTTGATGTATGCAGCATCTTCATCTTCAATACCGAATTCTTTTATATAATTTATTATATCTGTTTCTTTCATACGACCAGAGATTTTAATTTCCACAGTAACTTTGGATTCATCTTTAATATAGCTTTAAGAACTTCCATCGTTGAAATACTTTCTAATTTTATTTCCAGTAAAGATTCCGCTATCTTGTCCAGTTCTGCATCTGTAAGCTTTATAAGTACTTCTTGAGCTTTTCCATAATACTCAAGTTCTCTTCCGAACTCATTTCTCCATAGTTTCTGATACTCGCTTAAAAACTTCTCTGAGTAATCTTCTTTTTCTATGGCTCCTGTGGCAATTCTTCCAGCTATTGATCCGGAGATACAAGCGGTATGTATCCCTCCACCTGTAAGAGGATTTACCATTCTCGCTGCATCGCCGCAGACCATTAGATTATCTGCATAAGTTTTTTCCAGGGGAGTTGAAACAGGAACAGCTCCCGCGTTGATCTCTACAATTTTTCCACCTTTTAATCTCTCTCTCTTTAAAAAATCGTCTAAATAATCCTCAGCTCTCTTTTCTGTGAGTGAAGGAACTATTCCTACCCCCACATTGGCGGAGTTTTCTCCCTTTGGAAATATCCATAAATACCCTCCGGGGGCATAGACCCTGCCAAAATAAAGCTCAACTGCTGGCTCTATTTCTATATTCGTCATCTCATACTGGTAACAGGATTCTATGTATCTTAAAGGCAGCGTTGTGTTCAATCCAAAAGATTTGGCAGCCCTCGACTGCACCCCATCACATGCTATAAGTATCTTCCCCACTATCTCTATTTTTTTATTGAATCTTTTAGCATAGATCTTTACGCCATTTTTAGTTTTTTCTGCTCTTATAAATCTAGTTTTCGGCATCAATTCCGCTCCAGTATTTGCAGCTATTTCTGCTAAACCCTTATCAAAATTTTTTCTGTTGAGAACAAATCCAAACTTTGCCCTTTTCACTCTTTTGTCATCCAGCTTTATCTCAATTCCCGAAGGGGATATAAGGGATGTAGCTTTAATTTCCTTCGATATCCATTCTTTTTTTGGTTTTATACCAATTTTTTCGAAAAGGCTCTCCGAAACTCCTTCCGCACACTGCTTCGGTACTCCTATCTCTGCTCGCTGATCTATAAGAATGGTATCACATTTACTATTGATCGCAGCCATACTCCCTGCAGGTCCTGCACCGACTATTATGACATCCGTCTTCATTCTATCGCCCCCACAGGGCAGAACTTCTCGCATGTCCCGCATTCCTTGCAGTTCTCGATTATGACCTCTCTTTCAGTAACAGTAATGCAATTAAAAGGGCACACACTGGCACATCCGCCGCACAACATACATACATCCTTGTTTATCTTTACCATAAAGATCAATTTCCATAACGTAATATAAAGTTATTGGAACTCTAACCTTCCCTCGAAGAGCGTCAATATATCTACCTCATTATCTATTATAAGCCTCCTCATACCATTACGGGAATACTGACAACTATCTCAGTTCCTTTCTTTACATCCTTTATCTCGAATTTCCCGTTGAGTCTATCGAGGATCTTCTTTGTGAGATAAAGTCCTATTCCTGTTCTTTTTGACAATGTTTCAAGATTCTCAAGGATATCTTTCCTTTTTTCCTTGGAAATGCCTATACCATTATCGCATATGTGTACACTACAGAAATCATCCTTTTCTTCAGTTCTTACATCTATGATCACAGGATCATGGAATGTATATTCTACAGCATTTTCAAAGATGTTAAAGAATACTCTATCCAGGAAATCGTTAGCTTTGACATAGTATTTCTTGTCAATATCAAGATTTACTTCTATTTCTCTATCAGAATATTCCTTGATATTTTCTATAGACCTCTCTATAGATTTATTAAGATCGAATTTTCCTATTTTAGTATCTTTTATTATCTTTAACGTCTTTATGCTCTCCGCCAATCTAGCAGATTTCATTATGGATTTTTTTATACCCGTTATGTTTTTCTTTTTTGTTTCTTCGTCCTTTGCATTCTCAAGAAGATAAAGATGCCCCGATATAATCTGATTGATGTTCCCCACGTCATGTCCCAAAACATCTGCATAGAACTCTGCTTCTTTTCTTGATTTTTCTTTTTGCTGTTC
>Ga0209986_10003741_pt1 | contig 13191 bp, 16 predicted proteins | sample BlataG_FD_183168 | JGI IMG/M metagenome (GOLD analysis project Ga0209986, IMG submission 183168) | Deep subsurface microbial communities from Black Sea to uncover new lineages of life (NeLLi) - Black_00105 metaG (SPAdes) (version 2) | ecosystem: Environmental > Aquatic > Marine > Oceanic >...
GAGGTTCCTGAGGCTTTCCGATATTATGAAAAAGGACACGCCCGAGGAAGAGTAGTCATAACTTTGGAACATATGACAAAATCTAACAAAGTAACTGTACAGGACAATTTAAATAATAAATAAAAGGAGAAAAAAAATGGATTCAAACAGAAAGATCGCAATCATTGTAGGAGCATTAATTCTAATAGCATATGGTGTTTTAGCTAGTAGTATTACAGAATCAAAGATGATAGTAATGCTTTTTGAGGTAATGAGTGGAGTTGCAGTTATTCTTATTGCAGTTTTAATGTTTCCACTCTTTAAACCTTACAACGAAAAAGCATCTTTTTGGTACATTGTTTTCAGGGGTATTGAAGGTGGCCTTATGATTATTGCTGGAATTTTATTTTTATCTCATAGCAATTTATTACTGGGGATACGTGATGGAATTTATGTAGGTCATGGATATATTTTTGCCGTAGCTGCTTTGTTTTTTTATTATCTATTGTATCAATCAAAACTTATTCCTAGATGGTTATCAGTATGGGGCTTTATTGCAGCAATATTGTTAATACTAGCAAACTTATTAGAATTAACTGGTCTTATTCCTGGGGCAATGATTTTATATCTTCCAATAATATCAAATGAAGTTGTTCTAGCGATATGGTTAATATTCAAAGGATTTAATTTACAAGGAGAAGAAAAATGAAAAAAGGTTTTGGCTTTTGGGTTTTAATTTCTATAGCAATCATATTAGTCATTATGTTCTTATTAGGTCAAACTCTCTCCTTGTTTAATTATGAATTAACTGTTGCATGGGGATTGCAAGAATCTAGTGAAGAAGTTGGGGATGTTGGTGTTGCTTTTCTTAAAGGATATGCTTTTGGAGATACTATTTTTTATATTCCATTACTAGTCTTAGGGATTATTGGATTAATTAAAAGAAGAAAGTGGGGATTATACTCTATGTTTGGAGCATTAGCAATATCAGTTTATTGGCCTGCAACAATTCTTTATGCAATATTTATAGAAAGAACTGCAATAACTTTGACTCCTGATAAATATATTTCATTTTCAATTCTTTTGCCCTTAATCATGGTCTATGGTTTATTAGGGATGCTTTATTTATACAGGCATAAAAAAGAATATAATTAAAGGAGAATAGGATGAAACTAAAAAAGGCTTTACTTTATGGAGGAATTCTTGCCCCATTTTTTTATTTATTAAATGACATTGTTGGAGGCATAATTACTCCAAATTATAATTATATTATTAATACTGTAAGTGATTTAACAAAAGCAGGAAGCACCTATACTTTGGGTTCTATTCTTTTATTGATCTCAGCGATATTTGGTATTTTGTTTGGTCTTGGAATAATGATAAATTATAAGAAAAGCAAATTAATATCTTTTGGAGGATTAATGCTTTTAATTATTGGTATTTTTAATATTTTTACTGGAACAATTTTTCCTCAAGATACTATTGGAGCAGAATCAACATTTCCAGGTATAATGCATTTAGTTTTAGTTGGAATTAGTTTAATATTTACATTTTTAATTTTGCCTTTTATCGGGATAGGGCTTTATAAGGAAAAACAATGGAAAGGATTTAGAAATTATAGTTTTATTTCAGTTATTATTATGTTTATTTTTGGGATTTTGTCTGTAATTATTGCAGCAAAAGGAATTGAGGTGATGGGTTTACTTGAAAGGATTGCGGTTTATACTTTTCAAATTTGGTCTGTTGTTTTAGCAGGATTATTATTAAAAAATAAAATCAATAGTCTTTATATAGAAGATTTTGTTAAATAATTTATAAAAGGAGGAAAAAAATGAATTCAAACAGAAAGACCGCTTATACAACATATGAAGGGATGGATAATAAACAATCAAAAAGAAAGGAAAGGTATAATATGAATAAAACTACAGAAATCAAAAAAGTAGAGATGTCAAAACATATTCTCAAGGGGTTAATTGTCTCTCTGTTGGCAATATTGCTGATGACCTTCACTACTGTAGCTGTCCTTGCATTTGATGTCCGCAGGGGAGATATCGTAACTGTCGCCAGTGAAGAGGTAATCGATAGTGACCTTTATGTAGCTGGTGGAACAATAATCATTGATGGCACTATTAATGGCGACCTCATTGCTGCTGGCAAGATAATCAGGGTCAACGGCCCGGTTAATGGTAGTATCATAGCTATTGGCGGAACAGTCAATATCAATGGTGAAGTTACCCACGCCGTTCGGGTAATAGGCGAAACTCTGAATATCAGCGGTACTATTGGAAGAGACTTGCTGGTTGCCGGTGATAAGGTTAGTATGGCCAGTACAGCTGAAATTGGCAGTGACCTTCTTTTGGGTGCTGGCACCGCCCTTATTGACGGACTTATTAAGGGTAACATTAATAGCGGTGTTGAAAGTTTAACTATAGCATCTACGGCAAGTATCCAAGGAAAGCTAACCTACATTAGTGAAAACGAAGCTAATATTCAGTCCGGTGCTCAAATCATGGGCCCGATCACCCACAAGCTACCCGATGTAAAAGAAAGGCTAGCAGTCGGCACCCACAAGCTACCCTATGTAAAAGAAAGGCTAACACCCGCGGGGTTATGGGGTAAAGTCATCGGATTCTTAATGACTCTCGTGTTAGGCATAATCATCATCCTCCTTGCCCCGAGACGGGTGAAAGCGGTTACTGAGTCAATCCGCACTCGCCCCTGGGCAAGCCTCGGCTGGGGAGCGATTATCTTAATTTTTACCCCCATTGCTGCCCTAATAGTTTGTATTACCATTATTGGTTTACCTCTCGGTTTAATTACTTTGGTTCTTTATAGCATAGCCATTTATCTCACTCAGCTTTTTGCCGGCTTACTTATCGGGCAGTTGATTATCGGTGCCTCTAGGGGAGTTGAGACCAAAGCCGCTATAGTTGGTGCCCTGGCATTAGGTCTGGCTATTCTCAGCCTTCTGAAGCTAATCCCTTACTTAGAAAATGTCATCGGGCTGGCTACCGTTCTTTTCGGTTTGGGTGCCATATTGGTCTCGGAAAGGAAACTACGGGCTGAAGCACAAAATATATCTTGAGTCCAGAGGCTGCTAGCCCAAATGACTGAAATTATTTTGGTAAGACACGGAGAAACTGGTAGACAAGAGTTTGTTTTCAGGTAGTATAAGATCGCTAAAAGAAAATGGACGCTACCTTTTAGCCAACCCAGGGCTTTCACAGATGGTTTGAGGGCAAAGGACTTCGAGGAGAAACGGCAAGAAAGTAATAGGTGGGAATGCAAGCTATAGAACTGAAGATCTAATCTTCCTCAAAGAACTTATTGAGGCGGAGAATCTAAAAACGGTCATTGATAGACGCTATCCGTTAGAACAGATTGCCGAAGCTCACAGGTATGTCGACAAAGGGCACAAAAAGGGAAATGTAGTCATAACTGTGGAACATAATAACAAAACCTAACAAAGCGCTACAGTTAACGGCTATTATGCAAGACAATTTAAGTAATAAAAAAAAAGGAGAAAATAATGAATTCAAATATGAACACTCCTAAACTCTTAGGAGCAGCATTCCTTCTTCAAGCAATTGCATCCTTGATCAGTGGACTATTTCTGCTACAACCATTGATTGTATCAGGTAATATAATCGATAGCATGACCAATATTGCGAATAATGCCTTGCAGATGCGGGCAAGCATTGTGGTTGAGATGATCACTGCCATTGGAATAGTCATCCTGGGTGTCCTACTTTATCTAACCCTGAAGAAACAGAACATGAAGATAGCCCTTGTGGCCTTGGGATTGTATCTCATAGAAGCAGCTCTCCTTGCTACCAGCAGAATACCGGCTTTCTCTCTCTTACGCATAAGTCAGGAATCTGTAATAGCGGGACACCCTGCCTATTTGCAGACCCTGGGCAATCTGTTCTATGAATCCTAGAGTTTTGGATACGATCTGCATATGTTGTCCTTTGCCCTTGGGGCAACACTGTTCTATTATCTATTCTTCAAATCAGGATTTCTCCCACGGGTTCTGTCTCTCTGGGGTCTCATAGCAGCCCCTCTGGCACTTATAGGAGTTCTGTTTGCACTATTTGGCTATGATGTTCCGATAGTTGTATTCCTTCCGAACCTCCCGTTTGAGTTAACCATCGGAGTATGGCTTATGGTCAAGGGTATAAGGGATGGTGAAGAAACAAAGTAACACGCCCGCGCAAATGACCAAATCAAAGTAATCTTGGAGGAATACTTATGAAAGCAATTGTATGCACAAAATACGGATCAGCGGATGTTCTTCAGCTCAAAGAGGTAGAAAAACCTACTCCCAAGGAGGAGGAAGTACTGGTAAAAGTTCATGCGGCATCCGTAAATGCAGCTGACTTGGATTACCTGACAAGAAGATTTTACCAATCTTGGAATAGTCAAAAAGGAGTGATTAAAATGGATAAGTCTTAAATCCAAAAACTGAAATTTTGAGTAAAGACAATTGTCTAACAGTTCATAACTTTTCTAAAAAAAGGAGAAAAAACGATGACTACCAAAGAAAAAATGAATCCCAATAAGACCGCAAGAATTGCTGCGTTCCTGTCTCTGATTATGATCCCATTCGCTCTCTTCGGCATAATGTGGGTTCGTTCCAATCTTATTGTGCCCGGAGATGCCGCAACAACAGTCAATAATATCATGGCTTCTGAATCGCTATTCCGTCTCAGCATCGGGAGCTCTCTATTGCTCCAGACAGGACATATATTGTTGGTTCTAATTTTATACAAGTTACTCAAACCAGTTAACAAAAACCATGCTTTGCTTATGGTTATATTCCTTCTGGTCGGCGCCCCTATCGCGATGCTCAATGAGCTTAACCGATTTGCTGTCCTGCTGCTTTTGAATGGTGCTGACTACTTGACAGCATTCACAGCAGATCAGTTGCCTGCTCAAGTGATGTTATTTCTTGATTTGCACGAATATGGAGTTTTTATCTCCACAATATTTTGGGGCCTTTGGCTATTTCCCTTTGGTTATTTAGTTTTCAAGTCGGGCTACATTCCCAGAATTCTGGGCGTCTTGTTGATAATTGCAGGTTTAGGCTATCTGATAGATTTTGTTGCATTCTTTCTTTTTCCCAACTTCCCATCGATTGGCCAGTTTATGATTTGGGCGGAATTGGTATGGCCCTTGTGGCTTTTGATTAAGGGTGTAAACGTCGAACAGTGGGAAAAACGTGCTCTTGAATCTGCCTAATATAATCCATGCCGAAGGGATAGGGACTTCGTTTTCGAGCCACTCCCCGGCGGACAACTTTTCCGAGACTCAAAGCGACGCGGATGGTGGCTGGGGCCTGTGAGCAGGAGGGGGCGGCCTGGGTAGGGGCTGCGACGGACGCCGCAGGCAATCAAGGATGCGTTTGTGTATTGTAAGTTAGAGTATATTACGAATCAAATGAAGGAGGATGCTACAATGGAGGAGTCAAAAAAGGAAGTAGAAAAACGGATGGAAAAGGAAGTAGAAAAACGGGTGACTGAAGCGGTGACCTCGGGGACAACCATCCTCGTCACCGTCGTCGTGACCTTTGTCATTATGGTGGTCGTGCTCAAGTTCGTGTGGGCGTGGGTCGTTCCCGACCTGTTCCCCGGAGCGGTTACTCAGGGTCTGATTAACGCAGACCTGACATGGCTCGCCGCGGTGAAATTAGCCGTGCTTGTGGCTGTGCTAAGCGGTGTTTATCACACACTCATCGGAGCCTTCAAGCGCCAGTAGTGATTGACAGCCACGGACTGCACCTACAAAAGATATATTCCACGGGTATTATCTGTAAAAAGAAAAGGGGTCAAATCTTTATTCTTGACAAATAGTTTAATAAACTGTCAAGAATAAAGATTTGACCCGGTAAACAAATGTTGAGACCTAATCCCATTGGTCTACTGTCGATTTGTTTACTTAATTGGTGAAGATAGTAGAAAAGAATAATGGTTTATGATTGAAAGATGCTGAAAAGTATTTACTTAAAAATGTAAAATCTATATAAGAATTTATAATTTTAAGAAAATATCTTATATTTTAAATCCAGACATCCAGGCAAAGTAAGGAATAGCTAAGCAAGGTAATTTCACATCAAGTAGAGATTAAAAAAATTAAGGAAGTGGAAACGAAGGAGAAAAAATAGTAATTTACTATCTTGTTTTTCAAAAACGTTTTTGAAACTATATCGAAGGAAGTAAATTTATTATTAATTAAGGAGGAATTAAAATGATAAACAGTATTGACAATATATCACCACGTAAAGTTGCAAGAATTGCAGGGTTGCTGTATCTAGGTCTCATAGTATTCGGTGCCATCGGTCACCTTGCTCGCCAGAGTCTTATTGTACCCGGAGATGCAGCAACAACAGCCAACAATATTATGGCTAATGAGATGCAATTCCGCGGTGCCAATGTGAGCTGGCTAATCTCGGAGATGTTTTTATTATTGTTGGGCATAGCTTTATACGTGGTATTTAAAAAAGTTAACAAAAACCTTGCTTCACTTATGGTGTTATTCGTTGTGGTCGGTGTCGCTGTAGAGAGCATCAATACACTTAACCAATTTGCTGCCCTGCAACTTTTGAGCGGTGCTGACTACTTGACAGTATTCTCCGCAGATCAGTTGAATGCTCAGGTGATGTCCCATCTCAATTCGTGGGAAGCTGGATATCGTATTGCCGCGATAATGAGTTTTGGCCCTTGGCTCATTCCCGCGGGTTATTTAGTTTACAAGTCGGGCTACTTTCCCAGAATTCTGGGCGTCTTGGTGATGCTTGCAGGTTTTGGCATTCTGATAGAAGGTTTACAATATTATCTTCTTCCCGACTACGAAGTGATATCTTCCCTGGGTAGCGTGGTTGCCTCTATTGGGGAATTTGCATTTTGCGGTTGGCTTTTGTTGAAAGGTGCTAAAATACCCGAAATGAAATCCTGAAATTGATTCATTACAGTATTTGACAAAAAACTAGAGAAGAAATAATGAACACATCTGAAGAATAAAAGACGTTTTGGGACAATTTTTTAAAATTACTATCAATCAAATAAGTAGGAATACTTATGAAAGCAATTGTATGCACAAAATACGGATCAGCGGATGTTCTTCAGCTCAAAGAGGTAGAAAAACCTACTCCCAAGGAGGAGGAAGTACTGGTAAAAGTTCATGCGGCATCCGTAAATGCAGCTGACTTGGAAACCCTGAGAGGTGTGTTCATAGTCCGTATCGTGGGGCCTCTAAAACCAATGTACAAGATACTCGGAACTGACATAGCCGGGCGGGTTGAAGCGGTTGGCAGAAACGTAAAGCATTTTCTGCCAGGTGATGAGATATGGGGAGACTTATCCTACCCGCATGGTTATGGCACTTTTGCTGAGTATGTATGTATTCCTGAAAATGCATTAAGGCTGAAACCGGCCAGTATGACATTCGAGGAAGCAGCGGCCGTACCTACAGCGGCAGTCGTCGCCCTGCAGAATCTTCGCGATAAAAGACAGATTCAGCCAGGGCAGAAGGTTTTGATTTATGGTGCGTCTGGTGGTATCGGTACCTTTGCAGTGCAGATTGCCAAATCGTTCGGGGCTGAAGTAACTGGCGTGTGCAGCACGAGGAATTTGGACCTGGTTCGCTCGATTGGTGCAGACCGGGTCATTGATTACACCCAGGAGGATTTCACTCAAAAAGGAGTGTATTACGACCTGATTTTTGATGCAGTGGGTAAGCGTTCGTTTTCAGATTGCAAGCGTGCATTAAGCCCTAAAGGAATTTACGTTACAACTGAATTTTCTCCAACTCTTGCACTACTGGGATTGTGGATTTCGAAGACTGGAAGCCGGAAAATGATTCCGATGCCCCCAAAAAGACCAGACAGGCATATAAAGGAACTGTTTGAGGAACTTCTCGAGGCGGGAAAGTTAACACCGATCATAGATAGATGTTACGCATTAAATGAGGTTCCTGAGGCTTTCCGATATTATGAAAAAGGACACACCCGAGGAAGAGTCGTCATTGAAATTTATTAATATCATTTAAAAAGGGAGTAAAAAAATGAATTCAAATAACAATATCCCCAAATTTTTAGGAGTAGCGTTTTTTAGTGTTGCAGTTCTAAGTATAGCCCAGATGTATCTGTCTCTTTTCACTCTTTTATCCGGCAGCATATCCGAAAACTTTGTTAATATTTCAAATAACCTTACGCAGATGCGGATAAGCATTCTGCTTGCACTATTTACCAGTGTTGCAATAGTTGTCCTGGCAGTCCTGCTTTTTATAGTCTTGCACAAACAGAATAAGACAATAGCTCTGGTGGCCCTTGGATGGTGGCTGGCAGAAGCAATAATTCTTGCTGTAAGCAAAATAGGTAATTTTGCTTTAATACCTCTAAGTCTGGAATATGTAAAAGCGGGAGCCCCGGATTCCTCCAATTTTCAGATTTTAGGCACTTTATTCTTCGGTGTTGATAGATGGGGAGATACTATACATATGTTGTTTTTTTGCCTGGGCGGGATACTGTGGTATTACCTGTTTTATAAGTCAAAGTATATTCCACGAGTCTTATCTGTCTGGGGCCTATTAGCAGTCTCTCTAGCATTGATAGGAACCTTGCTTACTATTTTTGATTTTGAGCCCTCGATAATTTTGGTCATTCCAAACGGATTGTTTGAATTAACCATCGGGCTATGGCTTATGCTCAAGGGGATTAGACTATGTAAGATAGAATCGTAGATGCTGAAACGGTCAGCAACATCTTGAACATTTACCGGCCATTACAGTTTTGAAGTTTATTGCCGAGGACGATCAAGGGATCCGGTAGATGAGTAAGAGAGTCAATACTATAGTAATAACAATTGCCGGAAAGCTTGAGGAGGCGAGAACGAATATAAAAGATATTAATTAGCTGCTCTGTTTGATTTTTTATTACCCACAAAGTGTAAAAAGATGAAGTGAAGGTAAAGATTATTACTTTTAAATAATTAAATAAGAGGTGATTATTATGTCTAGAAAAGATAAATGGGACATTAGTTTTAAGACGATAAAAATTCCCTTACTGCTTATAATTATTTTTTACAGTATTGCTTTTTGGAGATATTTTGCTACCGGTAAAATATTTTTCATTTATAATTTCGTTTACATCGGAACTTCTCTTGCTTTAGGAGGGTTTTTAAATGACGCGCTTCCTAAAAAACATATTTTATGGGGCCGGAGAATCTCACAATTTCTTATTGGAATATATATGCTGGGATATCTCGGTTTTATTCTGCATGAAAACATGCAAATTGAGGGATTTTTCTTCTATTTATTTGCAGGAGTATTTGCAGCAGCTACCTTACATTATTTTATAGCTAAAGTTGTTGGTCCTGTAATTCTCAATCGTGGTTGGTGTGCTTGGGCCTGTTGGACTGCAATGGCATTAGACTTTTTACCCTGGAAGAAGCCGACCGGGAGGATCAAGAATCTTGGAATTATTCGCTATATACACTTTTTCCTCTCACTTGGGCTGGTATCATACTTTTGGTTTATACTTGGTATTCGAGATATTAATGAATATTCAATGATAGAATTTTATTGGTTTGCCATAGGAAATCTTGCCTATTATCTCATTGCCATTGTATTGGCAGCTGTCCTTAAAGATAACAGAGCCTTTTGTAAATATGTATGTCCGATACCTCCACTTCAAAAAGTCCTGTCCCGTTATGCCTTATTAAAAATGTCAATCGATGCTGATAAATGTAATGATTGTCAATTATGCGAAAAAAATTGTCCCATGGGCATCAATCTTTTAAGTTATAAAAATGAAGGCAAAAGAATTTTATCAACAGAATGTATCATATGTTCTACCTGTGCAAATGTTTGTCCAAAAGGAGCAATAAAAATGACCATGAAGTTTGATAAAGGAGAGAGAAAAGAGTATTTGAGGTATAGGGAATAAGCAGTGCTGAGCAGAATTTCATAAAAATGCGCATAAATAATTAGAATAATGGCAATTTAGCTAATTACACCGCAAGGGAGACAAAGGGATAGTGAAGGCCTAAGAAGAAAGTTGATAAATAAATGTCTGTCCCTATTATTATTCTATTATTATTAAAATGCAATAGAGTCTGGGGTGGTGTAAGTGAAAGAAACACATCGAATAATTCGCAAAAAGGCAGTAATCATAAGTATTATGATCCTGATTGCACTAATCCATTTCTTTACGGGTAGTAATTACAAAGGTCCATACCCAGGATTTGTCAACGGCTATTTGCTCGATATCCTTGTTCCTTTTGGCTTCTACTTCTTATTGTGTCTTAGCAAGTTTCCTCTATTGAAGTCCTGGATTGTCAAGAGTATCTTAGTGTTCGGAGTTGCTTCTTTCACGGAGATTGCACAATTCTTTGGTGTTCCTATATTCGGTCAAACTTTTGATCCTGTGGATTTTGTCATGTTTGGAATGGGGGTCATATTAGCAACCATTCTTGATATCATAGTGTTTCCCCGAATCTTTGATTTTTGGACACCCAAAGCCAAAGGATCCGTCTAACCTTAGCAGTTGCCCTTTTGCATTTGTAGTTGGTCCTGTAGTAGGTTATGTCTCACATAGCCCGACGCGGCGGCTCAGTTCCTGGTCGATAGACGGTGATAATGTGAGTCAGCATCATCAGATACTAAGAGGAAAAAACCGATGAAATCCAAAGTTTTTAATTTAATTTCTTTAAAAAAAGGATTTTTGATTTGAAGAGTCGAATTTTAGATAAAAGTCAAATCTGTACTTGTAGAAAAATGTCATGTTAGTACAATCTCCTTGTTCTTGACTTTAGACAAATACATAGAATTTAAAAATAGATGGCTGAAAAATTTTTAATAGAAAGAAAGGAGAGATGAAAAATGACAACTTATTTCATGTTTGGAAAATATTCCTCTGAATCTATAAAGTCAATAAGCGCTGAGCGCACAAAAAAGGCAAATGATATTATTTCAGAGCTTGGTGGCGAGATAGTTGCCCAATATGCACTATTAGGAGATAAAGATTTAGTTTTTATTGTTAATTTACCAGGCGTAGAAGAGGTGTTTCAAGCTTCAGCAAAGTTGCATAAATTAACCGGTATTGCCTTTTCTAGTACTCCAGCTATAACTGTTGAAAAATTTGATAAAATTCTCTCGTAGAAATATTGGCGCAATTTATCTGTAGATATGTGTTTTCCGGTCCAATAGGAATTTCAGAACAAGGATGATTGTACTAACTGATAATATAATGATTACTTTTTTGAATTATTTAATGAAATCCGCAAACCTATTTTTACTATTCAAGATGAAGATGCAAAAGAAGAACCGAGGCCTAAAAGTTATGAGCTTATTGATTCTTTAAAAAAAGAAATAATAAACCATCATAAAATATCGAAAATTTATTCAAATGCCTTTTGTAAAACATACCTTCCTTTTATTGTTGAACTTCTGAGAAGTGAAGAGGATAATATGATCATTGCTATCAACCTACAATTTTCCCACTATGAAAGACTGGGTGGATAAACTTAAAATGTCAAATATCTATTTATATAAAATTAAAAAAGACCATTTCAGAGAGAATTTGGTTAAATGCACCAGAAAAGCATTCGAATTACTTCCAAAATATGATAATCCACAAATATTAGATGTCGGATGCGGTGCCGGAATTCCTACTATGGAATTGGCAAAATTAACCGGTGGGCATATCACCGGCATCGATATTGACCGGTCTTCCCTGGAGAGATTTAGAAAAAAAGTCAGGGAAACGGAATTGGTGGGTAAAATAGAGATTATAGAAAAATCATTATTTGCTTTGGATTTTCCGGATGAAAGTTTTGATATCATCTGGGCGGAAGGTTCAATCTCTGCTATTGGTTTTGAAGAAGGTCTTAAACAGTGGCACCGTTTTTTAAAACTTCATGGATTTTTAGTCATTCATGATGATATTAGTGATACAAAAAAGAAGCTTAAACTAATCTCAAATTATAATTATAGACTTATATCACGATTTAAAATATCCCACAGGGAGTGGTGGTTAAAGTATTATGCTCCCCTGGAAAAATTAATACAAGAGTTTCACAATAATTATCTTAATGATTACAAATTGATAAGTGAATTAAATAAAGACCAGGTAGAAATTGACAGGCTAAAATCAAATCCCACATTATTTGGTTCAATTTTTTATACTATAAGAAAGGAGAAAAACAAACAATGAAAGTACTTGTAATAGTAGGAAGTTCACGCGGTAAGGGTAATACCTACAAAGTTACCCAACAGCTCGAAGAGAAAATAAAGGAATTAGGAGACGTTGAGTTTAACTATCTATTTCTCAAGGAAGCCAATTTAGAACAATGTCGGGGATGTTTTACCTGTGTTACCAGGGGAGAACAGCTTTGCCCTATAAAAGATGACCGGGCTAAAATCGAAGAACAAATGATAAATTCGGATGGTGTAATATTTGCTTCCCCGGTATATGTCTACAATATTACAGCTCTAATGAAAAATTTTATTGACCGTTTCGGTTACGCTTCTCATCGCCCTCCCTTTTTTAATCAATCTGCTATGGCAGTTACCACGAGTTCCGGCGGAGGAATAAAGGAAACGCTAAATTATCTTGAATCTATCACTCGTAGCTGGGGCTTTAATTTTGTTTATAAGCTTGGTGTTATTACCCATCCTTATTTGATACATACCCCGAGATACAGTAAAGAAATCGAAAATAATATGGATACAGCAGCAAGAATATTTTATCATTCTCTTAAAACCAAAGAACGTAAATCTCCCGGATTAGGTTATCTTATACAATTTAGGATGATGAGAATTCACGCCATAGATACTAAAGATTATTTCACAGCTGATTATAAATATTACAAAGAAAAAAATTTATTGGATAGAAGTAAAAAATATTTTATTGATAGCGAAATAAATATTTTTAAAAATATGTTTGCCGGGATAATTGAAAAATTGATTTTAAGGGCTATGTCAAAAAGTTTATCGAAAAAAGTGTAAGCGATCAGCTTGAATTTTTTCAGAAGCACCTTCGCAGGAAGAAAAAATCCCAATGAAATTTCATTAAAAAGAAAATATAAAATTATTTGACATTTATTATACAGAATTTATAATATATGTAATGTATAAAAGATGTAATTGGAGGTGATATTATATGTCTTTGGGAAATGCCTTGTTGGGCTTACTAAATGATAGACCAATGGCCGG
>Ga0209986_10003743_pt1 | contig 13190 bp, 16 predicted proteins | sample BlataG_FD_183168 | JGI IMG/M metagenome (GOLD analysis project Ga0209986, IMG submission 183168) | Deep subsurface microbial communities from Black Sea to uncover new lineages of life (NeLLi) - Black_00105 metaG (SPAdes) (version 2) | ecosystem: Environmental > Aquatic > Marine > Oceanic >...
ATATCCTTTGCTATACACCGTATGAGTTCAGCAAGTTGAAAGATAAACCGTTTTTGAGGCGAGTCCTGTCGCAAGAGGTAGTGTTGTATGAGAAGAAGTCAAATTGATGAGGGGAAGAGATGGCTCGAGCAAGCTTCAGAAGACCTGAAGTGGGCTAAAGACCTGGCAAATAGAGGTGGTTATCATATTTCCTGCTTTCTGGCTCAGCAGATTGGAGAGAAGGCGTTAAAGGCTTTCCTTTACGCTAAAGGGGAAGAGATTGTTATCGGGCATTCCATAGGGAGACTTTGCAGCTCAGCAGCGAAATTTGACAAAGCATTCTCAGACAAGGTGAAAGAATGGGCTATATTGGATGGATATTATGTGCCTACCAGGTATCCCAATAGCTTGCCTGATAGTATTCCAGCGAAAGTTTATACTTCCCAGGCAGCTAGTAGTGCTGTGACCCTGGCTGAGGAAATTGTTGAGTTTATTACTGCAGAAATAGAAAGTATGGAGCCTTGATGAACATCGTAGTTATCGGCGCTGGCTATGTTGGCCTGGCGGCTACGATGATATTATATGGTAGCTGGAATGAAAGTAAGGAATATGATAAAACTCATAGAAGAGAACGGTTGGTATTTAGCAAGGACTAAAGGAGATCACAGGCAATATAAACATCCTTTTAAGACTGGCCTAGTTACGATTGCCGGGCATTTGAATGATGATATTGCTAAAGGGACTTTGAATAGTATTTTAAGGCTGGCTGGCTTGAAAGAAAGAGGGAGAGATGCATAAATATACTATAATTATTGAGAAGGCGGGAGATAATTGCTCTGCTTACTGCCCTGACTTACCTGGTTGCATTGCCACTGGCCCCACAGTGGAAGAAACAATCCAACGAATGAAACAGACTATAGAGTTTCATATCGAGGGGTTGAAAAGAGAGAAGATGGCTATTCCTAAACCTTCCACCAGGGCCACTTCTATTGAAGTAGCGGCCTGATATATGCATAGCGCAATGAACATCGTAGTTATCGGCGCTGGCTATGTTGGGCTGGTGGGTGCCTGTTGGCTGGCTAATTCAGGTTCACTAGGTAGCCTGTGTCGAAGCTGGCGAAGTTAAACTAAAGCTTGTAAGAGGATGGAGGAGCCCTATAGCATCTTTGATAGCCACAATGCTTTAGCGCAAGATAACTTTTAAACCAGTGAACTCGGCATCTCGTGTAAAGCAGCGAGGATTTCGCACGAAGAGGTGATAAGAAAGTTTGGTTAAGCTTGAATGGACTGAGGGAGCGATAGAGGACTTTGAAAAGCTTGGTCTCCCTTTCTTAAAATACTAAGGTAAAGGGGCTCAGTTTGATTATGTTCGTTCCCAAGTATAATTGGCAATGTTATTTTTAGTCTGCTCTCCAAAGCTTTGCCTCAATCCCTCATTGCTTAAAGGGAGCTTTATCTTTTCAGCCAGCGCAGGTGGATTTCTTGGCTTCTATTATAGCAAGCCTGTTTCTCTATCGTCCACTCTATAAGGGACATCCCCTGTTGATTCCTATTAGTGCTGCAGTCAAAGTTCACAACTGTCACGCTTTTCCAGTAGTACAAAGTACTGCTCTGAGAAGTAACCTAAGGGTGACCAACTACCTAGTCGGTTGATGGCCTTAATCATGCCAAGGAAAAGCTTGGGAAGTCGACGAGGAGGAACAAGTAAAGGTTGACACCTCTTAGTGATTTCAAACCCGCAGGCACTTAATTCCTTTTTTAATGCCCAAGGGGAAGTAGAATAATACTCTGGGCTTTGCCTCTTTAATTTCCAGATTAGTTTGAGAAAAGCAATTGCACTTAGGCTGTTAGGGAAATTCAAGATAGCCCACTTTCGACTCACCCTCCTTGTTTCTAACAATATGTTTTGGCGAACTGGTGGTGGAAGCATGCCCATAAATCTAATGGCTATCACGCAGTCAAAGGCATTATCCTTGAACGGTAGCTTCTCAGCCTCACACAGCACGAAACCTTTTAAGTCTTGATGATTTCCTAAGCGCTGGCTTGATATCTTCAGCAATTCTAAAGAAATATCAGCTGCTACTACGCAGTTGCCTTCATCTAGAGCTAGCTTAGCGAATCTCCCTGTACCAGATGCTAAGTCAAGCACCAGACTTGGCTTGTCTACTCTCCTCATTAGATGCCGGATAGCCTGCTTTTCTAGCTCATCCAGATACTTCCCATGGACCGACGTGAATCTAACTTCGTCATATGATTCAGCTACCCTCTTGTCTTGATATGTCGTTTTTGCTTTGTAGTTAGCCAACTGTTATACGCTCCACAAGTCAATATAAGCCTGAGCTGTCTTATTCATATCAAATTCATCCTCAACAATCCCTGAGCATCTCTTTTAAAGAACCTTACTATACAACCTAATTCAGAACCCAAGCCTCATTTCATATCCCTCGAATTCCCCTATCAATTCAACCATTTTAGACGTTAGCCCAAAGTTTCCTTGCTAGCTTTGACAATTATGCAGCTTGCTAAGCTGGGAAATAAATTCGATGTTATTCCTTCAGCTAATGCAACTAGGCAAGATAGCGGGAGCGGGATATGAAATTGGGCGACATCACGACTGCCGATAACGTTCTTTATTTTGAAACCATGAGACTCCAAAAGCTTTCTCAGGGCTTTCAAGGTGAAAAATTGCACGTGACCCACCCCCCCTTGAGCTGAACTGGCAAGGTACCGATGGTCGGCCTTCCCGCGTCTTAGGAAGCTTCCCTCAGTGGCATATTTCGACCTTACTGGTAAGCAGTAAGGTTGATATCCCATCAATAACAGCAACCTACTATGCCAGCTTGCTAAATTGGGGGTTGAGATAACGCAAAATCCGTGAGGTTTCAGCACTCTGTCAAATTGCCCCAATAAATGATCTGGGTTAAATAAGTGCTCAATAATTTCCGTGGCGAAAATTGCGTCAAAGTAATCGCTCTCGAAAGGAAAGTCGGCACAGTTTATGTCTAATACCGCAACTTTGATTCCCTTTTTTTCAGCCTGAGCCGCCGCTTCTGGCACGAGTTCAATGCCGTAAACCTCATCGGCTCCAAGGACTTCCTTGAGCAAAATTGAATAACTTCCGTCACCACAGCCTATGTCTAAAACCCTTTTGGCCCTTGATCTACTGGCAAGGTTTATCACTTTTCTCATTCTTGGCAAAAGGGCAACCTCCTCCTGAGCAGTTAGCATCGAGTTAATTATCTCTTTTTTCATTACCACTAGTCTTTCAGGGAGTTATAATACCTAATGAAAATTATGCGACAAAGTCTCCACTGTTTTTGCTTTGTAGTTAGCCAACTATCATGTGCTCCATAAATCAATATAAGCTTGAGCTACTTTATTTATATCAAAATGCTTCTCAGCAAACGCCCTGGCATTTCGTGACATCTCATTCAATCTATCCTCTTGCTGGCATAGGGAAATAATAGCCTGGGGAATATCTTCATTCCCTCTAACTAAAACACCATTGAATCCATCAAGTATCGCCTCATCTATACCTGGATGCCTCTTGGTAATAACCGGGACTCCACTGGCCAAAGCCTCAATTATAGTGAGAGGTAAACCGACTTGCCAAGTTTTATTGCTGAATGGCAAAACAACCAGGTCAGTAATACCTAGTATTTCACGGATATTTTCAAGCTTATTATGAAACCTCACATTGCCTGCTGGCGGGATATAGGGGGGAGGTATATCATATTTGAAGGCAAAAATAAAAATGGAAGACGGTAAATGCTTTTGCATATGTTGGATAGAATCGAGCAAAAAATAAAAGTCCTGAAGCATGCAGTTCTCAATGGGACCAAACCATGAAATAACCGTGCAGTCTCTATTGATGCCTTTAGCCTCCTTCAATTCACCTTTATTTACAGAAGGCTGGTAAAGGCTAAGGTCAGTACCCAAGGGTATATGTTGGATTTTGTCGCTACGTAGCCCTACTCTCTCTGATAGAGAATTTCCCAAAGCTGCTGTGCTCACTACCACCCTGTCAAAACCAAGGAAGGAAGCTTTGAACAACTGGTAATGTAAGGGGTAGCGCTTAAACAGGGTGGAATGGGTTATATAACTTTTCACCCCACTCAACTTCGAGAAAAAGGTGAACAAACTTATCAGTGGCGACGGCAAATCAAACCAGTGGACGATTTCAACTTTAGAAAGCATTTTACGTGCCTCTTTTGCTATCCTGACAAAGTCGACGTTCCTTTGCCACACATCTCTTGCCAGCGAAACTTTAGTCCTCCCCAGCCATAATTCTGTGCAGAACTGAGATACTGGCATACCTTGGGGGACAAACAAAGAAGGCACCCTCGTAACCTTAAAGCCATTTTTCTCCCCGTCTTCTTGAGGTGTGTAATCACAGGACAAAATAGAGATTTCGAAATTCCCGTATTGGGGTATCTTTGAGAGCAAGGAGGCAGTAAAGCTTTCATTTAGTCTTGCTCCCCCCGAGGCTCGAAAGTTCCTCGTTATGACCAATAGCTGCTGGCTTATTTTTCCCCCTTGTTTCGCCAATTCATGGCCTTCCCTGATTCAATCATGTCTTCAAAGTCACCTATACTTCCAGCATACCACTTATACTTGACAGCTATGTTCTGAACTATGATAGTGCAAATTCTAAATGAAGCGCTACCTATATCTCCCTCCCAGAATCTATTCTGGAATGGGTTTCTGCCTTTTAAGATAGAGGTGGCGTAGCCACATTCTGACTCAAAGTAATGTTCCTCAAATTTGTCTTTCTTCATGTTTATACTAGATCAACCTCTTTTATTGGACGCTGACCCTAGTTCTCTTTATATAGCCTGTCAATCTGTTGTGCTACCTCATCCCAGTCCCAAAGCTTTACATCGCCTACTTCTTTACCAATCACTTTGGTTATCAAGTCTGCCAGTTTATCATGGTTTACGGGATAGTCAATTCCAAAGCAGTTCTTATTATCAATCCATTCTGATAATGCCGAAGTGTTGGCAACAATACAGGGCGTCTTTGCGGCTAAAGCTTCGGCGACCACGATGGAAAAGGATTCATGTTGGGATAATAAGATAAATACCCCAGCCTTAGCATACATTTTGAGAAGTTCCTGGCGTGGCAAGTCCTGATAAAACCTAGCTCTGTTATTTAATCCAAGTTTGTCTATTAATGCTAAGAGCTTGGCTTTGTGTGGTCCTTTGCCGACTATTTCTAAATGGAAATCCTTATTCAGCAAAGGCAGTGTCTGAATTATATGCTGCGCGCCTTTGTATTCCTCCAATCTGCCTACGGAGAGGATCCCTTTAGATTCCTTCGACACCGTTGCTAGGTTATCGAACGGTGGCAAATCTATCCCCGGTGGAATGATACTAATCTTGTCTTCTTTTACGGCAAAACCTTGGAGTAAAAGCTCTTTTTCATAGTTTGAAATTGCAATAATCTTATCGGCACTCGAGAGGATTCTCTTACCAAATTGTTTGTATAGCCTAATGAAGAAGTTCCGGACCGGGGTATGCCCAACTCCATGATAGTATGGATTTGCAATAAATCTCTTGCTCGTGGCATTTCTGGCGAAATATAACGGCAAGGCATGGTAGTTATGTCCATGAACTATATCAAACTCACATTTTTTAAGTTCCCTTGCCATTCCGAGTGAGACATAGTAGGCATCGCCTGGTGAGAAGCTGTTGAATCTCCTGACCGAGACACCATTTATCTCCTCCTCCCTCGGCAGCTTTCCTGAAGGGTCACAGGCAAAAACGGTGACTTCATGCTCCTTAGCGAGCCGCTCACTTATGTTCTTAACATACTCCTCGACGCCGCCAATGGCAGGATAATATTTCGGGCATACCTGAAGTATCCTCATCTAGACCTTTGCTCCCGCATCGATAATACGCTTACTATTCATGCTTATAGGGAAGTATCTAGACTCTTTCCCTCCAATAATTGAGTAAATCACCCATTGTTTTTTCAAAAGGAATCTCTGGTTTCCAGTCTGTTTTTTCTCTGAATTTAGAACAGTCTCCATGCAATACCTCAACATCAGATGGCCTCATTCTTGCAGGGTCCTGTTTTATCTCTATATTTTTATCTGTCATACCAAGCAACAAATCCAAGAGAGATCGTATCGTTCTAGTTTGCTCTGAACAGATATTGTAAACTTCGCCATATTCACATTTAGTAGCTGCAAGCCAATAAGCTTTCACTATATCTCTGACATCTGAGAAATCCCTTTTGGCATTCAGATTCCCCACATACATAACTGGTTCCTTCAAGCCTTTTTCAATCTCTGCAACTTGCTTTGAGAAGTTGGATGTAACGAAAACATCCCCTCTTCTCGGCCCCGTATGGTTAAAAGCCCTGGTAATAACGATTTTTAATCCATATGACATGTGATACTGACAACCTAATTTGTCCCCCGCAACTTTCGAAACGCCATAGGGAGACAAAGGTCTCAACGGATTCGTCTCTCTGATTGGCAGCTCATCAGGATAAACCATTCCATATTCTTCTGAACTCCCGGCAATGTGTATCACTGGGTCGCACTTTGATTGCCTGACCGCTTCCAGCAAATGTATTGTTCCGATTGCGTTCGTCTCCATCGTGTCAGCAGGCGCTCTCCATGACATTGGCACAAAGCTTTGGGACGCCAGGTGAAAAATATAATCTGGCGCTGATTCTTCTACCGCTCTTGCAATAGAATGACCATCTCTCATATCGGCTTCCAACAGTTTCAGGTTATCTTTGATGTGGATTATATTATCCAGTTTGCTTCTCCATCTTGCTATCCCATAAACCTCTATCCCTTGAGCTAACAAAAACTCTGCTAGATATGAGCCCACAAACCCTGTTATCCCGGTTATTAATGCTCTCGTCATTTCCAGACCTCCTATTTTTACTTTTTGCGCCTTTACTTACAAATCCTCTATTATTTGCTCATACCGTCTGGCAATTTTATCCCCGGTATTTTCTTATACACTCTTGGCTTTCGCCATCATCTCCAGGGTTTTTGAGTGCGTCGCCGGCAAAGCAGTTGTTTTAGCGAACATGCTCATGCTGCAAGATATTACACCATCTCAATATGATGTGGGCAGCTTGCAACAAGTCCTGGGCAACAGCGTCAGCTTTAGTCTCTCCATTTATCAAGGAAGGTGGACGGCTCATTAAAAGCGTCTTACAGCCTATAGCGCTACCAAGGTCGACATCCATCTGAAGGTCACCAATTACAAATGAGCGTTTAAGGTCAATCTGATGTTCCATCGCAGCTTGCAGTACTAGCTTGGGCTTTGGCTTGCGACAGTCACAATTATCATCAGGATGGTGGGGACAATAGTAGATGGCATCCACGTGTGCACCTTCTTTCGCTAGCTCGTCTTTCATCTTCTGGTGAATCTTAGCTAAGGTCTCTTCGGTAAAATAGCCCCGGGCAATACCTGACTGGTTGGTAATTACAATGACTTTAAAGCCATGCTGATTTAGCAGCCTAATAGCCTTCGGAGTATCAGGGAATAACTCGAAGTCTTCAGGGCAACTACAATAATGTACGTCTTTTGCCATCGTTCCATCTCTATCCAGGAAGACAGCTCTGTTCATAGTTCTATGTTCCATAGGGTTGCTTCTTTTTAAGCCTTGATATCCTCAAGTCGTTCAATGCGCATCTCAACTTAGAACCTAGGACTCCGCAACCTAGAATTTCGCTATCCGCTCCTTAACTAGGTAGGAGATAACGTGGCCTAAACTAAGATGGGCATCCTCTACCTGACCGTAGTCCTTGCGTGATAAGACAATGCCTTTGTGAACAAGGTCCTTTAGCTTGCCACCGTTAAAGCCAATAAGGCCTATAGTTAGTGCTCCATTATCTCGAGCAAATTCGATGGCTCTGAGAACATTAGGGGAATTCCCCGAGGCGCTTATTCCAATGACTATGTCGCCGGCATTTAACAAACCAACCAATTGCTGTTCAAAAATCGAGCTGTAATCAATATCATTAGCCAGTGCAGTGACGAGGGCGATATTATCAGTTAAACTGGTTGTTTGGACGCGAGGTTTGCCTTTTACCGCGGCTCCTATCTTAAGGTCACGAGCAAAGTGGGAGGCTGTAGTAGCACTGCCACCGTTACCCATTATAAATACCTGCTTGCCCTTTTTGTAAGCATCAAAAATTATATCTGCTACTTCCTCTATGCTTGCGGTTCGTTGCAAAAGCTCGTTAAGACACTGTGTTAACCCTGTTATATAGTCTTGAACTAACGACATTATTCCTCCCACATAAATCTATATTACATAAATGATTTTGCTTCCTTCAGGCTCCAAGGAAAAATTTGTTAAAGTGAGATTGCTTAGTGCTTCTTGTACTCTTGGCTGCCTTTCCTTGGGGCAATAGAGGAGCAAAAAGCCTCCTCCTCCTGCACCCAGGATTTTGCCTCCTACAGCGCCAGCGCTGATTGCCTTTTCATAATATCCATCTATCGTCTCATTGGTTATGCCGCTTGCTAGTTGCCTTTTGAGCATCCATCCTTTGTGTAAGAATTCTCCTAATATTTCTGGAGTGGAGCTATTCGCGAGCTCCTCCTTTAATTGAAAGGCTAAGTCACGCATTTTCCTGAGAGAGGCTAGTTTATCAGCTTGCTTAGCACTTGCCTTTTGCTCTTTGAGGATGCTCCCGGCCTCCCGTGTATCGCCGGTATAAAAAAGGAGCAAGTTCTGACTCAGTTCCTTTTTGCTCTCCTTAGTGCATATGATTGGCTCGATAAACACTGTCTCATCAGGGTTGAATTCTATGTAACGAATGCCGCCATAGGCAGCAATGTATTGGTCTTGTTTTCCTATGGGCTCACCTAGAATGTTTATCTCTATATGACATGCTTCTCTTGCTAACGCTTCAGCAGATTTAAGGATTCCTTTATAGGCATACAAGGCGTTCAGCAGTCCTACAGTAAAGCTACTAGACGAGCCGAGCCCGGTCCCGGCGGGTATATCGGCTATGGAAACTATTTCCATTCCTTTGGTTATGCCCACTTGCTTCAATGCTTCTCTGACTATAGGATGTTGTATTTCCTCCACATCTTTCACTATTTCTGTCCTGGAGTAGCTCACCCTGACGGTGTCATCAAACCGCTTATTGACTACGATATACATATACTTATCTATCGTTGTGCTTACCACCGCCCCAGGTTCAACATGGTAGAAATCGGGGAGGTCTGTTCCGCCGCCGATAAAGCTTACCCTGAAGGGGGTGCGTGTGATGATCATCTGAGCTCCTTTTGCATATATTCCTCAAATGTTTCTAACTGCTGTGGTGTCCCGATGTCATAAAATCTTTGTCCGGTAACATAGCCAGCCAGTTGCCCTTGTTTGATTAATGGAGCATAAAGTCCGTCTTCTAGGGAAACGCAACGCTGCCCAGTGATAGCATCGATTACTTCTCGCCTGAAGACTGATACTCCAGCATCAACGTATTTTAGACTGCCATTAATGTCCCTTTTATTATAGTTGACAACCATGAAGTTATCATCCAAAGCCACATTATTACTAATACCTATGTTCTCTCTACCATCATAGATTACCATCAAACCTTTTTTGTGTCGAGTAAGAAAGTGTTCTTCCACTTGCCTATAATCGATAGGCAAATAGGTGTCACCGTTAATAACAAAGAAATGGTCATCAAGCAAACTTTTCGCCTGTCTCAATGCCCCGCCAGTCCCCAACAGTCGCTCTGTCTCTTCGCTATAGGTTACATTTACTCCCCATTGTTTTCCATCGGCGATGTAATTCTTAATTTGGTCACTCAAGTAGCCGATGCACAGTACAATACGGTCAATATTATTATCGCTTAATAGCTGAATTAAATAGGCCAGAAAGGGCTTGCCATTAACTAGAGCCATTGACTTAGGCAATTTCTTGGTTAAAGTCCCTAGCCTTGTTCCTAGTCCTCCTGCCAGGATAATAGCTTGCATCTCAATTCCAGCGCGCGATATTAAGCATATTTACTACTAAGATGAACATTGTGCAACTTGTAATTCAGGTGTCCAGCAGCAGCGCAGGCTAGCACTAAAATGGTGACCCACAAGCGGCACAGGGCAACTTTAGGCTGGCTAAAGAGAAGCTTTAATGAACCGGGTATTAAACGAGAAAAGACGCGACGAACAAGCTCGTGCTCGGTGGATAATACATCCTCACTATAGGAGCGATATACCTTGGTAAACATGGCTTTGGTATAGCCCTCCCAGTAAGCCCTTTTCCTGACAAAGCTATTGTTAAGCCTGTAGCGATAAACCTTATGTTTTACCTTTATATCTGGGTGATACACTATGCGCTTATGAGTCTGGTGCTTCACCCTTAAAGAGAATTCAGCCTCTTCTCCAACAGGTTCATGCTTGCCGCTTTCACCGCCTCCCTTAGCTCCAAGGCTAGTTTTAAAAAGACCACACAGGTCAAAAGCTTCCCTTCGGAAGGATATATTTGTCCCGTAACCATTTCTCACTTCAGTGGGCTCAGTCCAGTCCCAGTAAGTACAGGAAAATATCCAGTAAAACTCTCGGGGGAACCAGCTCATTGACTCATCTTCCCATAGAGGCAGGATGGGGCCGGTCAGTCCAATAATTGAGCTATCCTCGGCATAAGCTTTGGCTGTTTCTTCTGCCCAGTTGGGAAAAAGAAGTGCGTCATCATCGACAAAAGCCGTGATTTCGCCACTTGCCTGTTTGATGCCTAAATTTCTGGCTGAGGAAAGTCCCCACTCTCCTTGATTGTATAGCACCAGAACGTTATGATAATCCTTTTTCTGAGCATAATTTTTGATGTTTTCGGCAAGCTCTGGTGACCTTTCAGCCACGACAATAGTTTCAATATTCCTGTAGGTCTGCTCCTGGATACTATCAAGCAGCTCAGTGATATCTTTAAACCTATCCATAGTGTAGGAGGTAGTGATTATGGCTATTTTGGGGAGGTTCATGCCTTCTTGCCTATGGCGTCATCTATTGCCTGCCTAACAGCCTCCTCTGAACTATACCTGGCCCTCCAGCCCAAGCGGGTTATTTTAGTCATATCAAACCTCACTTGGGGGACGTCTCCCCTCCAGCCACGGTTGCCACCGGTATAGCTAAATTTTACCCCGGATAAGCCCATAGCTTCAACCAACATATTGGCAATAACAGTTACATTGGTGGAGGAGTCAGTGCCAAGATTGAATACATTCACCTGCTCGTTGGAGTGCTCCCAGCCAAAAAGCATGCCATCAACGCAGTCAGCAACATAGAGATAAGGTTTCTCCTGGGTACCATCGCCAAGTATCTCTAGTTCTTTTGGGTTTTGTTTTAGTTTATTGATGAAGTCGAAGACAACACCATGGCTTGCTCTGGGACCAACAATGTTGGCAAAGCGGAAAATCCACGCTTGCACGCTGGAGAGATGGCAGAAAGCAGAGATAAGTGCCTCACAAGCCAGCTTGCTGGCGCCATAAAGGGAGATCGGAAGCAACGGACCATAATCTTCATCTAGTGGCTTTGTGCCCGCTTCACCATACACTGTGGAGCTTGAGGCAAAGATTATTTTGGAGATTTGGTTTAGCCTCATAGCTTCAAGAAGGTTATAGGTAGCCAGCGTTCCTTGCCTTAAATCGAGGTCAGTTTCCTCAATCCCGGCCCTGACATCGGGATTGGCAGCCATGTGAAATACCACATCGTGATGGGCAATGGCTTTATTTAAGGTGTCAAAGTCAAGCAAGTCGCCTTGAGTAAAGTGAAAGTTGCTTTTGCCAAGGTGATGTTGAAGAAATTCCTTCCTGCCTGAGCTGAGGTCATCGTAAACGGTCACCTCACCTGAGTTAATCAAGTGGTCAACAAGGTGGCTGCCGATAAAGCCAGCACCACCAGTGATGAAGTATCTATTAGCGTTGATTACAAACATTGGCTCTCAAAACCTTCTGGTAATTAATGTCTGTCCTATGCTGAGACCTGCTTTTATAGAGTGGAGCTTGCTGGGTGATGGGCGGCAGCGGTAGTTGATGGGCACTTCGCCTATGTGATAACCATTTTTGGCTACCTGGGAAAGTAGCTCAGCCTCCAAGTTGAACCCTGTGGCGGATAAATTTAATTTGGGTATAACCTCGCCCTTAAAGCCCCAATAACCGGTGCATACATCGCTTATCCTGGCATGATATAATATATTTGCCATCAAGGTAAGTGCGTGGTTGCCGATTATATTCAAGCGGCTTATGGCGCCCTTTTCTCTTCGTCCCTTTAATCTGGAGCCTATTACCACGGAATAGTCCTGCTCGAGAAGCTTGAGCATGTCAGGGATATAGGTGGCGGGGTAGGTGTAATCGGAATCAAGCATGAACACGAAGTCAGCTCTGACCTGTTCAAAAGCAGTTCTGACTGCTCTGCCCTTGCCTCTTCGAGCTTCGGTAATAACCGTGGCTCCCTTTTCCCGGGCGATTTGGGCAGTCTGGTCAGTGCTCCCATTATCAACCACCAGGACCTCGACGCTGTACCCTGCTTGCTTCAGGGCTTGCGTAGGTATTTCGTCAATGACTTTGCCGATTGTCTCGGCTTCGTTAAGTGCGGGAAGGATTATGGACACTTTGGCTTTATCCATTCTTGCTTCATTGTAATTGGAATCAAGGAAATAATTCAATACATAGCTATAGAATTTCCCCCTCCCTCTAACTGTCTCCCGCTATATTTGCCCAGGAGGATCAGTATAGATTGCTTCGTCGCTATCACTCCTCGCAATGACAAAAGGGTTTTGTAGTTGCCTGATTCATCAGGCACAATTGCCCAATAAATTGGGCAACTACAGTTTTAAACTACGCCTCGCAATGACGAAAAAGGAGGTCATGTGTCACTAGGGTGGTGGCAGGTACGCGAAATTGTATGCCGTGCTTGTGCGTATTATAATAGAGTGGTATGGCTGGTTTAGTAACCAAAGGAGATTGGCGGAGGGATTTGATTGCCCTAGGTCCCAGCACATATATAGGGTTAACTTTGGTTATGTCGGGAGTGGGCAAAATACTGGGGCAAGCGATACCTGGTCAAATGGAGTTTGTTGACTTGCTGCTGAAATCCTTGTGGACTCCTACCATGGCTCACCTCATCGCTGATGTTCTTCCTGTAGGGGAGATAATTCTGGGAGTGGTTTTGCTTTTGGGGATATTTACCCGAATTGCTGCTGGGTTATGTCTTCCCCTTATCATTGGCTTTATGGCT
>Ga0209986_10003744_pt1 | contig 13189 bp, 11 predicted proteins | sample BlataG_FD_183168 | JGI IMG/M metagenome (GOLD analysis project Ga0209986, IMG submission 183168) | Deep subsurface microbial communities from Black Sea to uncover new lineages of life (NeLLi) - Black_00105 metaG (SPAdes) (version 2) | ecosystem: Environmental > Aquatic > Marine > Oceanic >...
CCGCTATCAACTCAAAAGGAGTGAAGTCAAACGCGGGATTGTAAACCTTCACGTCAAGCGGCGCAATTTGCTTTCCACCGAAAAATATCAACTCCTCGGGACTCCGTTCCTCTATTTCAACCTCCTTGTAACTCCTTTTCAAGTCGAAACTGGAAAGAGGAGCGGCAACGTAAAAAGGTATCTTGTGCTCTTTCGCTACTACTGCGTGCATATAAGTCCCTATTTTGTTTATCACTCCTTCCTTAACCACGCGGTCGGCTCCTACTATTACCTTATCCACTTTACCTTCTCGCATCACGGCTGCACTCATGCTATCGGCGATTAGCGTAACCGGGATTTCGTCTTGGAGCAGTTCCCAGGTCGTTATTCTCGAACCCTGATTCAACGGTCTCGTCTCGCACGCTATTACTTCTATTCTTTTGCCTTTCTCTATCGCAGTTCTTATTACGCCCAGTGCAGTTCCCCAGTCAACGCAGGCTAAACGACCTGCATTGCAATGCGTCAACACGACATCGCCATCTTCCAGAAGCTCACTTCCATAATCCCCTATCTTTTTGTTCACCGCAACGTCTTCGTCGGCTATTCTCTGCGCCTCTTCCAGCGCATACGTTTTCATCTCCTGCGTGGTTCTCCCACGCATTGCTGCATTTAATGCTCTGTTAACGCCGTAAGAGAGGTTGACAGCAGTAGGTCTCGCGTTTCTTAGTTTGTCAATTTCATCTTCTATATCTTTCTTACTGTTCCCGCGTATGCAGGCTAAAACAACACCGAAAGCACCTGCAGCGCCTAGTGCGGGTGCACCCCGCACCTTTAATCTCTTTATCGCATCTATCAGCTGCTCTAATGTCTTGCACTCCAATATCTTGTATTCTGCGGGCAGTAACGTCTGGTCTATTAGCTTTACAGAGTCCTTTTTATCATCCCAGTCTATTGTTCTCATTTGTATTTTTAGCACAAAATTTGCAAAACCTAATTTTTAACGTTTTCTCATTACAATAGTCACATGTACTACGATAAGTGCTCCAAGAAGTGCTCCAAGAAGTCCCACAGCAGCAGTATACGCACTACCAATTGGTGTGTTCAAGAACTTAACACCTATATGATAGGCAACAAAACTTACGAGAACGATAAGAAGCCCGACAAGAAGCTCAACACTCGCATATCGCAACTTTGGATAGCGTTCAAAGAATGGAATTAATGGAACTTTTTCTTTCTTGCAGGTAGGTAGTTCAGACATTAATTCATTTAAATCCTCAAGAACAGAAGCTGTCGGATTAAGTAGATATTCGGCAATTTTCTCTATGATGGGATATGCCCTCTTTATTTCTTCTTCTCTGCCCCAATTTATGATTGGAAGTAATCTTTCTCTTAGATTTTGCTTAAGAAGATGCAGATGTTCATCTCTATCTTTTGTCAATTCTTTCCAAAGAGTTTGGACGCTTGTTGGATCATAAATACTACTTTCAAATTTTGAAATTTTCCTTGCTGCCACAATTTTTGAAAATTCGATCCTTTTATTAAAGTAAGTATCGAGGTTGTCAAGCGCCTCAAAGACCTTGAGAAACTCTTCTTCTGTAGCAGATAATATTAGGCGTACTAAATCCCTTCTATTATTAACTTTTCCGCCAATGTACACTAAAATTACGCCAAACGCTGTGATTCCAAGTAGCTTTGCCCCGAAGAATTTTAGTAAAATAAAGCTGAAAGCAAATATCAGAACACCCAACCCAGCCAGGGAATTGCCAAGACGAGTTTCCTTTTTGTAAAGTTTTCGTTTTTCAGTTAGCCTCTCATAAACATCCTTGAGTCCTTGCTTTACCATTTAAAGTACCTCCAATTTTTAACTGTCGTAAATCATTTAAAGTTTTTCCATGGATGGATTGAAAGACTGCTCTCATTTCAGAAGCTCTTCTTTCAAGTAGTTTTGCTATCTCTACAAATTCCCATTCTTCCGGTGCCCTTCCGTGAAGGTATAATATATATGCCATTGTCATTCCCATTATCGTTCCTTTTATAAAACTTAATACCTCTTCTGAAGCAGGTGATATAATAAAAATGAATAGAAAAATTTATAAGTGATGACTCCACACTTCAACATTAGTAATAAATATAGAAAGGTAAATCCCAAAGGGGCGATGCGCAACATGAAAAAAGGCACGAATATCTGGTGCTTAATTGTGATTTTAGCGGTTGTAGGAAGCGTCCTTAGCGGCATGGCGGGTGCGGCGAATAAATCAGCGAATCTAACAGGTGACACCACTAATGTCACTGAAGAAACAAACAACGTTACAAATGCCACTATTTCAAACTCAAACGAAACAATATTGGATAACACTTCGAGCATTAACGTGAGTGCGGAAGGCGCAGATAACGATGAAGATGGAATAGATGATTATGAAGAGTGGGCAGGTCATATTTCTAAGTTAGATGGAAAGACATATTTCACAGACAACACTTCTGAAAGCACAGATAGAGACCCTTACGATGATGGTCAGGAGGTAGATGGGCATTCGCCAGCGGGTTTGGGCGATTTCGGTGGGCAGATGCCGGCAAGCATAAAAGCTCCTGGTAATCATCCTCTAGTCCCTTCATATCCCGACCTTAAAGTTGAACTTGAGGGTATAGAGGTTATACCAAAATGCAAGATAACGTCAACGGAAACGAAGGAAGAAGGCAAAAGCTGGATACTGACAACTGAAACCCTCGACTGGACGAGGACGGACTGGGGCATCGGAGGTGGGTTTTCACTAATTCCGTTTTCTATCGGCGTAAAGGGGTATCGCAGCTCTGAGCATGAGAGCTATACCCACACTTTAAATAGCACCTCCGGCTGGAGCAGAGAGGAGTGGAGCGTGGCGACTGCTATTGAACCGGATAAAGCAGCGAAGTTGAAGTTTCATATCAGGATAAAGAACGATGGAACCGATCTTGCAGAAAACGTATGGTTAATATTTAACGTGAAGATTGGTGATAAACCAATTAAAACCGTTTGGACTAAGGATAAGCCTATTCCATTAATAGCATCAGGAGAAGTATTTCCAGATCCTATATACAGCCCTTGGGTCATAGATTCAGATGTGGATGGTAAAGAGATTGTTGTGACTCTTGACGAGCTTAAATCTATCGAGCTTGGCGCCCCGATTTCTATTGAAGTCCCTACAATAACGGCAGATGTCCCATGGGGTGGTAAGTATAAGCACTGGCTTCCGTATATCGAGGATATTGAGGCGGTAAGTGCGAGATTGATGGTTGATTTCGGTGATGGTGAGGTAAGCGACTACATGGTATGGTCAGGCATAAGAAAAACTATGTATATATCTAACATATCCCTCAAAGATGCGATAGACAAAACCATTGGGATAGAAGAAAGAGATGGTGTTTATATCGGAACCGCACCTTACGTGAATAAGCCAGTGAAATTAGAGAACTGGACTTTTGGCTTCGATAACGAGACTTTCCAGCAGATAAACGAAACTTTGCCAGAGAACTGGACTTTATATGATTTGCTGAACGTGACGATAAAGCAGGGCTGGGTAATCGTGATGAAAGCGCCGGATATTAAACCGCCGGAGATTCACTGGGCTTCTTATTCACGAGATATGAAGACGATAAGGGCTGGCGTTTCTGATAACGAAAATATCGCCGAAGTAATTGCGCATGTGAAGGTTGGTGAGAAATATGAGGATGTTGAGCTAAGAGATAAAGATGGAGATTTGATGTATGAAGCAACTCTGCTGGAGAAAATCACTGATACCGAGGCTGATTATATCATTACGTCTGATGGAAAATTCAACACAACATGGGCGGGCATTCCAAGAATAACAAAGACATGGACGGTGGATGATGATAAAAAAGAATGTCCAGATGCGGATTTCACAAGAGTACAAGATGCTATAAACAACGAGAGTGTTGTTGATGGCGATACGGTTTTAGTTTATCCTGGGGTTTATTGCGAGAATGTTGTTGTGAACAAGTCCATAGCATTGGAGGGCGAGGATAAAAACACTACAATTATTGATGGATATGGCTATGATGCGATAAATATAAGTGCAAATAATGTAAGAATAAGTGATTTTGAGGTAAGGAACGGATATGATGGCATAAATGTTTATTCGAATAACAATCTAATAGAGAATTGCATTATTTCTAACAATTCCGATGATGGCATCCAACTAGGATCTGATGGTTATGAAAACGGGCTAAAAACAGTAGTGAGGGAGTGGAACACTAATTATACAGGTTCAGGAAGGTACGCTGATAACTTACAAGAGTTTGAAGACAGCTTTGCTAACGAGGAAATAATTGGTAGAGGAATCGTAGATCGAGTGGATTTCCATGGTAAAGCACCAATCACTGGTACTGAGGACCATTTCTCTATCGAATATATTGGCTACATATATTGTTCAGAAAATGGCACCTATACCTTTGCTACTGATTCTGATGATGCCTCTGTGCTACTTATAGATGATAAGGAGGTAGCAAGCTGGTATGGTGATCATGTAATGGAGCATGGATGGAGTCATAAAGGTAATATTTATATTACCAAAGGCTATCACAAATTCAGATTTCTGATGCAGGAATGGGAAGGAAAAACGGGTGCATCCGCTGGTTGGAAAAGACCATCCTATACGAGTACTTATATCATTCCTTCATCTTACTTATATCATAAAACTGCCCACGGCACTCCAATAGGAAATAACATCACAAATTGCAAAATTCATTACAATGAGGGTGATGGAATTTATTTCTGGAAATCTGCGGACAATATTCTCGAAGGTAATAATGTTTCAAACAACGAGGATGACGGAATACAACTATCTTACTCCTCAAACAACACTGTATTAAGTAACGATGTCTTAAACAATTTTGAAGGAATTTATCTTTACGAATCTTCACATAATAAAATAAGCTCCAATAATATCTCAAATAATAGTTATGGCATTTTTTTATTTTGTTCCCCAAATAATATCATAACCAAGAATAGCATATTTAAAAATGAATATACCGGGATTTTCTTATGTGATTCTTCTTACAACACCCTATCAAACAACATTATAAACTCGAACAGTGGTGAGGGAATCTATCTATTACATTTTGGGTTCCTACCCCCGCCCTTTCCAAGCAAGAAGAAAGAGGATATGGAAGGCTTCTCCTATAGCATTAATATAACTCACATTCCAACACCAACTCCTATTGTAACTCCTACTGCACAATCTCCGCCGCCTCCACCTCCAATTGGGCCTACACATAATCTTGTATCAAACAACACAGTCTCGAACAATGGTGGTAATGGAATCGTACTTATATATTCCTCCGACAACACTATATCCAACAACAATGTCTCAGATAATGGTTTAGTTGTTACTCCTGTCTTAAATACAACGGTTAAAAATAGGGAAGTATCAGATGACTCAGAAAGAGTAGCAGCTATCGAAGATGAGAATGGAATCTATCTCTACGAGTCTTCAAATAACAGTGTAATCAACAATAGCATCTTGAACAACTGGGATAATGGAATCTACCTCTGTCATCCCCAAAACAACAGCATAACAAACAACATTATTTCGAATAATTATGAAGATGGTATTTATCTCTACAATTCAAGCGATAACATATTATCTAACAATCTTGTCCAAGGTAATGCAGATGGAATAGAACTATACAAGTCAAAGGATAATATTATAACCAATAATAATGTCACTTTGAATCGTTATGAGGGCATAGAAATAAATATCAACAGCAGTAATAACATCATAAAAGACAATACTGTATCCCGAAATAACGATGAAGGCGGGATTGATTTAGATTCTGGAGCAAATAACAACTTAATCTATCATAACAACTTGATAAACAACACCAGAAATGCAGAGGATGACGGCTACAAAAATCTTTGGCACAATGGTTATCCATCAGGCGGAAACTACTGGGATGATCATATTTGCGAAGGAAATCCGAGCAATGGAAGTCAGCCATATTACATTCCCGGAAGTGCTAATGCGGTAGATTGGTTTCCATTCCAAGATCCGAATGGATGGCTACCGAAGTTACCAAAAACAATTTACGTTGACGATGATTTTGTGGATAACCCTACTGAGCATAAATGGGACACCATTCAAGAGGGGATAAATGATGCGAATAATGGAGATACGGTTATTGTGTATAGCGGTTTGTATGTTGAGAATGTGGTTGTGGATAAGTCAATAAATATAACTGGGATCGGTTATCCAGTTGTGGACGCAGGCGGGAGCGGGAGTGCAATTACGCTTTCTGCGAATGGAATTACACTTGAGGGATTCAAGGCAACTAACTCCGAAAGTTCGTGGGGAAATGCTGGAATTAAAGTAATCTCAAACCGCAACACCATTACAGGCGACAATGCCACCTACAACGGGTATGGCATCCTCCTCAGCTCTTCCAGCGACAACACCATTACAGAAAACAATGCCAGCAACAACGACTTTAACGGCATCTGGCTCTCCTCTTCCAGCAACAACACTATTACAGGCAATGTTGCTAACAACAACGGCCACGATGGTATCTTCCTCGTGTCTTCCAGCAGCAACAACACTATTACAGATAACAGTGCTAACAATAACGGCTGGAATGGCATCTACCTCTTCGATTCCAGTGACAATAATGTCATTACAGGCAACACTGTCAGCAACAACAACGGCACCGGCATCCTGCTCGGGCATTCCAATAACAACACCATTACAGGCAACAATGCCACCAACAACGCCTACGGCATCAAGTTCTATTATTATTCCAACGACAGCAAAATTTACCTCAATAACTTCCTAAACAACACTGATAGTGTAGATTCTTCTGACGCAACCAACATCTGGAACTCCACATCAAAAATAACCTACACTTATAATGAGAACACCTACACAAACTACATGGGCAACTACTGGGATGATTACAAAGAGAAATATCCTGATGCTGAAGAGATAGATGAATCTGGAATTTGGGATACGCCTTACAGCATAGATTCAGACAACGGCACTTATCCGTTAGTGGAGCCCTGGGAGAATTACTTTGAACCAACAGAAGATTGGCCTATGTTCTGTCACGATGTAAGGCATACAGGGTATTCGAGTTCTAAAGCTCCAGACACAGATAATATACTTTGGACTTTCCAAACCGGAGGTTGGGTGGAATCGTCCATCGCAGTTCTCAACGGTGTTTTGTATGTGGGTTCAAATGATGGTAATCTATATGCGATAGATGCTACAACTGGGAATTTTAAATGGAATTTTACGATAGGTGGCAAGATATCTTCTTCTCCTGCAATTTGTGATGGAACAGTATATTTGCAATCCAATCTCCAAGATAAAAACATATATGCTATTGATTCTGATACTGGGGCATTAAAATGGAAATTTAAAACTGAAATGGCGATAGATGACGTTGCATCCTCTCCTGTTGTAGTTGATGGTACAGTGTATGTTGGATCTAGCGATTATAGTGAATCCCTCGGGGGTAGTGTTTATGCTTTAGATGCCTGCACTGGGGATTTGAAATGGGCGTTCACAAATAAATCTGATACTTTTGTATCCTCTCCGGCGGTTAGTGGTGGAACTGTTTATGTCGGATCAACAAGTGGCACGCTTTATGCTCTTGATAAGGATACTGGTGCAATACTATGGGAATTTAACGCAGGAACAGGATTAGGAAATATGCGTTCTTCTCCAGCAGTTTCCAATGGGGTAGTTTATATATCTTGTCAATATTTCCGTGGGATAAATAAGATTTATGCAGTTAATGCCCTCAATGGTGCTTTAAAATGGGAATTTTCGACGGAATCGGATGGCCCTGAATATTCATCTCCTGCAATTTATAATGACATTGTATATGTAGGCTCTGATGATGGATATATCTACGCATTAAATGCAAATACTGGCGAATTAAAATGGAAATATAAAACAGGGTATTGTATTTATTCTTCTCCTGCAATCTCTTCTGATGGAATGGTGCTTATTGGTTCTTATGATGGCAATATTTATGCATTAGATGCAAATACTGGAGATTTAAAATGGAAATACAGAACAGGTGGATGGATTTTTTCATCTCCGGCAATTGCTGATAAAAAGGTATTTGTAGGTTCTAAGGATGGTAAAATATATTGCTTTGGCACTCCAACTCCATCTTTTATCTTTGATACAGGTCCAGGCACCTACCCAAGCATTTTCGGCGCGCACAATGGCACAATTACACCAAATGTAACAATCGAGATATCTAAACTTTACACTTATCCTTGCGAAGGAACTGGCGGTCATACAGATTATGCTGAAATCCGGAATGCAACATGGAACGCAACCGCAATTTGGGAAGGATATGTAGACGATTGGCATAACATAACATTTGATAAGACTGTTGTTCTATTGGCAAATGAAACATACAACTATACCATTCACACAGGCTCTTATCCGCAGATTCATCATACATCTGCACTGCTAACCGCAAATGGATGGATAAACTGCACTGAATTCGTGGATGCGAATGGCAAGAAATACAATGACTGGATACCAGCGATAAGGTTGTGGCGAGAATAAAGGGGGCGATAAGAAATGGAAACCGAACCGAAGGAATTTGGGGAGAACATGAATTGGGGAGATGAGAAATACTCGGAATTAATGAGGAAATACCCTGAGAGATGAAAAATATCAAGAGGTGATAAGGGAATGGAAAAACAAAAGCGTCTTGAAGGTAAACTAAAGGTATTTTTCGCCGTTTTTGTTTTTATTGGTATAACGATTGCTGTATTTTCTATTTTTATTTTTCACTCTCCCTTTCCTATTGATGATAGACAATATTTATTGAGCTCAATCTCTCAAGGACTTGCAGCAATGTTTGCGCTTGTTATTACTGTGACGTTAATTGCGTCACAGATGTTAGTAAAATATGGTTCAGATCAATTGGATAGAATTTTTTCCATTCATGTAATATTTTATTTGCTAATCTTCATTTTCAGCATCCTTTTTCCATTATTTTTGTTACTAAACAACAATCACAATTACCGTTCCGTACAATTCAGTCTACTCCTCACAGCTATCTGTTTATTATTTTTATTCCCATACATATATTGGTTTAAGGAGATAGTTAAACCTGAAAACATTATAGAATATAATCTAAAAAAGTTAAGGAAGAGGATATGAAAGGGATTAAATTAAAAACAGCAAGAGAAGAAACGGAAGAAATGCCTGATGAATTAATCAGGATAAAATTTGTGCTAAAAACCCTCTTGGCAGATGGAAAAGATGATTCGTTCGAGATCGGAGTAAAGAGAATAAAAACATTTGCATTAGAAGAATTAGAAAAACCTGTTGTGTTGGGTATCATTGGTATACTATCCGATGTAGGTTTGGATGCTGTTAAACGCAAGCTTGAAAGTCAGACGAAATTAGTAATCGAAGCTTTAGGAAAAATTGGAGAAGATGCCATAGAGAGAAGATGGAGTAACGTACCTGAGAATATTAAAAATAAATGTAAAGCGGAAAAACGAAAAATATCTCCTGAGAAACTAAAGGGATACGGAATGGAACATTTTGACAGAGCAACAGAAAATATAACCTATGTTCTTAAAGAAATAGGAAATGAGGCTATCGAAAAAGGATGGAAAAGTGCTATCCAATCGGCAGCTAATGCTTTTGCAAAGCTTTACGCCACAGGAAAGGAAGAAAGGTTCCCAAATTCAGACGGGGTAATATTGAACACCTGTTTCGCTCCCTTCATTGTGAGTTCTATGAAAAAAGATATGAATTTTGCAGTCGAACATACAATCAAATCATTTAAAGATGCTTTTATTAAAATTATTGGAATGGATTTACATCCCGATGAATATATGCGGCCAACAGAGATTATGGAAAAATATATCGTTAAAGAATCTGTTCCCATAATAGCAAATGAAAGAGATACATGGAAAAGAGGACACTGGAGAAAAGAAATATTGAATTACCTCATTGAAATTGGCATAAAAGCCGAAAAAGCCAAAAGTGATTTTGAAGATATCAAAAGGGCAAAAGAAATTCTAAGAAATGAAATGAGGAAACAAATTTCTTATGTTGTTGAAGGAATTGAAAAGGTAAAGGACACTTTCCCGGACATCACCACAACCGAAGGAGAATGGCTCGGTGTGATATCCGATATTCGGGATGCATGTCTTGATATTTGTTCTGAAGGTGCTTATTGGGATTACGAAATTAAAAAAGTGGATGATGCTTTTGAATGGATATTAAATTGCATGATAGATATAGGAGTTAAAACCATAAATAAAAGACTCGACTCAGCAACTGAACTCATGATAAATTATCTTGTAGATATCAAAAAATTTTGTGTGAGAAAAGGAAAAGAAAGATTCATTGAAAACGTTTTTGATAAGTATCAAAAAGCAATAAAAGGAAAAGAAGAATTTGAAGCTTTCAAAAAGCTCAAACAGCGCTACGAAGATGAACTTAAAAAATAAAAGCAAGAAAATGCTTAAAAATAGAAATCATTACTTCTTCACTCTTTCCCTTACGCACAGGCTCTTATCCGCAGATTCACCACACACCTGCACTATCAACAACGAATGGCTGGATAAACTGCACCACGTTCACAGATGCGAATGGGAGGGTTTATTATGACTGGATACCTGCCATTAGACTGTTTCTTTAGTAAAGGTTTCTTTTCAAAAGAAAAGTTTGATGCAAATGGTAAAGAGTATAAAGATTGGATACCGGCAATTAAGTTGTGGTCATGAAAAATAGCTATTTATATTCCAATAGCCTTGTAAGTAATAGGAGTAAAAAATGGAGAACCGGTTTACTGCTGTCTTTCAAAAGACGGATAAGTGGTGGATAGCCTTTGTTGAGGAGTTGCCAGGTGCAAATACGCAAGGAGAAACAATTGATGAACTTCCAAAAACATTTTTAATTTAGTTCCTTTTTCCCTTCACATGAATAGATGGTCTTTTCACCTTCATTTGTCACTCCAAACACATCTGCTCTGATGCTCTTTTCTCCTCTCTTCAGGAATAGCTCAGTTCCAACGTATTCGGCAATGCAATTCTTTTGGAACTTCAAAAATGTTTCCACCGCTGGATACAGGTCTTTCTCGTGCATCTTCTCCAAATCAGGCATTTCCTTCTTTTTGTCTCCCTTTTTTTGGTTCTTCCACGGTATTTCAAAGCCCCAATACAATACGCAATCGCTGTTCTATTTCGTTCATCAAATCCCTGTCCATTTCCCCTAAAACGCGCAGCACAAGTGACTTATGGAGCAGCGCTAACTTGTGTGTTCTGATTGGTCTGGCATAACCACTACCGCTGGACGGACTTTTATGTTGCTCAGGTCAGTAAACGGGTAGCGGACAAGAACTATACTACCTCGTCTTACGATTCGCTGGACCATTTAGCACCCTCACCATCTTCAATGGAATAGGCGTCTTCTTCCTTGGCATCCAGCCAGTCGAAACTCCCGGATTCCATGACAAGTTGCATGAGTTCTTGAGTGGGGATGTCATCGGTCAGAACAGAGAGATGCTGCAATTTCCGCCGTGTTATCATAAAAGCTGCGAAGGTCTCCACTTCTGCACGCTCTTTAGGCGTCATATTTTCAAGTAATTGCGAGAGTTTTTTTGAGATGGGCATGATTTACCTCCGTGATATATATCTTCTAAAAATAGTTTATTTTTACACTATATAAACATTTCGTTTCCATATTATCTGCCCTCTTGAAGCTATTTTTCCTTTGAATATAAAAGCTTTCCTTTTGACACTCCAAACACATCTGCTCTGAGGTTGGTTTTGCCTCTCTTCAGTGATAATTCAGTTCCAACGTATTCGGCAATGCAATTCTTTTGGAACTTCAAAAATGTTTCCACTGCGGGATACAGGTCTTTCTCGTGCATCTTCTATAAATCAGCCATCTCCATCTTTTTGCCTCCTTTTTTCTCCTTTTCCTCATCGAGCAGTGAAGCACACCTTAAATCTCATCAACATTTCTTAATACTTCTTCGATTAGTTTATAGTCCAAATAGTATCAGAAACGATCATATTTTGCCAAGTTCCTCTCGTAAATCCTCCACGGTGATATTTGTGTAGCTGACCTTCCTTTTTCCTAACTCGTAGAGGAAATCCCAGAGTGTTAACTGTGCAGTATCCGCAGCTTGTTTCAATGTCATCTTACCCTCCCTGTAAAGCTCTGCAGCTAAAGCTATCCTCGCTTCGTCTTCATTAACATCTCCAACCAATGGAACTTCCAGTATTTTTACCGCCATGTCTATCTATAAATCTATTCTTCCTTTGAATATAAAAACTTTCCTTTTGACACATCGAGCACATCTGCTCTGATGCTGGTTTTTCCTCTCTTCAGTGATAGTTCAGTTCCAACGTATTCCGAGAAACATTTTTTTGGGGGGACTTCAAAAATGTTTCCACCGCGGGATACAAGTCCTTTTCGTGCATATTATAAAGAATAATAGTAATCTCGTATTTTCTCAGCCATTAACACTCTCCTTTGTGTTAAAAACTCATCGTAATTATCAATATCCATTGAAAAGATGGTGTTAGGTATGCAATTCATCATCAAATTGTCTTCAAGGGACTGAAAATTGTCTATACCGCCATATTTTAGTCCAGCACCATTGCACTGGTCTTTTAATTCATCAAAATATACATTCGGAGCTTTATTGCCTATCTGAACATTTATCTCTGATTGCATGTAAACATAGTTGGCAATTTGATTATATTGCCCCCTTTTTAGACTATTTCTCTTCAGGTAATCTCTTGGGAATACGTGATGTATGTCACCTCTATGGGAAATCAAATCTTTCACTGTTATGTCTTTTGATAAAAAGCCTTTATCATTTGATTTTACCTGAGCCGCTAAATAAACATTGAAGTTAGGGCTACTTGACACAGAAGTATTTAGATTCTGTACTAAGGCGGCATCCCAAAAAGCATCAGATAAGTCAGCATTTTCAACGCTTTTAAGATAATCTTTAACGTCTTTACTTGAAACGTTTTTTATATCGAAATCAAACATAGATTCAGGAGAACCAGAGTATCTGCCAGTTAGTATAGATAAAACAAACCATTTGCGCACGTATGTTTCTATCTCGGCGGGATTATAGTTCCGGGATTTTAGTTTGAGATACAGAATATATGCAAAGTTCAGGGCGTTTTGTGAGCGGATAAGCTTAGGAGAAA
>Ga0209986_10003746_pt1 | contig 13182 bp, 13 predicted proteins | sample BlataG_FD_183168 | JGI IMG/M metagenome (GOLD analysis project Ga0209986, IMG submission 183168) | Deep subsurface microbial communities from Black Sea to uncover new lineages of life (NeLLi) - Black_00105 metaG (SPAdes) (version 2) | ecosystem: Environmental > Aquatic > Marine > Oceanic >...
ATTATATCCTGTTTATCTCTCTATTTATTTTAATGTAAAAACCCACTTCAAGACACTTCAAACCCACCCGGTTTTGCAATTATTGTCTCTGTTTTCATATCTGGATACACTCTAACCCATTTTTTCGTGTTCTCTTCTCTCGATCCCGGGGAGGCAAATTGCTGGACACATGCTTTACCCCCGGCGACGTTCCTCAGGTACTTTGAAGCCGAATTAACCGCAAGTTGAATCTCATTGTCACTTGGTCTTCTTGTTACTTTCTCCCTCGCTTCACCAGGTGCGAACTTGACGACCTTATACTTTATTCCGGGGTCAATCTGCGCTAAAAAGGAAGCAATTCGCTCAATTTCTTCCACATCCACTATCTCCGGCATCAACACCGTTTCTACCCTAAAATCGAGTTTACTTTCCCAGAGGTATCTCGCTGCCTTAAGAACCGGGCGATTGGACATGCCTGTATACCATTGGTGGATTGAATTGGTGTATGCTTTTATGTCAAGCTTAACTACATCAAGACAGGCGTCCTTCAGTTTCATCACATATTTCCTGTCCAATAAATATCCATTCGTAGATAGCGTAATGTGTTTCACTTCTATACGCATTTTGAGATTTAGCACGAGGTCAAGCAAAAAGTCCCTGTTTAGGGTTGGTTCGCCACCTGTAATTACAGCCTCTTCCAGTAGCGTATTGCCATTGTAAGCACGATTCGATTTCTCCACCCAGTTTATTAATCCGTCAACAGTCATCGGCTCGCCTACCGTGTCACGAGCTATGCTAAAACAGCCCTTGCATTTGAAGTTGCAGCCCGAGAGCGTAATCCAAATACGTGGCTCTGGCTCAGATAGTGACAGCGTAATAAAGGGGGCATACCTAAATCCATTTGCTGTTTTCATCATGGATATTTATTATGGATAATCTAAAAATATAACCCATGAGCGTATAATTTTTTTTTTATGGCACTTATTTCTCTATTACAAATAGCGCCCAATCTGGCGGAATTTTTCGGTGTGCATCTGAATTCATCACAAACACGTCCAGTGGAGCAAATACTCAAATTCGCTTATTCTCGCAATCCTATCCCGAAAGTGGTGGTGTTGGTAGTGATAGACAGCCTCGATTTTCGGTTTTATGCCGATTTCGCAGAAGAATTAAAGGGAATTCGCGAGTTTGTCAAACGAGATAGACTCCTGTTCGAGTGTGAAACTGTAAGCAGTCATACGGCACCTGAATGCTTTTTCTAAACTTTAATTGATTTTTATATGGCGATAACATTTATAAAGTGCAATAGTTTACATTATTTACGAACAAGATAAGAGGTTTATCTAAATGACATTTAAGGACGAGAAAATTTACAGTGGCATGAAAGAATTAGTTAAAGAATCATTAGCTATTTTGGACAGGAATGGATTTGAGTTTAAATATATCGAAGATTCTAATATTGAAGTTAATCTTAAGAATATCCCTCCAATTTCGTTTTTGCTGAACGATAAAATAAGGAGGCAAATATATTCAAAAATAGAAGAAATAGAGAAAACTAAAGAATTTGCTTATACTTGGGATTTAGTGAATAAGATGCTCCTGTCCCAATCCGAATCGAAAAAACACGATGATATTCAACTCCCAGGATTGGATGCACCTTCACCAGAAGTGGAGACTGCATTAAGAAAACAAGAATTTAAAGGGACAGATCTACCCTATTTTTTGATTGCCTATTGCAATTTGAAAAAGGATTTAGAATTTGATGAGGCTATATTTAATGGATTATACAAAAGATTTGAAGAGAATTTATATGGGGAAAATTATATCATGGCTTTATGCCCTCTAAAGAAATTCTATTTAGAAACTGATGAACTCGTACTTGATGATGGATTTAAAATCCGGAGAATATCCCAAGGAGAGCTTTCAATTATAAATAAATGGATGAATGGTAATACATTGAAAAAACGCGATGATATTCAATTCACAATTGAATATACGTATGACGAAAACGAATTTAGAAATCCAGAAGATGACGATGAATGGACTTATAGTGCATACCAAAATGCGACTGCTTTTTGTGAAAAGAAATTTATCGAAATTGTGGCACTTTTGCGGCTTTTTAAAGATGGGAAGTTCCATAACCCACTTGAAAATTTTCGGGTGCCTTTTTGGGCTAATGCTGGGCAAGGTATTCACTATAATTTATGTGATATGTATATTTCAGGAGATAAAAAATATATTTTGGAAAGAGGGGAGACTGAAGACTTCAAAAAGCTCTATAAAAAATCATTAAGATTCACCAATGATAGACGGATGTTAATTGCTCTTGAAAGATTCAATTTGGCATACGAAAAAAAGAGATTTGTGGACAACATAATTGACTATGTTATTGCATTTGAAGCTTTATTTGGAACAATGCGAAACCGTATCGGAATGGAAATTAAATTAAAATCCGGATTCCTAGTTGAAGATTCAAAGGAGAAAATAACTGAAGGGTATAAATTTATGCGTAACCTTTACGGCTTGAGATCGACGATTGTTCATGGAGATGAAATTAAGATTCCAATGAAAATTGGAAAAGAGGATTATTATTCAGACTACCGACTCAGATCAGACATAATAGACATTTTCAGAAAAATTATCCGTTGCTTTTTTGATGAAGGAAGGACAGAGGATAGGAAAGAAATATTCGCTATTATTGAAGAAGAATTGAAATCAGGGGAGAATAAGGATAAGTCTGGAGAGGAAATGATTGAATTAATTTACGATAAAATTCAAACTAAAAAGAAAGCTCCGGGCGTTCAATCTGAGCATCAATCAGTTGGGGTTTTGAAATAAGGAATGAATAGCAAAACCAAAATGCACAACCCAAACCAAAACGTGAAAGATGCAAAAATAGGCGTAGTCCTGACCGACCCTGACGACTGGACTGCCCGTGCATTCCTGAATAACATCCGCAAAAGAGGAGCGAAAGCCTTCCCGATTGACCTCTCAACGTTAAGCGCATCCATCGCTGCTTCTGACTTTTCCATTTTCAATGCGGATTCAGAACACTTAAAACTCGATGCTATCCTTGTTCGTGACGTTGGCATCAGTTTCTCGCTTGAAACCATTTCGTTCAAGTTCGACCTGCTACGAGCGTTTGAAAACTCAATAATCGTTATGAACCGCCCAACTGCAATCCAGAACGCAGCAAACAAATTCTTCTCATTCTACCTCTTCAAACTCGCATGCTTACCTATTCCACAGACCGTAATTAGTTCTGAGCTTGAAGTCGCTATGAAAACAATAGAAAAATTTGAATCTGTTGTGGTAAAACCGATTTTTGGAAGTCAAGGGGAGGGGATAATCAAACTTGAGCGTTCTCAACCAGAATCTGAGTTAGCATCAAAACTCCGAGGGCTACTGAAAGAAAGAGGCGTGCTTTATTTACAAGAGTTCGTGTCTAATCCCGGGCGGGACATAAGGGTTTTTGTAGTTGGCGAAGAAGCATTAGGTGCGATTTACAGGATTTCACGAAAAGATTCTTTTGTTAGCAATTTGAGTCAAGGTGCCACGCCAGTTAAGTGTGAGTTAACGGAAGAAATGCGAGAACTTGCAATACGCGCTGCACGAGCAGTAGGCGCGGATTTCGCGGGTGTTGACTTGATAGAAGGCGAAGAAGGTCTGCTTCTGCTCGAGGTTAATGCAACACCTTCCGGGAAAGGCATAAAACTCGCTTGCGGTGTTGACGTTACCGAGCGGGTTGTTGAGCTGTTGTTTGAGCGGGTTGAGGCGGCGCTTTAAAAAATGCAACGTTTTATGATATCTGGTGAAATAATAAAAAACATGGGAATAATCAACAAACTGTTCAGCAGGAAAATAGAGGTGTCCAGCGACTGGATGCGAAAGTTGTATGAAACACAGACATTGAAATTGGAAGCCAAACCAGACATAGATGCGTTCTTTTCTCAGAAAAAACTTCCCTACCTCTGGCCAAAGAACAAGGGCTATGTGCAGTGGGTGGATTCCAATAGCAATCCGCAACACTTTCTCAAAATTCAGTGGGCAATAGCCTATTTTCACCATCCTGACCCTGAGGTGCTTATCAAACTGGTTAATACGCTTCCAAAGCTCATGCCCAACGCGCCCGGTGAAGTGATTTTTGAGCACGCATCCCTGCTTGCGCATGATAATAACAAGGTTCGCACAGAAGCTGCAAAAACAATTAAAAAATATGATGATGCTGTTGCCAAGCTTGACAAACCCACATGGAAGTTCTGTTACATGATACCCGACCCCCTATTAGAATATGAAATAGATGCCTTGATAGCCATTGGAAACAAGGAAGCCAACAAAGTCCTCGAAAAAATACTTTCTATGCACCTCATCACTGAGAGGAAAGCAGGACTGATTTTAAGCAGAGATATAATAGAAGGGTCGTCAATGAAAGAAAGCCTAGATCATCTCAAGAGCATGAACCCAGAACACAGTAATTATGTTATGGGTTCATTAGCGAATTTCAGGAAATCTATTTTCGGTTATGGCTGGGGTGAAGGAGGTGTAGGAGAAGCAGACAAGCCTTGGAAAGAGGAGATTTACCTTCTTTTCATCAAGGCAGACTCTATCGTGATAAAAACGCAGCTCGAGCGCCTGGTCTGTCTGTTATGCAGGTACGGAAGCGATATCAAATACAACCCTGTTGCCCAGCTACTAGATAAACTCAAACCAAACGAATTTATCCCATTAATGAAGGACTACATAAAGGTGCTAGAAGGTATTGTGGGATATATCGAAAAACATAAATCAGCCATATTGAGCGGGCTTGATGATGAACTAAGAGAAGCCGAATCTGGATCTGATGTAAAGTACGTAAGAGACTGCCAGTCCCAGATAAATGACCTCAGTCCATGGAAAAGTTGTATCTCAAAACTTGAGAGCTGGTTAAGATATTGGGGAGCAAAAAAATGACTGCTTTCTGGAAAAATATTCAGGACTGCAAATCCTTGTTTTACCGATTGCTTGGATGGCTATTGAATTCCTGCTGATGAATTTACCAGGGGTAATGAGATTTACAGGCGTATGGGGTTTCTGGTCAATAGCTAAAACTCATTGGTTAAACCCAGAAATTCTGCATTTAGCTTCGTTTACTGGAATGTATGGAGTAACTTTTCTGATTTTGTTGGTCAACTGCGCCATTGCTTATGGAATAATTTATTGAGTCTGGTTATGCTTTACCAACAAGAAGTTTAGTAAAACACGGAACCCAGTTTCTCATTGTTCTTACAGGAGATACCAATGCTTACGTTTCTTCTTGGGCGCTTGGAACCAATGCTATCTACAGAGCGGTTGAACACAAAATATTTGCTGTCGAAGCACTAGGCCGTTAGGACAAATTCCGAAGGATTTTGAGTTGCGAGGCGGCGCGAAAAAAAAAAATTACCTTCTTGATATTTTCCATAATTTAATTTGTAAATCTCTGTTTTTCCTAATGACTTTATTTTGTTTTCTTGCCACATTTTGAGCAAGTCTTCACTTCTTTTGCAATCTGAGTTCCAACAGGATTTTTTGGGGGATGGGCAGGGTGGCCTTCCCTTTTCATAGCTTTTGGGATGTATTTCGTACTTTGGCTGCTCATGGGGTTACCAGAGCATTTTAAACCTAGTTTCTTGAGTTTTTCTGTTCAAATACCCGCAATCCACTTTCCAGCAATTGTAATCTATATTTCACTTGTTCTTCTTGCAACGTTTGGAATATTTGTTATGGTTTGGCATATTTACCTTCATAGGACAAGGGAGGGCTCAAAATAGAAGGTGAAACTATTATCTTTTACAAAGCAGGGCCAAATTGCGTTATGAGGAACCCGGGTACTTTTGGTTTTAAAACAGTTACTCTTATAAGCGGAAGTTATTTTTGACCGAAAGTTTTTTATACAGGAATGTTTGATGCATAAATTAATAGTCGGTGGAGACTGTCCCACAATTCAAAATCTCAACAAAAATAAGCATTCAATTTCGCAAAATATCTTGCTATGGAACAAGCTCGGTGAGGAGATAAGAAAATGCCAGATGGTGAGGAGTACGTAAAAGAGTTATCGAATAAACTACGAGAAGGAGAAATTAACCATAAAGAGGCATTGAAAGGACTTAAAGAGAGAGACCTTGTAGAACCTGAAAGATGGGAAATTATTCCATGGACCATTTATTTTATACTTTGGATACCTCTGAACCTCAAGTTCTCTGCTCAACTACCAGCAATCCAGTTTCCTGCAATTGTAATCTACATTTCGCTTGCCATCGGATTGCTCGGGATACTTGTTGGGATTTGGGCAACTCGTATGCATTACAAAAGAGGAGGGCTTAACCACGATGAGACAGTCATATTACTTAAGGAAGGTCCTTATCGAGTTATGAGACACGTTGGAGGTGTAACTATGATGTTGCCCATTTTGCTGCCCATCATTCTCAGTGCATATGTTCCATTCACACCTCTTTCAGTTGCAGCTATTATCACGATGATCGTATATGTTTACTATTCATGTCTTTTGGAAGAAAAGAAGCTTGATATACCGAAATGGGGGGATGAATATTTACAGTACATGAAAGAAGTCCCGAGATTCAACTTCATAAAAGGATTGTGGAATCTAAGGAGAAGAGGCAGATAAAATGATAAGTAAGGATGAGGGTAAAGTAAAGGATTTGGTAGAGAAACTGGAGAGAGGAGAAATCACAAAGAAAGAGGCAATACGAGAACTCTACCGGAGAGGACTACAACACGGACGATATGGGCACTTTTGGTTGATGAGCCTTTCAATGGTGGCATGGGGCGTGCTTTGCTTTGTTTCTGGCATAGCAAAGGCGACGAATATACCGATACTAGAACTTTTTGTTCAACTCCCCGCAATTAGCTTCTTACCAATCATAGCATATTTGGCGCTTGTTTTGGTTTTTTCGAGCTTTGCAGTTGCACTCTATGCTACCTACTTTAGAGCGGTAATGGGAGGATGTGGTTGGAAGGGTGAGAGTGAAACCGTTACATTTGTTCGAAGGGGGCCTTATAAGATTATGAGACATCCTGCTGTTTTGGGTTTTTGCGGCATCTTTGTTTTCCTTACCGTCTTCTTGAGTGAACATGTTCCTTTCAACATTCTGTCAGTAATTGGTAACCTCTTACTTTGTTTGACAAGCTATTATTCGTGTATGGATGAGGAAAAACTTGGCATATTGAAGTGGGGAGATACATACAGACAATACATGAAAGAGGTCCCTAGATTCAATTTCATTAAAGGACTATGGAATCTAAGGAGAAGAGGCGGATAAAATGGTACATACGGATGAAGGCGGGGTAAAGGATTTAGTGGAGAAACTAGAGGCAAGTGAAATCTCGTCAAAAGAAGCGTTTAAAAGACTTAAAGAGAGAAAACTTTTGGAAGAACATGCGATTCCTGCAATCTGGGCGATTCTTCCATGGCCTATCTATTTTATACTTTGGTTGCCACTCAATATTATTTTCTTGGATCGCCAGCCAGTGCTCCACTTTCCGTCGATTATGATTTATCTTGCGTTCATCTTTTTGGGGATTGGAACATTTTTTGTTATTTGGGCAGGCTTTTACCGCCGCAAAAGAGGCGGGCTCAACAAGAATGACACCATTATTCTTTGTAAGGATGGTCCCTATGGGCTTATTAGGCATCATGAGGGTTTTGGAATGCTATCATGGTTTATTTCATTGCCAATTATTTTCAGTGCATATATTCCCTTCACGCTTCTTTCAGTTGCAGCTATCCTTTTAATGATTATTTACGTGTACCGGGAAACTAGGGTGGAAGAAGAACGGCTGAATATTCCAAAATGGGGTGACGAATACCGACAGTATATGAAAGAAGTCCCAAGATTTAATTTCATAAAGGGCTTATGGCTTTTGAGAAAAAGAAGGTAATGTAAGTTGGAGAAAACCAATTGGATAGACCATCGAAAGCATGCCTACTGATTTCCGCGAATTCTACAAAATTTATGAAAAAGGGAACTGGAGAGAAAGAACACGATAAAATCTATGATAATGATGATAATGAATTATGTATGGAACATGTAGAGAATAAGTAGAAAATGGAAAAAAAAGCGGCATTTAAATGCTTCATGGTGATTTTTATACTTGCTTTCCTTTTAATCTTAACTTCAACACACGAAACTTTTGCTTATTCTCCCGAGAATTCATCCCAACCGGATTTACTAATAACCGAAATCTACCCAAACACAGCCACGAAAAACGAGCCTGACGAATACGTTGCACTTGCTAATCCGCACTCTTATCCCGTAAACATCGAAGGCTGGAGCATAACGGATAACGAAGGAAAAATCATATTCCCTACTTTCGCTATTGCCCCAGGCGAGACAATCTACGTTATAAGAAACGCCACGGCATTTGCAGAACAAATAAGCAACGCAACACGTAAAACCATTTTTCCTGATTTCGAATACGGCCCCGACTCCGATTCTGCCGTTACACAACTGCAAACAGAAGGCAGATTTGCATTACGCAACAGTGGTGACGAAGTGATATTACAAGACAAGAGCGAAAAAGAAGTGGATGCTGTGATATACGGTGAATCCTCTTACAAGGGAGTAGGCTGGCAGGATGAGCCGTTGAAGAAGCCGAGAGAAGGAATGATTTACAAACGAAACGATTTTCAGGATACAAATCAGTGCAAAGACTGGCTGCTGCTCACGTTTGGCGCTTCGTATCACGCACCCGAAAAAATCACTTGTTCTGGCGAACTAACCGCTTTTGTATCGCCAGATTGTAGTTTTTCCGTTTTGCAACGCGAAATAGAAACAGCATCCTCCTCTTTGTACATCAACCTCTACCAGTTTGAGAACCTTTACCTCATGGATGCGGTTTTGGATGCTTTAAATAGAGGAGTGAACGTGTATTTGCTGCTCGAAGACCGTCCAGTTGGCGGTATCAAAGATGAAGAGTGGTATATTGCAGAGAAGATAAAAGATAGCGGAGGGGAAGTTCGTTTCTGTCACGACCCGTTCATAAATCACGCTAAATACGCAGTTATTGACAATAAGCGTACCCTGATAACGACGGAAAACTGGAAAAATACAGGAATCCCGTATAACAGCTCCTTTGGAAATCGCGGCTGGGGTATCGTAATAAGGAATGCAGAAGTAGCGAATTACTTCAAAGAGGTATTTCTTGACGATTTCTATCGTGGAAAAGATTCTTCGCAAGGTTTGGATGATTTAGAAACAAAACAATTTACGATGAGCAGGAGGAAGATACCCGAAGGCAGTTACGTGCCTGTTTTTGAGCCACTTACCGTAACCTGCAATTTTACCGTCATTCCCGTTTTGGCTCCTGATACGGCTCTGAATAATGAAACGATACTGGATACGATAAACAACGCAAAAGAACGCATTTACGTGCAGCAGTTCTTAACCAGGCGATTCTGGGATGAAGAAGACAATCCCTTTTTTGCTGCTCTGGTAGATGCCGCGAGAAGAGGATGCGACGTAAAAGTGCTGCTGGACTCCAGGTATTTAGAAGGAGGGAACAACAATGATGAAGCCGTTACGTGGTTAAACGAACTGTCGAGGAAAGATAATTTGAGCTTAGATGCGAAATTGGCAGATCTGGATTCTCTGGGGTTAACAAAAATACACAACAAGGGGCTAATCGTGGATGGCGAAAAAGTGCTGATAGCATCGCTGAACTGGAACGCCAATTCGGTTCATAACAGGGAAGCAGGCGTGATAGTGGAGAACGCCGAAATAGCTTCTTTTTACGAGGACGTTTTCTTGCATGACTGGGATACGTCAGTAAATGAATGGGAACAGAAGGAGAATAAAGGTGGAACATTCCTGATAAAAATCGCGTGGGTGGCATTGACGCTGGTTATTTCTTTTGGTATCTTCAGGGTGGTTAAGTGGTATAAAAGGATATAAATACAGGAAAGATACAGTTCAGAAGCAGTGTCTAAAAATATAGTGATTTATCACCGCGGAGAGCGCAGAGTACGCAGAGTTTTAAGACTGTTCCAATTATGGTAGTGCCATAGATTATGTTGTCCACCACGGAGACACCGAGAATCAGAGAGCCAATCAATTGGAATTTTAGTATCTATTCTTCATTCTCATCGGTATTCTTCATTCTTTCCTCCTACGTGTCTCTGTGTCTCGGTGTTTTTCTTTATGCCTTTGCGTTCTCCGCGTGCTCTGCGGTAAATTTTAATTACATGAAGTTGTCCATTGTTAGCTGTCTTTTATCCTGCATTGTATTATCTTCGTCTTCTTCTTCGTCTTCTTGAGATTCTGATTCACGAATATCAATGGGTACGATTAGACCATTTATCATCATCAATTTGGCAAATGGATTATTCTTTTTATTCCGTTCAGTTGAAAACTCATCATTCCAGTATGTCATTTTGAACATATCTCGGATGACTTTCGCTTTTTGGGAGGTGGTACTTTTATTCGTTCCAAAATGATCACAAATATCATCAGGGGTTGCATAAGGTTCAAAGCTCCGGTCGGATAGGAAATTAATCTGTCCCAATGCATAAATGACACCAGCAGCCCAAATTTCTATCCTCCCGGAGATATAGGGAACATTTCGTTTACGCGACATCTTCCGTATTAGTTTCTCGCATAGTTGCTCGTATTCATCATCGAGATGTTGTTCACAGAACGCTGTAGTCAGATTGATGAGTTGCTGGGCTTTTTCATTTATTCGTGTTTTATCTCTCATATTTTCAGATTAGATTTATTTCTTTGCTCTCCTTGCTAAAAAAGTAGAATCATCACCCAGATGGATTCTAAATTCACCCTCTAACAAGTCTTCCCTTTTTATTCTAATCCAACCACTACCACAGACAGGATCGCATTCATCGTTGCCTTCCCAGGTAAATTCAAACCGTTCTTCATCTGCATAATCAACAAGTTTTCCATCTATACATCCTGAAACTAAACCAAACTGAAAAACTCCGAGATTGTCCGGATCTATCCTGATATAAGCCTGCACATCCATGTTAAAATAGTCCTCATCCCATGCTTCCATTTCATAGATATGCCAGGTTCCTGTAAAGTCCGTGCCTTTATCCACTTTTTCATTGATGCTCAAAAGGCATTTTTGAAATTTTTGATCTTGATGCTTCCTGGCTACTCCAACAATCTGACCGGCCATAACCTGAAATCTTGGATTCTTTTCTGCAGCATCCAAAAATTCCGCATAACTAAACCCTGCATCTGCTTTTGCTTTTTCGACTATTTCTCGGCATAAATCCAGAACTAACATTGCTTTTTGTTCCTTCAGAATGGGATAAGCAGCGTCAAGTCCTTCTTCTAATGTTATGGTTTTCATAATATATTGCCTCCTACAATTATTCATTTAACTATCCTTTTTTATTTTTTTGTGTTTTTCAATGAGCAATGTCCCGAAGGGCAAGGGCGTAAGCCCGCAGCGTATATACTGTGTTATGCGATTCGTGACAAGCAATCCTCACACTCTAATTATAAAAACATGTGAACTTCTGTGCAGCGATTTGTTAGCCAATTTTATCAAAGAGTGATTGTTGGGGATTATTTCTTTTATGCCCTATTTTTTCATTTTTCAAAGGTCTGACATCAACAACTGCACCATGATTTATAAAAATTTCATAAAATTCCTGATAATTATTCCCCCAATAAATCATTGCACAAGACATTGGAGCACCTTTGCCTCTACTTTTTCCATTCTCTAAAAATTTCAATCGGGTATCATATAAGAAACATATTGCCGTTGCCCTCCCAAACACACTCTTTTTCCAATGACCCGTGTTTGTTGCAACGGGCACAAGCGCTAGAACTTCGGAACCATACTTCTCATGCGCTTCAGCACATTTAGCTAACCAATGACGGATAGTTGTTCCATTTTTCTTATTAATTCCATAAGGAGGATTAACATATACCGTTTGATAATCCCACGATTCTCTTAAGCCATCGTGTTCTGGTAACATGTATTCGACTTTTGCATTTACGATAGAATATTCACTTGAACACGGATCTAAAGCGATTTCTCCGCCAAAGACCTTTTTCACTGCATTCACGTACTTTTGCGGAGTTCCCCAGTCTTGACTCTTTGAATTTATGTTTCTTCCAGCGGTCATTTATAGCATTTCCTCCCAAGGCTTTAACTTTAATGTTTTTATCTCATCTTTAAGTCGATTGATATTACCAGAAGAAGGTGCAATAATATTAAACCAGCTTTCTATATGCCCCATATTTCCGGTAAAGTATTTCAAAAGGGACTCATCTGCATTAATGTTCATCTGAACTTTAGTAAATTGGTTTTTCTTCTTATCTGGAGCGTAACTTGCAAGAAATGCTTTCTTTACAGGTTCATATTCAGTAGTTGGGTTAATTATCAAATCCTCAACAAATTCTGTAATACCAGAATCAGTAAGGAAGATGAGCCAATCATAGGATTGTGCTAATACCTTGAGTTCCTTGTTATGATCTTCTGACGTAAACCAATTTCCATGGTTACTAACAACTCCAACTGTTAGGATGAAACGTTGTAATAATTCGGCGTCATCAGATTCAACAACTTTAGCAAGTAATTCATGGTACGGCTGCGAGTAAAGGACTGTATTTCCTTTGTAAATAACGCCGTATAATTCACCGGTGCCAAGCCTCACTTTCTGTAAAGAGGAAACCGTTCTGGCAACATAGGCTCCTTGTTTCGCTTTTTCAATTGTTTGCGGCCCCTTTTTTATTCCTTCTTCTACGCCAACCCGTTTACATTCAAATATGGCAAACGGTTTGATGCTTTGCTCAACTATGGAAATAATTATCGTTTCACCTGTTTTTCTTGTAATGGAAGCAACAAGAGATGAATTATTGCTAACCGCTATAGTACATGCATTTCTCAATATTCCATCTTTTGAAAGAAGATTATTATTTTTTTTCTCAAAAGACGTAAGATCCATGCTTTTATCTAGTGCTTTCAACATTTTGCTTGCCGTAATGGAAGACCCATCATTTGGAATCTGAATTTTACATTCACTAAGAATAGGATGAAGGGAATACTCTACATTATGCGTAATATCGGGATTCCCGTATTCGGGTATTCTTTTTTCGATAGAAATAGAATTATTCAACTTCCATGTTTTTAAAAGATAAAATGTAATTATTTCAACAATTGTACCTAACGCCCGTCCAGCAGCCTTTTTCGAGTCTTTAG